>Ga0209025_1002063_pt1 | contig 22823 bp, 20 predicted proteins | sample AraplaMF_Col_mLB_FD_184256 | JGI IMG/M metagenome (GOLD analysis project Ga0209025, IMG submission 184256) | Arabidopsis root microbial communities from the University of North Carolina, USA - plate scrape MF_Col_mLB (SPAdes) (version 2) | ecosystem: Host-associated > Plants > Roots > Endosphere... | reverse complement strand
AGAACCTTTCTCACGTAACTTACGATTTACTTTTGTTTTATGTTTACGAATTTGTCGCTCAATTTTATCAACTACTAAATCGATAGCAGCGTACATATCGCTATTAGTTTCTTCTGCACGAAGTAATAAATCAGTAAATGGAATTGTTACCTCGACACGTTGCTTGTCAGAGTATACTTTTAAATTAACTTTAATCTCTGGGAATGTATCAAAATAACGCTCTAACTTACTTAGTTTTTTCTCTACATATTCCTTTAATGCTGGAGTTACTTCAATATTTTCACCACGAATGTTGAATTTCATAGATGAATTCCTCCTTTCAAGCCTATGTACTATAATTTCGACATCGGCTTAAAAACTCCTTCTAACTTTTTTAAAAAAATTAGTGGAATTGCGATTTTTTTATCGTTTTTTGTTGAAATGAAAAGATGCATCGTTTCTACCTTTATTTTATCCTATTAACATCGTGAGTAACGAATATAACTGTGGACAATTCGTTACAGAAAAGAAACAACTTTTTGACAATTCGCCCCATAACAAAAACCTCTTGCGAAAAACAAGAGGTTCTACTATATATAACGCTGCCACAAACGCAGCTTTCTCTTCCCAAAAACAATATCCCTACAGTTTCACAACATTAGCTGCTTGTGGTCCACGTGCTCCATCTACAATATCAAACTCCACTTGTTGCCCTTCTTCTAATGACTTATACCCATCTTGTTGAATAGCAGAAAAATGAACAAACACATCCTCACCATCTTCACGCTCAATAAACCCAAATCCCTTTTCTGCATTGAACCATTTCACTTTTCCTTGCATGTTCATTCCATTCCCTTCACTCTAAAAATCAGGGCATTCGCCCCATATTCTGACTATAACGAATGACAACTTACGAAGTCAAAGAAGACTTATCGTCTTTTTATTATCTCTTTCGACAGTTACAGATTAACTTCTACAGAGCGTCAAACTAGAAACTTCATTTGCCCCTCTATCGTATAAAAGACTGCCAATTTGTCTAACTGTAATACCTGTCGTATACACATCATCAACGAGTAAAATATGTTGTCCGTGAAACATCTCTTCACCCTGAAAATAAAAAGGATTGCTTCCCAACATCCTTTCTTTGCGCGTCTTCTTACTTTGTTTTTCTGTTTCCCTTCTTCTTAATGACGGATAAGAAAGACCTACAGGCAAACAAGCTGCTAATAGCTCAGCTTGATTAAAACCACGTTCATATTCCCTTTCCTTACTAAGCGGAACAGCGATAACGGTTGAAACGTTAGCAAAATACTGTTGAAATAAACTTCGAAAAGGGCGATGAAAAATACGAACTAACTCAGCATCACCACGAAACTTAAACTGCGCTAGTATTCCTTTCATCTCATTATCGTACATGTATAATGAACGATTTTTTAAAGGTCGATAACTCTCCAAATTCATCCATCGTACACAATCCTTGCAAATGTCACCTTCTTTATATTCAGCTGGCAATGAATCTAAAGACCGTCCGCACTCTCTACAAATCTCTCCTATAATATAGGAAATCTTTTGCTCACATCTATCACATATATACTTTTTGTGAGCCTTAACAAAAAAATTGTACCAACTAATCGCGTATGAAATATCCTCATCACAAAGTAAGCAATGCATTAATCGATTAACCCTTGTTCTTTCGCATTTTTGTTCATACTTCGAATGTGTTTTTTCGCGCGCACCATCGCCTCTGTCTTACCATAATGAAAATAAATGACCTCTCCATACGGCTCTTCAAAACTACGACCTACCCGGCCTGCAATTTGTACGAGTGCGCTTTCTGAAAATATTTCTTCTTCCGTCCCTAAAACCGCAACTTGCAAATTTTTCACCGTTACTCCTCTCTCCAAAATCGTCGTTGTAACTAATAAAGGAATTTCTCCCTTTCTGAAAGCTGCAACTTTCTCTTTTCTCATTGGATCTTCTGCATGCACACCGGCAACTCTATCGTCTAACAACTTCAATAACAGACTCATTTCTTCTATATATCGCACATGGGGAACAAATAAAAAAATGGGGTGCTTTTTATTTAAGTATACTTTTAACCATTGTAGTAAAACTTGAGGAATTCTTTTATTGATGAGGCTTTTCTTCCAGTTTCCGCACCAGCAAAATTTGGGGACTGGCAACGGATGACGGTGATACCGTCCAGAAACAACGATGCCTTTTTGTTTCCCCTTTCTAAGGTTACGCTTCCACTCTTCATCTGGAGTTGCAGTTAAATAAATACATGCCGCCTTCTCTTTCATCGCTTGTTTTACCGCATACTGCAACATTTGATCTGCATGGTATGGAAAGGCATCTATTTCATCTACAATCATGACATGAAACGCTCTATAATAACGCAATAGCTGATGGGTGGTCGCAACGACTAACGCTGCATCTTTTTCCCGATCTAAACTCCCACCGTATAAAGCAGCTACATTTATATTCGGAAATACTTCTTTCAATCTCGGTGCTAATTCAAGTACAACATCCGTTCTCGGCGTTGCGATACAAACTCTTTCTCCTTTTTGAAGTGCCTCTGCAATACCATAAAACAACATTTCTGTTTTTCCAGCGCCGCACACAGCCCAAATAAAAAACGATTCTTTCTGTTTAACAGCCTCCATAACACCTTGCGCAGCCAACTCCTGGCCAGTAGATAAATTTCCTTTCCACTGTAACGGGTTTACATCCATTTCTCCCTTTTTTTCAGCAATTCCACGAACAAGTACAGCACATTCACTAACTCTCCCCATCGTTATGCACTTCCGGCAATATGTGCAGACTTTACTACACCTTTTACACAAAAATGATGAAAAGAGTCTTTGTGCTATATTTCCGCAACGCTGACACATATATGTAGAAGCCTTATTTTTTACACCTTGTACACATACGACCTCTCCCTTCTTCTTCAAATCATCTAAATTATCCCGTACGTCTGTAGAGAGTTCTTCTAATAATAACTGTTCCCCAGATAACATGGACCATCACCTCCAGCACACTATAAACCTTTCCCGTAATTTCGTAAAAACGCAAAAAAGCCGATAACCTACTTATAAAATAGTAAGCTATCGACTTTATACACGTGTTTTATTCGTTTATAAACCCTAGAATCGACCGTATCCTAAGAAATGTTTTTTGTTGTATGAACTGTTAATATCACCGTACGCAATTCCTTTATCACTAGCATGAATCATTTGGCCATTACCAACGTAAATACCGATGTGAGATGGACCTGCTTTATAAGTACCTTGGAAGAATACTAAATCTCCAGGTTGTGGGCTACTTATTCTAGAAACTGAATTCCAGTAACCTGCAACGTCTTGACGACCTACACCAAAGATGTAAGAAATGAATCCACTACAGTCAAAACCACCGTTTGATGGAGATGCACTTCCCCAAACATATGGTAAACCTAAGTAGCCTTTCGCTTTACCAATTACGCCAGTATCCGGAACTGGGCCTGGTGTCGGTTCTGGTTTTTTCTCTTCTTTTTTAGGTGTTTCTTGTTTAGGTGCTTCTTGTTTAGGCTCTTCTTTTTGAGCTTGTCCACCGTTGTTCGCTGGTGCAACTTGTTGAGCAGGCGCTTGCACTTCTTTAGTAGCTTGTTCTGCTTGTTTTTGAGCAGCAGCTTCTTGTGCAGCTTTTGCTTGTGCTTCCTCTTCAGCCATACGTTGTAATTGTAGTGCTTGTTTTTCAAGCTCTTTCAATTGGCTTTCCGTACTTGTCATCGTAGTTACAACTGTATCCATTTTACCACTTAAATCATTTACTGCTGTTTCTTTTTTCGCTTTTTCAGCGTCAAGTTCTTTCTTAGCAGTTTCAATTTGAGCTTGTGCTTCTTTTAATTCTTTTTGTTTTTCTTTTACTGTTGCAACATCCTTTTTCACGTTCGCTTGATCTTCTTGTTGTGTTTTCATGATATCTTCGTCAGACTCAAGAATTTTAGAAACAGAAGTTAAACGATCAACTAAATCTGCAACGTTTTTAGAGTTTACAAGAACTTCTGTTACAACGTTCGTATTCGGCTGTTCTTGAAGCGCAACTAAACGTTTTCTTAATAAGTCTTCACGTTTTGCGATTTTCGTTTGTAGTTCCGCAATGTCTTTATTTTTCTTTTCGATTAATTGCTCAGTATCAGCAACTTTTTTCGTTGTTTCATCAAGCTTTGAAGAATTTTCTTGAACAGACTTATCTAAACCTTGAATTGTTTTATTTAATTCGTTCATTTGTTTTTGTAATTCATCACGTTCTTGTTGTTGTTTATGTAAAGTGTCATTTTGTGTATTAATTTGTGATTTCACGTCAGAAATATTATCTTCTGCAAATGCATTTGGTGTTAATCCTGAAAACATTAACCCTGCAACTAATGCGCAAGACGCCATTTTTAGCTTTTTCATTTTATTTTTTACACCGCTTTCTTTTTCTTTTTTCCGTATATAACCTATAAAATTTATACCATAATTCGGGATTTTTTTTGCCAATGTTACGTTTTTGTAAAACAAATGTAATATTATATGTGCATCTAGCGCAAAATACGTATATTTTTGTATGTATGTGTAGAATTTTTTAATTTTTCCTCAATGTTATAAACAAAGAAAAAACGCAAGGTGTCCCTTACGTTTTATTAAATATGCAAATGCAAATATAAATGAAATTGAAACGCTATTTCATCCATTTCTCAGCCCAATTTTGGACTTCATCCATAACACTTTCTAACGCTTTTCCTTTGTCAGTTAAGCCATACTCGATTCGAACTGGTACTTCTGGATAAACATTACGAACTACAATGCCTTCGCTTTCCAATTCCTTTAAACGCTCTGACAACATACGATCGCTCATATTCGGTATAATATCTGCGATTTCTCTAAAACGTTTCGGCTCTTCTAGCAAAGATTTAATGATTAAGCCAGTCCATTTTTTACTAAGCAAAGTAAAAGCTGACTCAAACTTTGGACATAAACAAGAATTATGCTCCATATGTTTCACCTCTCTTCTATTATAATATAGTTTCTTGTAAAAAGTAAGTTATAAAACTTTCCTCATATTTTATTTTACGTACATTTTATCATTTCCAAATATTAACTTGTCAACTATACGTAACATTTCCGTAAAAAAACCCTCTTCAAAAAGAGAGCCTTTTCTATCTTATTACTTCGTATACCATCCAAGACCAAGTGCACCTTCACCTAAATGCGTACCAATTACAGCACCAAAATAACCCGTGCGAATTGCGACATGAGGATATTTTGCTTCTAATTCTTGCTTCCATTCATTCGCTTCCTCTTCACGTTGCGCATGAATGATAACTGCTTCCATAGGTACACCTTTACTTGCTTGTTCATCAAAAATTTCAACGATACGTTTTAGCGCTTTTTTACGTGTACGAATCTTTTCAAATGGAATAATGACTTTCTCTCTAAAATATAAAACTGGCTTCACTTGTAGCAAGCTACCGATGAAAGCTTGCGCACTATTTAATCTTCCACCACGTTGTAAATGATGTAAATCATCCACTACAAAATATGCGTCCATCGTTTGCTTCATTTCATCAAAACGAGCGGTAATTTCTTCTGGTGTTTTTCCTTCACTTGCTAATTTCGCGCCTTCACGTACATAAAATCCTTGTACTTCACAACTAATTTCAGAGTCATACGTATATACTTCAATACCCTCTACCATCTGTCCAGCTGTCGTCGCTGTTTGGTATGTACCACTAATTCCACTTGAAAGATGAATACTAATAACTGCATCATATTCTTTAGATAATTCTTCGTATAACTCTAAAAACTTTCCAATCGCTGGCTGCGAAGTTTTCGGAAGTTCTTCCTGCTCACGTACTTTTACATAAAAATCATCTACTGAAATTTCAGCTTCTTCTTGATAAGATTCTGTTCCAAATACAACGTTTAATGGAATCATATATATATTTAGTTCGTCACGAATATGCTTCGGTATATATGCTGTACTATCAGTAACAATAGCTGTTTTCATTCTCGTACCTGCCTTATAAAAAATTTTTATCCCCTAATTTTACACGAAAACTAAAAAAGGTGCATCCATACATAAAAATACCGGTTGAAAATTATACTCAGCATCTCGACAAATTACAACAAAAAGATAAAATACTCATCAAAAATTTCAGCTTATTTATAAAAAATGTTTGAATATAAAAACGCCCGCTTTTAAAATGTAAAGTACTAGTCATTTTGACAGATAGGGGCGTATACCATTGTTATTACAATATTTAACAATAAAAGACTATGGCGAACACGAAATTGTCATTCAAAAATCAAGATTTATTTGTTATGTAAATAGAGCTACAACTGAAGAAGAAGCGCAAGCGTTTATACAAAAAATAAAAAAACAGCATTGGAATGCAACACATAACTGTTCAGCGTATTTAATTGGCGAACAAGATCAAATTCAAAAAGCGAACGATGACGGTGAACCGAGCGGCACAGCTGGTGTACCTATGTTAGAGGTATTAAAAAAACGAGGTTTAAAAGATACTGTTGTTGTCGTTACACGCTATTTTGGTGGCATTAAACTCGGTGCAGGTGGATTAATTCGCGCATACGGAAAATGTACAAGCGAAGGTATTAATCACGTCGGCATTGTCGAACGAAAACTAGTGCGGGTTATACAAACCGGGATTGATTACACTTTACTTGGCAAGTTAGAAAATGAATTACGCCATTCAAAATATGTCATTAAAGATATACATTATTTAGAAAATGTCACATTTGATACGTTTGTAGAAGAAGATGGGAAACAAGCATTCACAGATTGGATGATTGAATTAACAAATGGGAAATGTACAATTACAGAAGGAGATATGTTGTACTTAGAGCAAGATCTTATCTAAGAATAATGAAATTATCACCTTTAAAGATTAATGTAGTGAAGAACTTCTCTACAATGAACTAAGGAGATTATATATGGAAGAACGTTATCATCATCTCCAAAATCGCAGAATAAAAAAGAAGCGAAGAAGAAAACTTTTCTACTTCTTTATTTTCGCATTTTTATTTGGCAGTGTAGGAGTCTATATATTAAATTCCTACACTTCTCTTATGGGGATGTATAGTGGATTTAGCCGTGAAAAATCAGATTTAAGAACTAAAGATGTAGAAATTACAAAGGAACCTTTTACAATCCTCATTATGGGTATAGAAGATTATGCAACAGATGGTCAAAATGGGCGTACAGACTCATTAATGTTTGCGACAGTCAATCCGAAAACTCAAAGGATTTCACTTATGAGTATTCCTCGGGATAGTCGCGTTCCAATTGTCGGAAAGGACAAAGAAGATAAGATTAACGCTGCGCATGCTTATGGTGGAGAACAAATGGCAATCAAAACTGTCGAAGGTTTTCTAAAAGTTCCTGTAGACCATTATATTAAAATTGATTTCCAAGGCTTTAAAGGTATCGTTGATGCTGTTGGCGGTGTTACCGTTGATGTCCCTTTCGATTTTTGGGAGCGCTCTGACGTGGATTACTACAAAAAAATCCAATTTAAGCAAGGGCAACAAAACTTAAACGGTGAAGAGGCACTCGCTTACGTCCGTATGCGAAAGCAGGATCCAAACGGCGATTATGGCCGAGCCGCTAGACAAAGGCAATTGCTAGCCGCTGTTGCTCAAAAACTGAATTCTGCCTCTACTGTATTTAAAATTAAAGATTTAACGACTATCGTTGGAAAATATATAAAAACCGACATTCCTATTTCAGACGGACTTGCTCTTTACAATAAACTTTCTGGTTTTGATCCTTCTACAATACAAACGTTAAAACTTGAAGGAGAAGACAAAAAAATAGGCGGTATTTATTACTTCCTTCCGGATCCAATCGGTGTAGAGACGGTACGTAATGAAATAGAAAAAGAACTAGGGGAAAAAGCAAAAACTCCAACAAATCCAAATACAAAAACCGATTCATCAAATCCTGACTCAAATTCTAACTCTAACGAAAAAGCAAAGAAAGAAACAAACCCGAACAAAACACCAACTGAGCCGCCCCCTTCCACAAATGCTCATGCAGAGTGGATTATGAGAAATCAGGAATAACAAAAAGAGCCAACTCTTATACGATTTGGCTCTTTTTTATTTACTTATTAAAGTGTTGTAAAATTGATTCAACAATACGCTCTGATGCACGACCATCACCGTAAGGGTTAGATGCTTGCGCCATCTTATCATGAGCTTCTTTATCAGATAGTAACTCATCAGCAAGATTAAAGATTGTCTCTTCATCTGTTCCTGCTAATTTTAACGTACCTGCTTCAATACCTTCTGGGCGCTCTGTTGTATCACGTAGAACAAGAACTGGCACGCCAAGTGATGGTGCTTCTTCTTGAACACCGCCAGAATCAGTTAACATTAAGTATGAACGAGCTGCAACATTATGGAAATCAATCACATCTAGCGGCTCGATTAAATGAATACGGCTATGTTCTCCTAAAATATCATTTGCTGTTTCACGAACAACAGGGTTCATGTGAACAGGGTACACAACTTGCACATCTTCATGTTTATCAACAAGGCGCTTAATTGCACGGAACATATTACGCATTGGTTCACCTAAGTTTTCACGGCGATGCGCTGTCATCAGTACAAGGCGATTATTTCCAAGCTTCTCTAGTACCGGATGACTATATGTTTCTTTTACAGTCGTTTTCAGTGCGTCAATCGCTGTATTTCCTGTTATGAAAATGCGTGACTCATCTTTATTTTCTCTCTGTAAGTTCGTTGCTGATTTCGCTGTCGGTGAGAAATGAAGGTCTGCCATTACACCTGTTAATTGACGATTCATCTCTTCTGGATATGGAGAATACTTATCCCATGTACGAAGTCCAGCTTCAACATGACCTACTGGAATTTGATTATAAAAAGCAGCTAAGCTAGCAATAAATGTTGTTGTTGTATCACCATGTACAAGGACGATATCAGGCTTTGCTTCTTTCATTACTTTGTCTAAACCTTCTAAACCGCGCGTTGTAATATCAATTAAAGTTTGACGATCTTTCATAATATTCAAATCGAAATCTGGCGTAATTCCAAAGATGCTTAATACTTGATCTAACATTTGACGATGTTGTGCTGTTACAGTCACAATTGATTCGATTTTTTCTGGATGCTTTTGCAACTCTAATACAAGAGGTGCCATTTTAATTGCTTCTGGACGTGTCCCGAAAATTGTCATTACTTTTAAACGTTCAGTCATTTTATTGCCTCTTTTCTCTCACTAGTTACAGTTTCTATTATGACGTATAAGAATAAACAAGGAACTTGCTCTTTTTATCGAATAGTAGCAACATGATTATTACAAACATTCTTTCGTCCCACTGAGTAGTAATCTATCCCTTGCTTTCTAGCATCCTCATTAGTATAACAATTTCTCCCATCAAATAGAATAGCCTCCCCCATAAGTTGTACATACTTTTCTAATGGATATGTTCGAATAGATTCCCATTCCGTTACGATAAAAACTGCACTCGCGCCTCTAATCGATTCATCTATACATTCAGCATATTGTATCGTCTTTCCAAATGTTTGTTGTACATGCTGAATTGCTTTCGGATCGTATACAACTACATCCGCACCTATATTAATCAATTCTTGTATGATAATAAGAGATGGTGCTTCTCTAATATCGTCTGTATTCGGTTTAAATGCTGCTCCAAGAACTGCAACCCGTTTCTTATTCATATTTATTACTTTTTTCGCTTTTTCAACTAATAACAACTGCTGCTTATTATTCACTTCAATGACCGCTTTTAACAAACGAAAATCATGAGAAACATTTCCTGCCATTTGTACAAGTGCTTTCGTATCTTTCGGAAAACACGATCCCCCATATCCAATGCCCGCCTGTAAAAAATGGGTACCAATTCTCTTATCCATCCCCATTCCTTTTGCTACATCTAATACATTTGCTCCTACCTTCTCACATATATTTGAAATTTCATTAATAAAGCTAATTTTTGTAGCCAAGAATGCATTAGACGCGTATTTAATCATCTCTGCACTCTTAATATCTGTAATATACGTTTGCAAGCATAATGCACTGTACAAATCCTCTACTTTCCGTGCAACTTTCTCATCATCCGCTCCAATTACAATACGATCACCATGGAAGAAATCATAAATACCGGAACCTTCTCGTAAAAACTCTGGATTCGATACGACATGTAATTTGTGCCTCCCTTGTAACTTCGCCTCAATCCATCCCTGCATCGCTTCATTTGTACCTACAGGAACTGTACTTTTCGTAACAACAATAATATCGTTATTCACGTACGTCCCAATATCCTCACACGCACGCTTAATATACGTTAAATCAGCTCTCCCATTTGCTAATGATGGTGTTCCAACCGCAATAAATATAAATTCAGCATTTTTAAAAGCTTTTAATTTACTTGTTGTAAAAGTTAACTTTGCACACTTATACGCATCATGTATTAATTCATGTAAGCCACATTCATAAATAGGTAAATCCCCTTGTTTTATCCGTTCAATTTTTTCATAATCTATATCAAAACATGTGACCGAATGTCCCAGTTTTGCCAAACCTACTCCTGTAATTAATCCAACATATCCAGTACCAATTATCGTAATTTTCATTTCCCCTTCGCACAGGAATATACAATAGAAAATATACGAATACATAGAATTCCCCTGTGCTTCCTCCTCTCATATTAAAAATGAGAAAACATTTTACTTCTCTATTATATGAATTACCTTTTCCATACTTTTTTAAGTTTTTGTAAAATTACATAAGAGAATATAAATTACCATATTTTAACACGAGACTTACTCATTTCTACGTGTAACACTTATAATACTGAAATAAAAATACTCACTATAGGAGAGGCGCGAAAATGGTCTATTATAAATACCAACAAACGCAACCTTCTTAAATGAGCTAACATTCCATATACAATTGTCATATCTTCTATTCACTTCCACTTACTACAAAAAGAAAAAAAGATTGAATTCTAATCTTTTTGTGATACCATATGTTATGAGCCTGCAAATAAACATCATAATTTTCAGATAAATAAACTAAAAAATTATGTTAGACTATAAAAAGGTGGGGTATTAATGGACTCACAAGTGATTTATGCCATTTTGGCATCTTTCATCACTGTACTCGTCGTTACTCCTTTAGTTATTAAATTAGCTTTTAAAATAGGAGCAACAGATAAGCCAAATGCGCGTAAAGTACACCAAAAGATTATGCCTCGTCTTGGCGGATTAGCAATATTTATCGGTGTAGCTGTAGGATTTGTTGTTGGCGGGTTATATGAACAAAGAATGTTATCGATAACATTAGGTGCGATTATCATTGTAATCATCGGAATTTTAGATGATATGTACGAACTATCTGCGAAGGTAAAATTCGGTGGACAACTATTAGTTGCAGCTATGATTGTAAAAAGTGGATTATTAGTGCAAGTATTATATATTCCAATCCTCGGGGATACTGAACTTGGATGGCTTGCTTATCCAATTACAGTGTTTTGGATTGTAGGTATTACAAATGCAATCAACTTAATTGACGGATTAGATGGATTGTCCGCTGGAATTTCATCTATCGTACTTGCAACGCTGGCATATATGGCCTTCACTAGCCCATGGGGTACTGGAACAGCTATCATTTTGCCTCTAGCACTAATTGCACTTGCAAGTACACTTGGATTTTTATTCTATAACTTCCATCCAGCAAAAATTTTCATGGGAGATACAGGAGCACTATTTTTAGGATACTGTATTTCTGTCATATCGTTACTTGGATTATACAAAAGTGTAACGTTATTCAGCTTCATCGTTCCAGTTATCATTTTAGGTGTACCTGTATTTGATACGGCATTCGCAATTATCCGCCGTATCGTAAATAAAAAACCTATTTCAGCACCAGATAAATCGCATTTACATCACCGTTTGCTTGCAATGGGATTCTCTCATCGTAAAACGGTACTAATTATATACGCATTCGGTATCTTCTTTAGTGTAAATGCCATTATTTTCACTAGTGCAACATTATGGTTATCCATTATTCTTCTTTTCATTTTAATCTTCTTCACAGAAATCATTGCTGAAATAATCGGCCTTGTACACGAACGTTACAAACCAATTATTTCCTTCTATAAAAAAATGAAAAAACGCGAAGACTAATTGTAGTATAGCCTTTACAATTATGAAATATTCAAATAGCATCCTCTTTCTTTGAAGAGGATGCTATTTTTTATTTTTTTACTCCTTATTTGACATTTCCAAAATATAGATTGTTTGAGAGTCCCTTTATTGGAGAAAGATATACATAATAAAAAAGTATCAAATTTTATTTTTTACATCTTGATTGTCAAACTGAGGGTGAATGTTATGATCAAGCGAGTATTTCAATGTATCATTTTATTTTTCACAATTACTATATACACGTCATCTAATCCTGAAGCAACTACAATTATTCCTGCTGAACATCATCCAAATGCTGAAACGACCTCTCCTACACAAAAGATTGCGTATTTAACATTTGATGACGGACCAAACAAATATACGATGCAAATTTTAAACATTTTAAAAGAAAAGAATGGAAAAGCAACCTTCTTTGTTATTGGCGGAAAAGTACCGCATTACCAAAAGACGATGCAGCGATTAATTAAAGACGGACATTATATTGGACTTCATAGTATGTCACACGATGTAAAACGCCTTTATACTGGCGATCCTTCCACTTTAATTACAGAAATGGAACAAACTCAAAACATTGTCCAGCAAGTTACAAAATTAAATACACACCTCGTCCGCGTTCCATACGGTAGCATGCCTTACTTAAAAAAAAATTATCGTGATGCTCTTGTATCAGCTCGATATAAAATGTGGGATTGGACAATTGATACATATGATTGGAAAAGCTATGACAATCCTTCTGCCATACTAGAAAGAGTACGTAATCAAAGTGATGAACAAGTCGAAGTTATTTTAATGCATGATTCAAGTGTCACTGTACAAATACTGCCAAAAGTAATCGATTATTTACAGTCACAAGGATACAAACTTCTTCCTTATAATCCCTCTTCCCATCTCGAAGTTAATTTTTGGAAAGACACAAGATTGTAACAGCTTTAGTGCCTATATGCTAAAGCTGTTTTATTTTTCTCTTCCCACCCTTCTCATTTTTGTGTAAAATTTTAAATAGTGATGAAGTTTCGAGGTGAATAGAAATGAAACGAATAGATCTCATTTTTAACGCAATACAAGAAGGAAATTATACAGAAGGTATAACCGCATTAGAACTCGCTACCCTGTTGCAACTAGATCGTGCCAATGTAAGTAGCGACTTAAACAAACTTGTAAAAGATAAACGTTTATTAAAAACAAATACGCGCCCTGTTCGTTTTTATATAGAAACGAACACTTCGTTGGAAACGCATTCAAAAGACGTGACTTCACTAGATACATTTGCAATTGAAAATACGAGCCTTAAAATCGCAATTGAAAAGGCGAAAGCTTCTATTCTCTATCCTCCAAACGGTATGCATACTTTACTGCTAGGAGAAACAGGAGTCGGAAAATCTATGTTTGCTTCTTTAATGCACGAATATGCAATTGAAGTTGAACAGCTTCCAAAAAAGGCACCATTTATCGTCTTTAACTGTGCTGATTATGCAAACAATCCACAGCTACTACTAGGACAGTTATTTGGGATCAAAAAAGGAGCTTACACAGGTGCGAATGATCAAAAAGGGTTAATTGAAAAAGCACATGAAGGAATTCTTTTCTTAGATGAAGTACACCGCCTTCCTCCAGAAGGACAGGAAATGCTCTTTACTTTTATTGATCGCGGAGTATATCGCCGCCTAGGAGAAACAGAAAACGAGCGTAAAGCACAAGTATTAATCATTACTGCAACAACAGAAGAACCAAATTCATTTTTATTAAAAACATTTACAAGACGTATACCGATGACTGTCACGCTTCCACCACTTCGTGAGCGTACACATAAAGAACGCTTTGCTTTACTACAACTATTTTTCACAAATGAAGCAATTCGGCTAAGGAAAGAAATTCATGTTAGCCCGAACGCAATGCGTGCTTTCGTCTTTTACAATTGTCCCAATAACATCGGTCAATTAAAAACAGATGTACAAATCGCCTGTGCGAAAGCTTATTCTGATTTTGTAACAAAGAAACGTGATTCTGTCTATGTTTCAAGTACAGATTTACCTTGGTATATGAAAGAAGGGCTATTTATTGAAAGAAAGAGCCGTCATCTATACCAAATACCAAATGAAACATTTGTATTTACGGGAGATGAAGGTTGGAGTAAACATAAAGCAGAAGATGAAAAACGGTCTTCTATTTACGACTATATTGATTATAAATATGAAGAACTTCAAGCACGCGGTATTGAAGAGGAAGAATTAGAATTACTAATAGAAAATGATATTCAAAGCTTTTTCGTACAATATTTTAACCAAATGTCCAAAAAGACAAGTCATGAAAATGTTTTTAAAATTGTTGATCGTAACATCGTTTCCGTATGTGAAAAAATTGCGGAGCTCGCTGAAAAACATTTATCTAAGACGTTTGATGAAAAAGTCTTTCTCGCATTAAGTTTACATGTACAGACAACTCTACAACGTTTACAAAACGGGAAGCAAATTCATCACCCACAATTGAATCAAATTCGTACGAAATATAAAGAAGCTTTTTCCGTAGCTATGCAATGCATTCAACTACTGGAAGAAGAATTACAAATAACCATGCCCATGGATGAAGCTGGCTTCTTAACAATGTTCTTCGTTGTTGATCCAATTCCTGCTTCCCAAACAGAAGTAAAAGTATTAATATTAGCGCACGGTAATGGCATCGCAACAGAAATGGCAAACGTTGCAAATGAACTCCTCGGTATTGATGAATTGACCGGTATTGATATGCCGCTACATGAATCACCGAAAGATTTTTTAGAACGGGTTAAAGTGTATATGAAAACACTTCAAAATGTAAACGGGCTTCTCTTACTTGTTGATATGGGGTCTCTTGCCTATATCGGTGATATATTAGAAACTGAATTCAAAATTCCTGTACGTGTCCTTTCCATGACAAGTACTCCACACGCACTAGAAGCAGCTCGAAAAGCTCAGCTCGGCTATTCATTAGATGCACTATATGAAACAGTAAAGAACTTAACGCCGTTCTATTTAAACGTACAAGAAGAAAAGAAAAAGCCACTATCACCAATGAAGTCTGTTATTTTAACAGCTTGTTTAACTGGTGAAGGAAGTGCCTTAGCTATTCAAAAAATGTTAGAGAACTATTTACGATTTGATAAAGACTTAATTGAGATTATTCCAATTAGTATCGTCCATGAAAAAGATTTAACGAAAATGATTGAGAACATAAAAAAAGAGCGTAATATCATTTGTATCGTTACAAATTTCGATGTGCAAGTTCCATGTTTAACATATCATTTCCAAGATATTGTGAACTACACAGCGATTCAGCCAATTCAAGAATTAATTACGTATGAAGAAACATATGCGAAAATGGCCGATATTCTTGAACAACAAATGCAGCGTAACGACGGGGCATTACTAATTAAAACAATTCGTTACGCACTAAATACAATTCAAGAATTAATTTCCTTGCAGCTAACTCCTGATAGCTTAATGGGTGTTATTTTGCATATGAGCTGTATGGTTGATCGTCTTCAAAAAGGAGAAAAACTTCTTCCTCATCCTGATAAAGAAAAAAGAAGACAAGATGAGTACTGGATGTATATGAAAGTGAAAAAAGCATTACAACCAATTGAAAATACATTTGAAATACAAATACCAGATGATGAAGTATTTTATATCATGGACTTCTTTATTAAAAATCAGCCTGTTAAAAGTTAAACAAGTAACCTTTAGCGACACTCCTTCGAATAAAGTGAAGGCTTTTACGGGCAGTTAATGCAGGATAAATTTATATCGACGATTTTCAAAATATATGAATGTATCGTCAATACACATCATCCTATCTAATTCGAAAAGGCTGTTCCAATTTTTTGGAGCAGCCTTTTCATTTACTTCTTTACCTTTCTAATCCGCCCTCTTATTTCTCCTTTTTTATGTGATTTCGTATGAATATTTACATATACATTAGCTTGAATAATTTCTTGGAGAAAATGAACAAGGGATTTTCCTTGTAAAGGCCCTTCGAATTCCTCCACATTTACGGCACCAGTAATGCTTCCTTCATTCAAACTAATCCCTTGCTCTAGCGGACCGTATAAATAGAAAACAACGGGACCAATTTGACTGGACTTCCCTAAATGAATTTGACACGATGTGACCTTTTCTATATTTTTTAATATTACCCTGTAATGCAACTTCGTTAAATCATCACTAAAAATAAACTCTGCTACCCCAAAAGCTTCTGTATTTACAGGAGGCAATTCCCTCTTCCCTGTTAACCTAGCAAAAAAGTGTGTTGTCATAGGGCATTCTCCTTATATCAATTTCCCAGCACTTCTTTTACTACTTTATGGTTTACACATAATCATTTATGACTTTTTCAACTTTTAATTACGAAGAAAAGATTCACAAAATCTTTACATAAGAATCATTTCTTTTGCTTTACCGCCTCTTGTATAATGCACATAGAAAAAACTTTCTAGGAGGTTACTTTGAAAAATAACAACTATTCTTTTCGATTATTAGTCGAGATTTTTCTCGTCTCATTTAAATTAGGACTTACTTCATTCGGCGGTCCTGTCGCTCATCTTGGTTATTTTCATCATGAATACGTGCAAAAAAGAAAATGGATGGATGAAAAAAGTTACGGAGACTTAGTAGCACTGTGTCAATTCCTTCCTGGTCCCGCTAGTAGTCAAGTCGGTATGGGCGTTGGATTATTAAGGGGCGGGCTATTAGGAGCAATTATCTCTTGGATTGGTTTCACCCTTCCCTCTGTTCTCGTTTTAGTCTTTTTTGCTTCATTCCTTAATCAATTCGAAATTGGAAGTACAGGATGGATTCATGGACTCAAACTTGTAGCAGTCGCAATTGTCGCTCATGCAATATGGGGAATGGCTCAAAAGCTAACTCCGGACCGAAACCGTGCAACAATCGCCATTGTAACTGCCGCGATTGCCTTGTTATGGCCAAGTAGCTGGACACAAATCATTCTCATTTTACTTTCAGGGCTGATCGGCTGGCTTTTATATAAAACTCCTCAAAACGCCCAAGTCTATAAAATACAAATTTCTATTTCAAAAACGATGGCTAGTTCTTGTCTCATTTTATTTTTCGGACTATTACTATTGCTACCAATACTGCGACCGCTCTCTCCTCATATCGCATTATTTGATAGCTTTTACCGTTCTGGTTCTCTCGTATTTGGCGGAGGGCACGTCGTACTCCCTCTTCTTGAAAGTGAGTTTGTACAGAACGGGCTGATGACAAAAGAACAATTTTTAGCTGGATACGGATTAACACAAGCGGTGCCAGGGCCTCTCTTTACATTTGCTTCTTATATAGGGGCAGTGCTAAACGGAACCACTGGAGCAGTAATCGCAACAATCGCTATCTTCCTTCCTGCCTTTTTGCTCGTTATTGGTGTTTTACCATTTTGGGACAGTGTAAGAAAGGTACCCGCTATACAAGGCACATTACTCGGTGTTAACGCCGCAGTTGTCGGTATTTTAATTGCCGCTTTTTACGATCCAATTTGGACGAGTACAATTATGAATGCTTCAGATTTTGTCTTTGCATCTCTTCTTTTTGGCTTACTAACTTTTTGGAAAACACCGCCTTGGATTATCGTTATACTCGGGGCTTTTGGTGGATATGTTATATCTATTTTATAAATATAAAAAACGACGGCCACTTAGCCGTCGTTTTCCTATTAAAACTTCACAAGCTCTATTCCTTCAGGTAACTCACTCTCCGTTAAAATACGCAATTCTTTCACACGATCCATTACGTAAGAAGAACGTTTCACAAGCTCTGGATCAATATACGCTGGATGTACCATAATTTCTATCGTTTGTTCATCCTTCACTCTTCCTTTTAACTTGGAAAAGTAATCTTCCGTCACACCATCCGCGTAAAAATCGCTATAAAACACATCAGAAAATGGGCGCACTGCTCTATCTTCCTCACAACGACGAATCGGAACGTTATATTTACTTGCTAACATCTCAAGAACATCGTGTAAAACCTTTAATCCATGCACATGATGATGACTATCTAAATGAGTTGGTGTTAATCCGTAAGATAAAAATTTCTCAATTTGAGCAGTCCATTCTCTCTCAACTTCTTCAGGATTTATATTCCCTTCCCTTACAACACGTTGTTTATGGAACGCCCCATCTTTCCCTACAAGGGATGGTACATCCTTTAAAAGTGGTTCTCCTGCCGTTAATACGAGATGCACACCTACTCCTAACGTTTTATAATCTTTCGCTAAGCGTACGGCATGTTCTGTTCCTGGCATATTCATCATCATTGTCGTTGAATTTACAAGTCCATTTATATGTCCATCAATAATACCATAATTTGTACCTTCTGTAAGACCGAAATCATCTGCATTTACAATCAACTTAATCATCATAATACCTCCTAATAGAATAAAAAAAGCGGGCTAAATAGCGCCGCTTTTTACTTCTCTACCTTTTTAAAGAACTGTGGAAGATATTCTTTATGTGCTTCCAACATTTCATCTAAAATTTGTTTTGCAACTTTATCTGACGGTACAAGTGGATTAATTGTCATAGCAAGCAGCGCCTTATGATAATCCCCTGTAACAGCAGCTTCAATTGTTGTGCGCTCGAATGATTTAATTTGTTGTACTAAACCGCGAACTGGTACTGGAAGATCTCCCACTGCAATTGGTTTTGGACCTTCTTTCGTAATAATACAGTTCACTTCAACAGCAGAATCATGTGGTAAACTTGCAATTGTTCCGTTGTTTCTTGTATTAACAGGCTGGATATCGCCTTTATTATTGTAAATAGATGTAATTAAGCTACATGCTGCATCACTGTAATAAGCTCCGCCACGTTTTTCTAATTGTGGTGGCTTAATATCTAAATTCGGGTCTTTATATAACTCGAATAAATCATTTTCTAATTGTTTTACTACTTCTGCACGTGTACCTTTTTCAATTGAAGCTTCTTTCTCTTCTTCTAACATTTCACGTGTTTTGTAGTAATAACGATGATATGGACATGGAATTGCGCGAAGACCGCGAATAAAGTCTGGCTCCCAATTAAGAGCAGCGATATTTTCCATCGTAATTTGCTTTTCTGGATCTGTTACAAGCTCTAACACTCGATCCATTACACTTACGCCATCTAAATATACGTCTAATCCGTATACCATATGGTTTAAACCTGCGAAATCAACATGTACACGACTTGCATCTACTTCAAGTAATCTCGCAAGACCCATGCGAATTCCGATTGGAACGTTACATAGACCAACTACTCTTTGAATATTTGTATAGCGAAGGACAGCTTCTGTTACCATACCTGCTGGGTTAGCAAAGTTAATTAGCCATGCATTTGGACAAAGTTCCTCCATATCTTTACAAATATCTAAAATAACAGGAATCGTTCTCAGCGCTTTAAATAAACCACCAGGACCATTCGTTTCCTGACCGATTACATCATATTTTAACGGAATTGCTTCATCTTTTGCACGTGCTTCTAATAAACCAACGCGAAGTTGTGTTGTTACGAAGTCAGCATCTTTTAATGCCTCACGGCGATCAAGTGTTAAATGCACTTCGATTGGTAAACCTGATTTTTTCACCATACGTTTCGCTAAATTACCAACGATTTCTAACTTTTCTTTTCCTGCCTCAATATCTACTAACCAAATTTCACGAACAGGAAGCTCATCATAACGTTTAATAAATCCTTCAATTAACTCTGGTGTATAACTAGATCCACCGCCGATTGTAGCAATTTTAATTCCAGTCATGCTTTATTCCCCTTTCGCTTCAAGCTTTTTATAAAGATCGATAAACTCTGCTGCTAATTCTTTTACTGTAATCGCATTCATTAAATGATCTTGTGCATGGATTAAAAGAACACTAATCTCTGTTTTTTCTCCTCTTGCTTCTGATTGTATGAGCTCTGTTTGGAAATGATGCGCTTCATTAATCGCTTCTTTCGCCTTTACCATCGCTTCATCTGCTTCTGCCATTTTCCCCTGTTTGGCAAATTGAAGTGCCTCCATTGCAAAGCTTCTTGCATTACCACTATTTAAAATCAATTGGAATGGAATTTGTTCTGCTGTAGTCATCATAATTACCGCCCTCTCTATTATGGTTCAACCGATTTAAATACCCCTTCAGTTTGAACATGTCTATTAAATTATTATTTTATGAATGATAGTTTGGTGTTCTTATAGATGTTTTTCATCTTTTTGAACATGATATAAAGGTAATTGTTCTGACGAGCTATACAAACTCGTCAGAACAACACTTTTTAAAGTGATACTGAATTGTCGTTTCCTTTTGTTTCAGCTTTCGCAGCCTGTACATACGTACGGTCACACATTAATACGAATGGATAGTAAATAACTACCGCAATTGCAAAGTTTACAAGCTGTAGTACAGCACCAGCAATACTTCCGCCCGCTACAAGATAACCACTAAAGATTGGTGGCATTGTCCATGGAACTAAAGCAACTGTTTTTGGTACCCATCCTAAAGAAATTGCTGTATAAGAAGTAATTACTAATACAACTGGTGTAAGTACGAATGGAATGATTAACGCTGGGTTTAATACAATTGGTGTACCGAAAATAACTGGTTCGTTAATATTGAAGAAACCAGGACCGATAGATACGCGACCTACACCACGAAGTTGCGCACTTTTTGCAACAAGCATTACCGCTACTAAGAATGCTAATGTTGCACCTGATCCACCGATGTATACGTATACATCAAAGAATGGCTTTGTGAAAATGTGCGGTACATCATATGCAGACATACCATCGTTAAATAATTTAATGTTCTTTTCTAGTGCTGGTAAATAGATTGGGTCGATAATACCACCGATAATATTAGGACCATGTAATCCGAAGAACCATAATACGTGAATAAGTAATGCGATAATAATTGCACTTGGTAACGTACCTGCTAAACCTTGTAATGGTAATTGAATTGTTTCAAATACGATTTTATGAATACTTGTTCCCGCTAATTTCACAGCTAATTGAATACTTGCTGTTGCGATTAAAATAACGAATGCTGGAACTAATGCTGCGAAGGATTTCATTACTGCTGGTGGAACACCATCTGGCATCTTAATTGTAATATCTCTTTGAACAAAGAACCTGAATACCTCGGTTACAAGAAGAGCTACAATGATAGAAACGAATAAACCTTGTGATCCTGTCCAAGCTAAATCAATACCGCCTTCTTTTGGCGTTGTCGGAGATATAATAATTAATGCACCGAATGTAATAATTGCTGCTGACAACGCGTCTACACCGTAAGATTTCGCTAAATTATAACTTATTCCAACTGCGGCTATGAGAGCTAATATTGCAAAGGACCCTGTCCACATACCACCGCCGATATCTTTCCAAACATCCCCAAATGCACCCTTCATAAGTTTTTGGAATGCATCAACTGGTAGATTATTTATAAGTACTGCAAACGATCCAACTAAAATAAGAGGCATAACTGCGATAAAACCATCACGGATTGCAACTAAATGACGCTGCGATCCGATTCTTCCTGCGACTGGAACTAAATATTTCTCCATAAATGCAATAAATTTTTGCATTTCGCTTCCCCCCTAATTATTTTTTAAGTGTTAGTGCGTGACCTAAAACTGCTTCTCCATTCATCATGCCGTAGTGCATTGGATTAATAACATCAATTCCAACGTTTTTCTCATCAGCAAGCGTTTTCATTGAAGAGAGCATGTAACGAACTTGTGGTCCTAATAATAGTACATCTGCTTGATCGATATTGTTTTTTACTGCATCCCCAGATACAGCCCAAATCTTTCCTTCTAAACCGCGAGCTTTTGCAGCCGCTTCCATTTTTGTAACTAGTAAACTTGTAGACATCCCTGCTGAGCAACATAATAAAATATTCATTTGAAAATCCCCCTTGTGTAGTATAAAAAGTTTATGTTATTTATTTTTCTTTACGCTATTTATTAATGCAATTAGCGTGCCAACTTTTTAAAATCACTAAAATCAGCGCTTTTTCGAGCATTTTCTTTGTGTGTTAACGCTTTCAATTAGTGTGTCCCCCAAAATAACACACAGTGTGTTATAAAACAACACACTTTTAACACATAACTGTATGAAAATAGATTAGTGTTTAGTTGTCTAGTTGTATTTAAAATAAAAAACACTAAAAAATTTTTTCAGCTTGAAAATCCAGTAAAAAAATAAACCTCTCTTGAACACACTCTTCTATCTATTGTCCAAGCAAACTCTACTAAATTACATAGAATAAAATAAAATAACACAATTCGAAAGGGGATTCCTATGCCAAAACATAGAAAACAAAGCAAAATAAAGATTTATAGAATAACAAGCTATAAAAAAGACGAGCGCTCTGAATTAGACTCTGACAAATTTGAACTAGAACAGCAGGAAATAGAAAATAAGCAGGACAAGCACGACAAACAAGACAAACAGGACAAACAGGACAAACAAGACAAACAGGACAAACAGGACAAACAGGACAAACAGGACAAACAGGACAAACAGGACAAACAGGACAAACAGGACAAACAGGACAAACAGGACAAACAGGACAAACAGGACAAACAGG
>Ga0209025_1002062_pt1 | contig 22830 bp, 2 predicted proteins | sample AraplaMF_Col_mLB_FD_184256 | JGI IMG/M metagenome (GOLD analysis project Ga0209025, IMG submission 184256) | Arabidopsis root microbial communities from the University of North Carolina, USA - plate scrape MF_Col_mLB (SPAdes) (version 2) | ecosystem: Host-associated > Plants > Roots > Endosphere ... | reverse complement strand
CGACCACGGGCGTGAGCTTCGGCTCGCTGAGCGGCGCGGGCGAGTTCGTGCTCGGCGCCAAGGCGCTCACGCTGGGCGCGAGCGGCGACAGCACCACGCTGTCGGGCACGATCAGCGGCAATGGCGGTTCGGTCGTCAAGGTGGGCGCTGGCACGCTGACGCTCACGGGCGCCAACACCTATACGGGCGGCACCACGGTGGGCGCGGGCACGCTGAGCGTGAACAACAAGAGCGGCAGTGCGACGGGCACGGGTGCCGTGCAGGTGCAAGCGGGCGCGACGCTCGCGGGCAGTGGCAGCATTGCTGGCGCGGTGACCATCGACAAGGGCGGCATCCTCGCGGCGGGCAACAGCCCGGGCACGCTGACGCTGGGTGCGCTCACGCTCGCGGGCGGCTCCACGCTCAACTACGAACTTGGGCAAGCCGGCGTTCCTGGCGGCGCACTCAACGACCTGATCAACGTCACCGGCAATCTGCAACTCGATGGCACGCTGAACGTCGCGCAGTCGGCGGGCGGCAGCTTCGGCCCTGGCTTGTATCGCTTGATGAGCTATGGCGGCAGCTTCACCGACAACGGCCTGGACATCGGCACGGTGCCGGGCTCGGCCAAGGCAGCCGACCTGCAGGTGCAGACCTCGGTGGCGAAACAAGTGAACCTGGTGAACAGGGCCGGCCTGTCGCTGAACTTCTGGGACGGTGGTGACAGCACCAAGTACAACGACGGCCAGATCGCCGGCGGATCGGGCACCTGGCGCGTGGGCAACCCGCAGCCCTCGATGGATGCCTGGGCCGACATGGACGGCAAGCTCAACGGCAACTGGGCGCAGAACCAGTTCGCGGTGTTCGGCGGCAAGGCTGGCACCGTGACGGTGGATGCGACCGGCGGCGCGGTGCGCATCGCCGGTGCGCAGTTCGCCACCGATGGCTATGTGGTGCAGGGCGACGGCATCGTGGTGGACAACGCCAACTCGGTGATCCGTGTGGGCGACGGCACTGCTGCAGGTGCGACCATGACGGCCACACTCAATGTTGCGCTGTCGGGCACGGGCGGGATCTCGAAGGAGGATGCGGGCCGACTGATCCTGGGCGGTGCCAACACCTACACCGGTGGCACCACCGTCAAGGGCGGCGTGCTGCAGGGCAGTGCGACGAGCCTGCAAGGCAATATCGTCAACAACGCGGAGGTCGCGTTCGACCAGGGCAAGACGGCTGGCACCTATGCGGGCGTGATGAGTGGCACGGGCAAGCTGCGCAAGATCGGCACGGGCACGCTGACGCTGGCCAGTGCAAACAGCTACAGCGGCGGCACGCTGGTGGATGCGGGCACGCTCGCCACCGAGGTGACAGGCGCACTCGGCAGCGGCGCGGCAAGCGTTGCATCGGGTGCCACGTTGCAGTTCGGTGGCAAGGCAGATGCGGGCAAGCTATCCATCGCCAACGCGGGCACCTTGCGACTGCAAGACACTGCGAGCGCTGCAGGCGCCACGGTGACCAATGCAGCGGGCGGCCAGGTGCGCATCGACCTGACGACCACTGGGACGAGTATCGGCTCGCTTGGCGGCGCAGGCGATGTGGTGCTCGGTGCCAAGACGCTGACCACCGGCGCTATCGGAGGCGACAACCAGATCTCGGGTGCCATCACCGGCACCACGGGCTCGCTCGTCAAGGTCGGCGCAGGCACGCTCACGCTCTCAGGCACCGCCAACTACGCTGGCGAGACCCGCGTGACCGCAGGCACCTTGAAGGCAGGCGCCACCAACGCCTTCAGCGCCGCATCGAGCGCTGTGGTCGCCAGCGGCGCCACGCTCGACCTCGGCGGCTTCAGCCAGAAGATGGCCGGCCTGACCAATGCCGGCACGGTCTCCTTGCTCGGCACGGTTCCAGGCGCGACCTTGACGTTGACCGGCCCCTACGTTGGCAACAACGGCGTGCTGCGCCTCGGCGCCAAGCTCGACAACCCAGGCATCGCCGACCGCCTGGTACTCGACGGCGCATCGGCCAGTGCGAGTGGCAAGACCACCGTGCAGGTCACCAACCTCGGCGGCCTGGGCGCACGCACCAGCGGTGCGGGCATCGAGCTGATCAGCGCGAAGAACGGCGCCACCACCACCGCGCAGACCAGCAAGGACGCCTTCGTGCTATCGGGCGGCCGCGTCGACGCCGGTGCCTACGAGTACCGCCTGTACGCAGGCGATGCGGGCGGCGAGGGCGAGAACTGGTACCTGCGTACCGAAGCAGAACCCGGAGCTTCGCTGCCGACCTACCGCGCTGAGGCCTCGCTCTTCGCGGCTCTGCCCAACCAGCTGCGCCAGAGCAACCTCGGCATGCTCGCCAGCCTGAGCCAGCGCATCGGCGACGACGACGTGCGCGGCAGCGGCGGTGCAAGCACGAGCGTGGACGGCGGCAACCGCCGAGCCTGGGGCCGTCTGATCTCCACCGACATGGACATCCGCCAGGGCGGCACCGTCTCGCCGCACGCCGAAGGCCGCGTGAGCGGGCTGCAGGCCGGCACCGACCTGTGGGCCAATGCGAACTGGCGCGCGGGCATCTATGTCGGCCAGCTCGAGGGCGACACGCGTGTCAGCGGCGCAGCCAGTGGCTTCCTCAACACGGCAACGGGTCGCAACGACCTGCGCAGCCAGTACCTGGGCCTGTACGGCACCTTCACGAGCGACGACGGCTTCTATGCCGACACGGTGCTGCAGGCCGGCCGCCATCGCTACACGGTGCAGCCGCAACTGAGCGCCGGCGTCACGGGCAAGGGCAACAGCTTCCTGGCCTCGATCGAGGTCGGCAAGGCCTTCGCGCTGGGCACGGGCGGCTGGTCGGTGGAGCCGCAGCTGCAGCTGATCCATCAGCGCCTGCGCCTGGACGACGTGGCGATCCCCGGTGCGCTGGTGCAGCAGGACGCCGACAGCAGCTGGACCGCACGCGCTGGTGTGCGCATCAAGGGCAGCTTTGCGACGGGCGCGGGCACGCTGCAGCCCTATGCGCGCCTGAACGTCTACCGCAGCTCGAAGGGCAACGACATCGCGCGCTTCGTGAACCCGGCGGCGATCACGCCGGTGGGCGCGCCGATCGGTGGCACGAGCACCGAGCTGGCAGCAGGCTTCACGCTGGCGCTGAGCCAGCGCACGAGCCTGTATGGCGAGCTCGGCAAGCAGTGGGCCTCGGGCGGCGTCGCTCGCGTGGGCAGCTCGGTCAATGCAGGGGTGGGTGTGCGCGTGAAGTGGTGACGATGCAAAGGGCCGGCCGCTCGCAGCCGCGCAAGCTCGCGGATGAAAGAAAAAGCAAGATGCAATCTCCGCGGCCGCACCCCAGAATCCGATGCGCAACGGCGAAGGAGCCGTTGACCCACTCGCGTGAAGCCCCGCATGAATTCGAGGACTCGGACGGCCACTCTCTTCATCGCGTCATGCGTGACGCGCCTCGGGTCGTGGCTCGCCATGCGCGTTACGGAAATCCGTGGGCTCATCGGGCTCGCAGCGTTGCTGCTGGCGTGCCTGGCGTTTCCGAGCCACGCGCAAGTGGAGCCGCTGAAGCTCGATGCCTCGTTGGGCATCCTCGAGCGCAACTTCGTCGGACGCCTGCAGGCCTATCACGACAAGGCCGGCCTGCTGACGCACGCGCAGGTGGCATCGCCCGACTACCAGTCGCGATTCGAGACGCTGCCGGGCGCCTTCAATGGCGGCTATGCGAGGGGCGCGTGGTGGGTGCGCTTCCGGATCGAGGCCTCGCCCGAGCAGGTCGAACGACCGGTCGAGAGCGGCTGGTGGCTGCGGCTCAATGCGCCCTATGTCGACTACCTCGACGTGTGGTGGCCCGATGCCGAAGGTGGCTTCACCCACCGGGAGCTCGGGGGCATGCGCGCGGGTTCCAGGCGCGAGATGCCCTGGTCGATCCCGGCGACGCGGCTGCCCGAGCTGCGCGACACCGAGCCGCGCTGGGTCTGGGTACGGCTCGCGGGTGACCGTTCGCTGAGCCTCGCGGGTGGCGTGTCGCCACTGCGCGAGTTGGCCGGGGTGCAACAGGAGTTCAACTTCGCGGACGCGGCCATCGTCGGCATGGCCCTGCTGATCGCGGTGGTGAGCCTGATGATGGGCATCGCGCTGCCCGATCGCCGCTTCGTTGCCTACGCGGGCTACCTCGTCACGCTCGGACTGCTGTTCGCGAGTTCGGAGGGCATGCCCGCGACCCTGTGGCTGCACGACCATCCATTGGCCGCCGTCCGCCTGCACAACTTCTCGGTCTGCCTGCACACGGCGGCCGCCTTCGCCTTCGCCCGGGTGCTGCTCGACATGGACCGGCAGTTCCCGCGCATGAGCCGCGTGTTCCAGCTGATGGCTTTTCTGTGCCTCGCGGGTTGCGGGATCGCCATCGCCGGTGGGTACGGGTTCATCGCGCGGCCACTGAACATGCTGTGGGTGGTCTTCGCGGCCTGCATCGTGCCGATGTGCGCCCTGGTGCTGCGCCGGAACATCCAGGCCTGGCCCGGGATGGTCGGCTATGCGATCTATTTCATGATGGGCGCGGTGCACTTCGCGAAGAACCTGCAATGGCTGCCCTACAACCGCGCCACCCAGTACAGCTACGCGATCGCCAGCATCCTGCACATCATGGCCTTCTTCTTCGCACTGGGCTGGCGCGTGCGGCAGCGCGAGCGGCGCGCGCTCACGCTGTCGCTGCGGCATCGTGCACGCCTCGCGCAGCGCGTGAACGAGCGCACGCGCGACCTGCGCCAGGAGATCACGGAGCACCATCGCACGCACGATCAGCTGGCGCTGGCGCTGCGCGAGCAGCGCGGCCTGCTGGCCATGGTGTCGCACGAGTTCCGCACCCCGCTGGGAACGATCGGCGGCGCCGCGCAGATCCTCTCGGACGACCGGCTCGGCCTGGCGCGCGAGGAGGTCAGGAAGGAGGCCGAGAAGATCAGCCGCACGGTCTATCGCATGCGCGATCTGGTCGACACCCTGCTGGCCGACGAATGGCTCGATGCCTCGAGCAACAACCTGCACCTGGCACCGCTCGAGCTCGCCGTCTTCCTGCGCGAGAAGATCGCGGAGCACAACGACGGCGTCGCCGCCGGCCGCATCTCGCTGCAGCTCGACGCGCACGCGCTGCCGGTGCTCGCGGACGAGACGCTGATGCACATCGCGATGGACAACCTGCTGACCAACGCCATCAAGTACGCGCCGGCCCATTCGCCGGTGCGCGTGCGCGCCGGCATCCGGCGCTGCCGTTCCGACGACTTTCCGGAAGGCGACGCGATACCGGGCGTCTGCATCCAGGTGTGCGACGAAGGCCCGGGCTTCATGCCGCAGGACCTCACGCATGTGTTCGAGCGCTTCTACCGCGCGGCCGGTGTGCGGCGCATCCCGGGCATCGGGCTGGGCCTGCACATGGTGCACCGCATCGCCACGGTCCATGGCGGCAGCGTGGTCGCCTCGAACGGCGCCCGCGAGGGCGCGGTGCTGACCCTCACCCTGCCGCTGCTCGGCAGCGCCGAGCCGGCGGAGGGCCGAGGCGGAAAACGCATGGCAACGCCAGCCCCGGAGGGCTGTGGATGAGCGTCGCAACGCGGGTGCTGGTGATCGAGGACGACGACGATCTGCGCGACACCGTGTTGCGCTACCTGCGCGGCGTCGGCATGCTCGCGCGCGGACTCGAGAGCGCCGAGATGCTCGATGCGGAACTCGAGCGGCAGGACTTCGATGCCGTGGTGTGCGACGTCAACCTGCCGGGCGAGGATGGCTTCAGCGTGCTGGCGCGCCTGCGTTCGCGCAGCGCCATGCGCATCGTGATGCTGACCGCGCGCGGCATGCTCGACGATCGCCTGCACGGACTCGGGCTCGGCGCCGACTACTACCTGGTCAAGCCGGTGAACCTGCGCGAGCTCGAGATGGTGCTCAACAACCTGCTGCAGCGCAGCCAGGAAGCACAGGGGCAGGACACGCGCGAACCCGGTCCCGATGCAGTGCCTGAAAGCGCCTTACTCGCGCCCTGGCGCTATCACGCCACCACCTGGCTGCTGCTGTCGCCGGCTGGCGCCCGCGTGCAGTTGTCGAGCGCGGAAGCGCGGCTGCTGTTGTGCCTGCTCGAACTGCCGCGCGAAGTGGTGGGCCGCGCCGCGCTGCTCGCGGCGATGGGCCGCCCCGGGCTCGAAGCCTACGAGCGCAACCTCGACGTCACCGTCTCGCGACTGCGCCGCAAGGCCGAGCAGGCCTGCGGCGAGAAGCTGCCGATCGTCGCGGTGCGCGGCGAGGGCTACAGCTTCCAGGCCGACGCGCGCATCGAGCCGTGAGCGCGGCGCGCACGGCTGCGCGATACGAGAACCAATGCATTCCTTTGCCGTCGAAGCCACGGTTTTCCGTGAGCGTTGCATCGTTCATTGCAAGAAAAAGTAAGGTGCAAATCGGGTAGCGCCCTTTGAGAATTTCCTCTCAAGCGGCAGCGCAGTGATGCCGCACGCGCCATCGGCCTTTCGCGCCTGCATGGCAGGAGGAGACCCCATGAAGACAAGCACGCCAGCCATCGACCCGCGGTCGTCGGCTGCATTGGCCGTGCCCGGCTTCCTCATTGATTCCCGGCCCGGCAGATCCCTTGCCGGCGCTCTCGATCTGATTTCTTGCCGCGGCGCCTTGCGCGCGCGGCCCACGGAGAACCGTTGATGAATGTCGTCTACAAAACCATCTGGAACGCAGCACTCGGAGCCTGGGTGGCGGTCTGCGAAACGGCACGCGCACGCGGCAAGCGCGGCAGCGGCCGGCGCGCGCTGACAGGCGCGAGCCTGGTGGCGCCACTGCTGGGCGTGCCGCTCTTCCTGCTGAGCGGGACGGCCTCGGCGGTGTGCACGCTCGCGGGCAACACGCTCGACTGCACGGGCACCACGCCCGGCTGGGTCGGCGTGGCGGACGGCGGCACGATCAACAACAGCGGCACCATCGCCAAGCTCGGCGACGGCACCTGGGGCATCTACACCGGCGCCAACATCACGGTCAACAACACCGGCACCATCACCGGCACGTCCGGCGTGGTGATCGGCGGCAACGCGGTGATCAACAACAACGGCGGCGTCATCCGCGGCACCGACCGTGCGATCCAGGTGACCGGCGGGCCGGTCACGCTGACCAATTCGAACGGCGGCATCATCGAGGGCGTCGCGGGCGCCCTGATCTACGGCGGCGGCACGATCGTCAACACCGGCAACAGCCGCATCAGCAGCACGGGCGGCTACCTCGGCCTGGGCTTCGGCGGCGGCAGCGCCAGCATCACCAACACGCTGGGCTCCACCATCTCGGGCGCCGCCGCCAGCATCTACGGCCAGGCGACCTCGATCACCCTCGACAACGGTGGCCTGCTGCAAGGCAGCGCCATCCTCGAAAACGGCCTGGTGCAACGGGTCACCTTGCGCGTGGGCAGCCAGATCGCCGGCGACCTCAGCATCGGCGCCCAGACCGGGTCGACGCTGACGCTGTTGGGCGCGGGCACGCAGCTCTATTCGCAGGCGGCCACGGGCACCACCACCTTCGGCGGCGACCTGATCAAGAACGACAGCGGCGACTGGGTGATCGATCGCTCGATGGCACCGCGCACCGCGACCGTCAATGCGGGCGCGCTGGGCTTCGCGGCCGGCGGCAGCTTCGGTGGCAACACCGCGCTGAGCCTGGCCGCGGCGGGCACCACGCTGCATACCGATTCGGGCAACGCCGTCGTGGGCAACCTCACGGGCGTGGCGGGCAGCAAGGTCGCGCTCGCGGCCGGCTCCTCGCTGCGCATGGCGGACAACAGCAGCACCACGATTGCCAGCGACTTCAGCGGCGGCGGCACGCTGATCAAGAGCGGCACCGGCACGCTCACGCTGAGCGGCGACAACAGCGGCTTCGGCGGCAGCTTCACGGCCAACGCCGGCACGCTGCAGGCCGCGAGCACCAAGGCGATCGGCGCTGCCGCGCTCGACATCGGCGGCGCGGTCACGCTCACCAGCCCGGGCGCGCTCGCGCTCAATGCGGTCGGCCTGAACACCAGCGCCGGCACCGGCGTGCTCAGCGTGCAGACGCCGGGCGCGGTGAGCTTCAACGGCACGGTCTCGGGCGCGGGTTCGCTCGACCTGCGCGGCATCGGCGGCAAGGTCTCGCTGCTCGGCAACAACGGCTACGCGGGCGGCACGCGCTTCGCAGACAACACGGTCGTGCTCGGCAGCAACACCGCGCTGGGCACGGGCGCGGTGTCGATCGAGGGCGACACGGCGCTGTCGGGCAACGCGGCATTGACGCTGGGCAATGCCTTCGTCATCGGCAAGGCAAACCTGCTGGCCATCTCCGGTCCGACCCTGACGCTCAACGGCCCGATCTCGGGCGCCGGCGGCATCGTGAAGCAGGGCACCAGCACGCTCCAGTTGGGCGGCGCGAACACCTATGCCGGCGGCACCACGGTGGCCGCGGGCACGCTGAGCATCAACAACAAGAGCGGCAGCGCGACCGGCTCGGGCGCGGTGCAGGTGCAGGCGGGCGCGGCGCTCGTGGGCAGCGGCGCGATCGCCGGCCCGGTGAACGTGGCGGCGGGCGCGCGGCTGTCGATCGGCAATGGCGGCGTGGGCGCGCTGAGCACCGGCGCGCTCACGCTCGCCGCGGGCTCGACGCTCGAGATGCAGCTCGGCAAGGCGGGCGTGGTCGGCGGTGCGTTCAACGACCTGCTGACCGTCAACGGCAATCTCTCGCTGGCGGGCACGCTCAACCTCTCGCAGTCGGCCGGCGGCAGCTTCAGCGCGGGCATCTACCGGCTCATCAACTACACGGGCACGCTCACCGCCAATGCGATGAGCATCGGCAGCGCGCCGACCCCGCTGAGCTACCTCACGCTGCAGACGAACACGGCCAACCAGGTCAACCTGGTCAATACCGGCGGCCTCACGCTCAACCTGTGGGACGGCGGCAGCGCCGCGGCCTTCAACAACGGCCAGGTCGAAGGCGGCAGCGGCACCTGGCGCGCCGGCTCGCCCGGCGACAACTGGACCGATGCCAACGGCCTGGCCAACGGCACCTGGGTGCAGGACGGCTTCGCGGTGTTCAGCGGCAAGGCCGGCACCGTCACGGTCGCCAACGACGGCGCGGGCGGCGCGGTGCGCATCGGCGGCGCGCAGTTCGCGGTCGACGGCTACACGATCAACGGCGCCCCGCTCACCATCAACGCGGCGAACACCGTGGTGCGCGTGGGCGACGGCACGGCCGCGAGCGCGGGCATGACCGCGACCATCGCGGCCGCGATCGGCGGCACCGGCGGGCTGGTCAAGGACGACGGCGGCGTGCTGATCGTCAGCGGCAAGAACAGCTACACGGGCGGCACCACGGTCAAGGACGGCATCCTGCAGTTCTCGGCCGACAACAACCTCGGCGCGGCCGGCAAGGGCCTGGCGCTCGACGGCGGCACCCTGCGCATCGCAACGGGCAGCGGGTCGCTCGCCAGCGCGCGCGCGCTGGCGCTGGGCGCGGGCGGTGGCACCATCGACCTGGGCAATTCGACCTGGGGCTTCGGCGGTGCCATCGGCGGCAACGGTGCGCTGAGCGTCACCGGCAAGGGTGGGGTGCTGAACCTGGCGGTGGCCAGCAGCTACAAGGGCGGCACCGTGGTCCAGGGTGGCGCGGGCGTGACCGCCGGCGCGAGCGGCGCCTTCGGCAGCGGCGCGGTGCGGCAGCAGGGCAGCGGCACGCGCGTGAGCTTCCTCAACGCGGCCAGCGCGGGCGGCAACAGCTACACCGTGGGGCGCGCCGGCATCGCCGACAGCGACAACCGCCTGGTCTTCACGCAGAGCTCGACGGCCGGCAGCGCCGACATCGACGTGAACGGCGCCGGCGGCCAATCGGCCACGGCGAATGCGGTGCAGTTCGGCGACACCTCCAGCGCGGGCACGTCCACCATCGTCAACCAGGGCGGCGCGGTCTCCTTCCAGCAGAGCGCGAGCGCGGGCAGCGCGACGATCTCGAACGGCGCCAACGGCCTCGTGAGCTTCGCCGACTCGGCGACGGCAGGCAGCTCGAAGATCGCCAACGCGAAGGGCGGCACGGTCTACTTCGCCGAGAGCTCGACGGGCGCGAACGCGACGCTGACCAATGCCGCGGGCGGCGTGGTCGACGTCTCGGGCGTGACCGCCAAGACGGGCACCTCGCTCGGCGCGCTCTCGGGCGCGGGCAACGTGGTGCTGGGCGCCACGCGGCTCACGCTGGGCGGCCTGAACGCCAGCGGCACGATCTCGGGCATCGTCAGCGACAAGGGCAGCGCCTTCGCGCAGCCGGGCGCGGGCACGGGCGGCTCGGTGGTCAAGGTCGGCACGGGCACGCTCGCGCTGACCGGTGCCAACACCTATACCGGCGGCACCACGGTGACGGCGGGCACGCTGGCCGCGAACAACGCGAGCGGCAGCGCCACGGGCACGGGCGCGGTCCAGGTGCAGTCGGGCGCGACGCTCGCGGGCACGGGCAGCATCGCGGGCACGGTGAGCGTGGCCAAGGGTGGCGTGCTGTCGGCTGGCAATGGAGGTGCTGGTACGCTGACATTGGGTGGCCTGAGCCTGGCCAGCGGCGCGGTGCTCGACTACGACCTCGGCCAGGCCGGCGTGGCCGGCGGCTCGCTCAACGACCTGATCAACGTCGACGGCAACCTGCAGCTCGACGGCACGCTCAACGTGGCGCAGACGGCCGGCGGCAAGTTCGGCGCGGGGCTGTACCGCCTCATCAACTACACCGGCACGCTGACCGACAACGGCCTGGACATCGGCACCGCGCCCACGAGCGTCGCCAACCTGCAGGTGCAGACCTCGATCGCGAACCAGGTCAACCTGCTGAACGCCAGCGGCCTCACGCTCAATCTGTGGGACGGCGCGAGCAGCGCCAACATCAATGACGGCAAGGTCAGCGGCGGCAGCGGCACCTGGCGCGCGGGCGGACCGTCGACCAGCTGGACCGGCATCGACGGCAAGCTCAACGCGAGCTGGCAGCAGGGCGGCTTCGCGATCTTCGCGGGCAAGGCCGGCACCGTCACGGTCGACAACACCGGCCCCGGCGGCGCGGTGCGCATGGGCGGCGCGCAGTTCGCGGTCACCGGCTACACGGTGAACGGCAGCCCGCTCACCATCGATGCGCCCGCCACCGTGGTGCGCGTGGGCGACGGCACCGCGGCGAGCACGGGCATGAGCGCCACCATCGCCGCCGCGATCGGCGGTGCCGGCGGCCTGGTGAAGGACGACGGCGGCACGCTGGTGCTGAGCGGCAAGAACAGCTATGGCGGCGGCACCACGGTGAAGGCCGGCGTGCTGCGGATCTCCTCCGATGCCAATCTCGGCGCCGCCAGCGGCGACCTCGCGCTCGACGGCGGCACCCTGGCCATCGCCGCGGGTTCGGGCCCGCTTGGCACCACGCGCGACATCGCGCTCGGCACGGGCGGCGGCACGCTGGACCTGGCGAACAACGCCTACGAAGTCGACGGCGTGGTCAGCGGCAAGGGCGCACTCGACGTCACCGGCAAGGGCGGCACGCTGCTGCTCTCCAAGGCCAACAGCTTCGCGGGCGGTACCTCGCTGCGCGGCGGTGCCGGCATCACGGCCTTTGCCGCCGGCGCGCTGGGCAGCGGCGACGTGCGGCAGGTCGATACCGACACCACGCTCGTCTTCTCCACCGGCGGCGGCGCCGGTTCCAACAACTACATCGTCGGCACGGCCGGCGTGTCCGGCGGCAACACGCTGGCCTTCGCGCAGAACGCGACGGCCGCCGCGGCGAAGATCGCGCTGTTCGGCGCGGGCTGGCAGGACCCCGACCGGAACTCGCTGCAGTTCCTCGACGGCGCCGTCGGCGCCAGCGCCACGATCAACAACAAGGGCGCGGCGGTCGTCTTCGCGGCGAAGTCGAGCGCGGGCAGCGCGACGATCGCCAACGGCGCCAACAGCCTGCTGTCCTTCATCGGTGCGTCCTCGGCGGCCAAGGCGGCGATCGACAACCAGGGCGGCATGCTGCAGTTCGCCGGCACCGCGACGGGCACCACGGGCACCGTCGTCAAGTCGACGGGCACGGTCGACGTCTCGGGCTCGACCGCGCCGACCGGCGTCGAACTCGGCTCGCTCTCGGGCTCGGGCGCGGTGGTGCTCGGTGCCACGCGCCTCACCGTGGGCGGCTTCGGCGGCAGCGACACGCTCTCGGGCGTGGTCAGCGACAAGGGCAGCGTCTTCGCGCAGCCGGGCTCGGGCACCGGCGGCTCGATCGTCAAGGTCGGCGCCGGCACGCTCACGCTGAGCGGCGCTAACAGCTACACCGGCGGCACGACGGTCGCCGCGGGCACGCTGAGCGTGACCAACAAGAGCGGCAGCGCGACCGGCACGGGCGCGGTGCAGGTGCAGGCGGGCGCGACGCTGGCCGGCACGGGCACCATCGCCGGCACGGTCACCGTGGCGAACGGCGGCGCGGTGAACCCCGGCAATGGCGCGGGCACGCTGACCGTGGGCGGCCTGGCCCTCAATGCGGGTTCGGTGCTGAACTACCAGCTGGGCCAGGCCGGCGTGGCCGGCGGCACGCTCAACGACCTGATCAACGTCAACGGCAACCTGCGGCTCGACGGCACGCTCAACGTGGCGGAGACCGCGGGCGGCAAGTTCGGCGCGGGTCTCTACCGCCTCATCAACTACACGGGCACGCTGACCAACAACGGCCTGGCCATCGGCACCGCGCCGAGCGACACCGGCAAGCTGTTCGTGCAGACCTCGGTGGCCAACCAGGTCAACCTGCTCAACACCAACGGGCTGGTGCTGAACCTCTGGGACGGCGGCAACGCCGCCAGCGTCAACGACGGCAAGATCGCCGGCGGCACGGGCACCTGGCGCGCGGGCGGCCCGGGCGACTACTGGACCGATGCCAACGGGCTGGCCAACGGCACCTGGTTGCAGGACGGCTTCGCGGTGTTCGCCGGCAAGGCCGGCACCGTCACGGTCGACAACAAGGGCGCGGCCGGCGCGGTGCGCATCGGCGGCGCGCAGTTCGCGGTCGACGGCTACACCATCGGCGGCGATGCGCTGACGATGAACACGGCGGGCTCCGTCATCCGCGTCGGCGATGGCACCGCCGCGGGCGCGGGCATGAGCGCGACCATCGACGCGGCCCTCACGGGCACCGGCGGCCTCGTGAAGGACGACCTGGGCACGCTGGTGCTCGGCGGCGCCAACAGCTATGCGGGCGGCACCACGGTCAAGGGCGGCGTGCTGCAGATCACGGCCGACGCCAACCTCGGCAAGGCCGGAACGGGCCTCGGCCTCGATGGCGGCACCCTGCGCATCGGCGCGGGCGCCGCGCCTTTCGTGAGCGCGCGTGCCGTGGCGCTCGGCACGGGCGGCGGCACCGTCGACCTGGGCAGCAACAGCTTCGGCATCGGCGGCGCGGTCAGCGGCAAGGGCGCGCTCACGGTCACCGGCAAGGGCGGCACCCTGAGCCTGGCGCAGGCCGGCAGCTACAGCGGCGGCACGGTGCTGCGCGACGGCGCGGCCATCAACACCACCGCCAGCGGCGCGCTCGGCAGCGGCGCGGTGCTGCAGCAGGGCAACGACACCACGTTGACCCTGCTCGGATCGGCCAGCGGCGGCAGCAACGGCTACACGGTCGGCCGGGCGGGTTCGAGCGACGACGGCAACCTGCTCGCGTTCGGGCAGACCGCGACGGCCGCCGCCGCGAACATCGTGGTCAACGGCAAGGGCTGGCAGTCGGCGACGACGAACGAACTGCGGTTCGGCACCAGCGCCAGCGCGGGCAGCGCCACCCTCGCCAACGCGGGCGGCGCGATCCGTTTCGTCGGCGCCTCCAGCGCGGGAACGGCGACGATCTCCAACGGCGACAAGGGCCTGCTGGCCTTCGCCGGGAGCGCCACGGCCGGCGGCGCGAAGATCGCCAACGCCTCCGGTGGCCTGGTGGCGTTCCTCGACGGCGCGAGCGGCGCGAAGTCGACGCTGGCCAACGCCGCGGGCGGCGTGGTCGATGTCTCGGGCTCGACCTCGAAGACCGGCGTCGAGCTCGGTTCGCTGTCGGGCGCGGGCGGGGTCGTGCTCGGTGCCACGCAGCTCACGCTCGGCGGGCTGAACGCGGGCGACACGATCTCGGGCATCGTCAGCGACAAGGGCAGCGTCTTCGCGCAGCCCGGTTCGGGCATTGGTGGCTCGATCGTCAAGGTGGGCAGCGGAACGCTCTCGCTGAGCGGCGCCAACACCTACACCGGCGGCACGACGGTGGCGGGCGGCACGCTGGCCGCGAACAACGCGAGCGGCAGCGCGACCGGCGCGGGTGCGGTGCAGGTGCAGTCGGGTGCGACGCTCGCGGGCACGGGCAGCATTTCGGGTGCGGTCAACATCGCCAAGGGCGGTGTGCTGTCGGCTGGCAATGGCGGTGTCGGCACGCTGACGGTCGGCAGCCTGAGCCTTGCCAATGGCGCGGTGCTCAACTACGACCTGGGGCAGGCGGGTGTTGCCGGCGGTGCGCTCAACGACCTGGTCAACGTCAACGGCAACCTGCAGCTCGATGGCACGCTCAATGTGGCGCAGTCGAAGGGCGGGGTGTTCGGCGCGGGCATCTACAGGCTCATCAACTACACCGGTGGGCTGACCGACAACGGCCTGGATATTGGCAGCACGCCGGGTTCCAAGACTGATCTGCAGGTGCAGACCTCGGTGGCCCAGCAGGTCAATCTCGTGAACCGCTCGGGCCTGTCGCTGAACTTCTGGGACGGCAGCGACGCGAGCAAGTACAACGACGCCCAGATCGCCGGTGGCTCGGGCACCTGGCGCGTGGGCGTGCCGGGCGACAGCTGGACCGGTGTGGACGGCAAGATCAACGCGGCCTGGGCACAGAACCAGTTCGCGGTGTTCGGTGGCGTTGCGGGCACTGTCGACGTGGACGATGGCAACGGCACGGTGCGCATCACCGGTGCGCAGTTCGCTACCGGTGGCTACCGCCTGCAGGGCGATGCGATCGAACTCGGCGGCGCGTCCACCACCGTGCGCGTGGGCGATGGCACGAACGCCGGCGCTGGCATGACTGCGACCATCGCGTCCTCGCTGACCGGCACCGGCGGCCTGGTCAAGGAAGACCTGGGCACGCTGGTGCTCGATGGCAGCAACGGCTACAGCGGAGGCACGACCATCAAGGGCGGCGTGCTGCAGATCGCTTCGGACGCGAACCTCGGTGCGGCCGCGGGAGGGCTCGCGCTCGAAGGGACCACGTTGCACGTGACGGGCGACACCGCCAGTGTGCGCGCCGTGAGCCTGGGTGCAGGCAGCAACAACTTCGACATCGACAAGACCGTCGCGTTGAATGGCACGATCAGCGGCGCGGGCAGCCTGCGCAAGATCGGCGCGGGCACCTTGCGGCTCGGTGCGGCCAACGGCTATGCGGGCGGCACCTTCGTCGACGCGGGCACGTTGGCCACTGGCGTGACGGGCGCTCTGGGCAGCGGCGCGGCGAGCGTGGCTTCGGGCGCCACCTTGCAACTGGATGGCGGCTTCGACGCAGGTACCACGGCCATCGGCAATCAGGGCACGGTGCGCTTCCAGGACAAGACGAACGCGGGCACCTCGACGATCACCAATGCCAAGGGTGGCGTGCTGGCCTTCGCGGACGACGCATCGGCCAACAAGGCCACGGTGCTCAATCAGTCGGGCGCGCAGCTGCGCATCGACCAGGCGACAACCGGCGTGAATGTCGGTGCGGTCAGCGGCGCGGGCAACGTGCTGCTGGGCGCGAAGGTGCTGACCACGGGCGGGCTCGATACCAACACGACGCTGTCTGGCACGGTCAGTGGCGCGGGTGGCTCAGTCATCAAGGTGGGCAGCGGCACGCTCTCGCTGAGCGGTGCCAACACCTACACCGGCGGTACGACCGTGGCAGGCGGCACGCTGGCCGCGAACAACACGGGCGGCAGCGCGACCGGTAGCGGGGCAGTGCAAGTGCAGTCGGGTGCCACGCTCGCGGGCACCGGCAGCATTGCGGGCGCGGTGAACATCGCGAAGGGCGGTGTGCTGTCCGCGGGCAATGGCGGTGCGGGCACGCTGACGGTTGGCAGCTTGAACTTGTCCGATGGCGCGGTGCTCAACTACGACCTGGGCCAGGCCGGTGTTGCCGGTGGTGCGCTCAACGACCTCGTCAACGTCAACGGCAATCTGCAGCTCGACGGCACGCTCAATGTGGCGCAGTCGAAGGGCGGAGTGTTTGGCGCGGGTATCTACAGACTCATCAACTACACCGGTGGCTTGACCGACAACGGTCTCGACATCGGCAGCACGCCGAGCGCCAAGACCGACCTGCAGGTGCAGACCTCGGTGGCCCAGCAGGTCAATCTGGTGAACCGCGCAGGCCTGTCGCTGAACTTCTGGGACGGCGGCGACGCAAGCAAGTACAACGATGGCCAGGTGGCCGGTGGCAGCGGCACCTGGCGTGTGGGCGTGCCGGGCGACGGTTGGACCGGTGCGGACGGCAAGATCAACGCGGCCTGGGCCCAGGGCCAGTTCGCAGTATTCGGCAGCAGCGCCGGCACCGTCGACGTCAACGACGACAACGGCACCGTGCGCATCACCGGTGCGCAGTTCGCGACCAACGGCTATCGCGTGCAGGGCGATGCGATCGAGCTGGGCTCTGCAGCGACCACGGTGCGCGTCGGTGACGGCAGCGCGGCCGGTGCCGGCATGACCGCGACCATCGCGTCGTCGCTGACCGGCGCGGGCGGATTGGTCAAGGAAGATCTCGGCACGCTGGTGCTCGATGGCAGCAACAGCTACAGCGGCGGTACCACCATCAAGGGCGGCGTCCTGCAGATCGCGTCGGATGCCAACCTCGGCGCGGCCACGGGCGGCCTCGCACTCGAAGGCACCACGCTGCATGTGACGGGCGACACCGCGAGCAAGCGCGCCGTGAGCCTGGGCGCTGGCAGCAACAACTTCGACACCGACAAGACCGTCGCGCTGAACGGCACGGTCAGCGGCCCGGGCAGCCTGCGCAAGATCGGCGCGGGCACCTTGCGGCTCGGCGCTGCCAACAACTACGCGGGTGGTACCTTCATCGACGTCGGCACGCTGGCGACCGAGGTGACCGGTTCGCTGGGCGGCGGCGCGGCGAGCGTAGCCTCGGGCGCGATCTTGCAACTGGATGGCGCATTCGACGCAGGCACCACGGCCATCGGCAACCAGGGCACCGTGCGCTTCCAGGACAAGGCCAGCGCGGGCACGTCCACCATCACCAATGCCAAGGGCAGCGTGCTGGCCTTCGCGGACGACGCATCGGCCACCAAGGCCACGGTGCTCAACCAGGCCGGCGCGCAACTGCGTATCGACCAGTCGACAGCGGGCGTGAACGTCGGCGCACTCGATGGCGCGGGCGACGTGCTGCTGGGCGCGAAGGCGCTGACGACCGGTGGGCTGAACGCCAGCACCACGGTGTCGGGCACGATCGGCGGCGCCGGCGGTTCCGTCATCAAGATGGGCAATGGCGCGCTCGAGCTGAGCGGCGCGAACACCTACACCGGCGCGACCATCGTGGCGGGCGGCACGCTGGCCGCGAACAATGCAAGCGGCAGCGCAACCGGCACGGGCGCCGTGCAGGTGCAGTCGGGTGCCACAGTGGCGGGCACCGGCAGCATCGCGGCGACGGTGAACGTCGCCAAGGGCGGCGTGCTGTCCGCGGGCAATGGCGGTGCGGGCACGCTGACGCTGGGCGGCCTGAGCCTGGCCGATGGCGCGGTGCTCAACTACGACCTGGGACAAGCGGGCGTTGCGGGCGGCGCGCTCAACGACCTCGTCAACGTCAACGGCAACCTGCAGCTCGATGGCACGCTCAATGTGACCGAGACCGCTGGCGGCAAGTTCGGCGCTGGCATCTATCGGCTGATGAACTACACGGGCGGCCTGACCGACAACGGCCTCGACATCGGCACGGCACCGGGCGCGGCGGCCGACCTGCAGGTGCAGACCTCGGTGGCCCAGCAGGTCAACCTGGTCAATCGCGCGGGCCTGTCGCTGAACTTCTGGGACGGCGGCGACAGCACCAGGTACAACGACGGCCTGGTAGCCGGCGGCAGCGGCACCTGGCGCGTGGGTATACCGGGCGATGGCTGGACCGGTGCGGACGGCAAGATCAACGCGGCCTGGGCGCAGGGGCAGTTCGCGGTGTTCGGTGGTGTCGCTGGCACTGTCGACGTGGACGATGCCAATGGCACCGTGCGCATCACCGGTGCGCAGTTCGCGACCAACGGCTACCGCCTGCAGGGCGATGGGATCGAGCTCGGCAGCGCGGCCACCACCGTGCGCGTGGGCGATGGCACGAACGCCGGTGCTGGCATGACCGCGACCATCGCGTCTTCGCTGACTGGCGCGGGCGGATTGGTGAAGGAAGACCTCGGCACGCTGGTGCTGGACGGCACCAGCAGCTATGCGGGCGGAACCACCATCAAGGGCGGCATCCTGCAGATCGCATCGGATGCGAACCTCGGCGCGGCCACGGGCGGCCTCGCGCTCGAAGGCACCACCCTGCACGTGACCGGCGACACCGCTGGCACCCGCACCGTGAGTCTGGGCACAGGCAGCAACAGCTTCGACATCGACGCGGCTCGCACGCTGGCGCTCAACGGCAGCGTGAGCGGCCCGGGCAGCCTGCGAAAGATCGGCGCGGGCACCTTGCGGCTCGGCGCGGCCAATGGCTACGCGGGCGGTACTTTCGTCGACGTGGGCACGTTGGCCACCGGCGTGGCTGGCGCGCTCGGCAGCGGTGCGGCGAGCGTGGCATCTGGCGCCACGCTGCAACTGGATGGCGCATTCGACGCCGGCACCACAGCGATCGGCAACCAGGGCACGGTGCGCTTCCAGGACAAGGCGAACGCGGGCACCTCGACCATCACCAATGCCAAGGGCGGCGTGCTGGCCTTCGCGGGCAACGCCTCGGCCGACAAGGCCACGGTGCTCAACCAGGCGGGCGCGCAACTGCGCATCGACCAGGCGACGACCGGCGTGAACGTCGGTGCGGTCAGCGGCGCGGGCAACGTGTTGCTGGGCGCCAAGGTGCTGACCACGGGGGGACTGAACACCAGCACGACGCTGTCGGGCACGATCGGCGGCGCGGGCGGTTCGGTCGTCAAGGTGGGCAGCGGGACATTGACGCTCACGGGCGCGAACAACTACACCGGCGGCACCACGGTGGCGGGCGGCACGCTCGCCGCGAACAACGCGAGCGGCAGCGCGACGGGCACGGGCGCCGTGCAGGTCCAGGGCGGCGCGACGCTGGCCGGCATCGGCAACATCGCCGGGGCGGTGAACATCGCGAAGGGCGGCGTGTTGTCGGCTGGCAATGGCGGTGCGGGCACGCTGACGCTGGGCAGCCTGAGTCTCGCCAATGGTGCGTTGCTCAACTACGAGCTGGGGCAGGCGGGCGTTGCCGGCGGCGCGCTCAACGACCTGGTCAATGTCAACGGCAACCTGCAACTCGACGGCACGCTCAATGTGGCGCAGTCGAAGGGCGGGGTGTTCGGCGCGGGTATCTACCGGCTCATCAACTACACCGGCGGGCTGACCGACAACGGCCTGGATATCGGTACGGCGCCGGGTTCAAAGACCGACCTGCAAGTGCAGACCTCGGTGGCGCAGCAGGTCAATATCGTGAACCGCTCGGGCCTGTCGCTGAACTTCTGGGATGGCAGCGACGCGAGCAGATACAACGACGGCCAGATCGCCGGTGGCAGCGGCACCTGGCGCGTGGGCGTGCCGGGCGACGGGTGGACGGGTGCGGACGGCAAGATCAACGCGGCCTGGGCTCAGAACCAGTTCGCAGTGTTCGGCGGCGTCGCGGGCACTGTCGACGTCGACGATGGCAACGGCACGGTGCGCATCACCGGTGCGCAGTTCGCTACCGGTGGCTACCGCCTGCAGGGCGATGCGATCGAACTCGGCGGCGCGGCCACCACCGTGCGCGTGGGCGATGGCACGAACGCCGGCGCTGGCATGACCGCGACCATCGCGTCTTCGCTGAGCGGCGCGGGCGGATTGGTGAAGGAAGATCTGGGCACGCTGGTGCTGGACGGCACCAACAGCTATGCGGGCGGAACCACCGTCAAGGGCGGCGTCCTGCAGATCGCATCCGACGCCAATCTCGGCGCGGCCACCGGCGGGCTCGCGCTCGAGGGCACCACGCTGCATGTGACGGGCGACACCGCCGGCACACGCACCGTGAGCCTGGGCGCGGGCAGCAACCGCTTCGACATCGACGCGGCTCGCACGCTGGCACTCAACGGGGCAGTGAGCGGCGCGGGCAGCCTGCGCAAGATCGGCGCGGGCACCTTGCGGCTCGGCGCGGCGAACAACTACGCGGGTGGCACCTTCGTCGACGTCGGCACGCTGGCGACCGATGTGACCGGTTCACTTGGCAGCGGCGCGGCGAGCGTGGCCTCGGGCGCCACACTGCAACTGGATGGCGGCTTCGACGCCGGCACCACCGCGATCGGCAACCAGGGAACGGTTCGCTTCGAGGACAAGGCCAGCGCGGGAACGTCCACCCTCACGAATGCCGCGGGCGGCGTGCTGGCCTTCGCGGACGACGCATCGGCCACCAAGGCCAAGGTGCTCAACCAGGCCGGTGCGCAACTGCGCATCGACCAGGCGACCACGGGCGTGAACGTCGGCGCACTCGATGGCGCGGGCAACGTGCTGCTGGGCGCCAAGGCGCTGACCACCGGTGGGCTGAACACCAGCACGACGGTATCGGGCACGATCAGCGGTGCGGGCGGTTCGGTCGTCAAGGTGGGCAGCGGGACGCTGACGCTCACCGGCGCCAACAGCTACACCGGTGGCACGACGGTGACGGGTGGCACGCTGAGCGCGAACAACGCCAGCGGCAGCGCGACCGGCGCGGGCGCGGTGCTGGTGCAGTCGGGTGCCACGCTCGCGGGTACGGGCAGCATCGCGGGTGCCGTGAACGTCGCCAAGGGCGGTGTGCTTTCTGCCGGCAATGGCGGTGCGGGCACGCTGGCGGTTGGCGGTCTGAGCCTGGCCGATGGCGCAGTGCTCAACTACGACCTGGGCCAGGCCGGTGTTGCCGGCGGTGCGCTCAACGACCTCGTCAACGTCAATGGCAACCTGCAACTCGACGGCACGCTCAATGTGGCAGAAACGGCCGGCGGCAAGTTCGGCGCGGGCATCTACCGGTTGATGAACTACACCGGTGGCCTGACCGACAACGGTCTCGACATCGGTACGGCGCCGAGCGCCAAGACCGATCTGCAGGTGCAGACTTCGGTGGCCCAACAGGTCAACCTGGTCAATCGAGCAGGCCTGTCGTTGAACTTCTGGGACGGTGGCGATAGCACCAAATACAACGATGGCCAGGTGGCCGGCGGCAGCGGCAGCTGGCGCGTGGGTGTGCCGGGCGACGGTTGGACTGGCGCCGACGGCAAGATCAATGCGGCCTGGGTGCAGGACCAGTTCGCGGTGTTCGGCGGCAGTGCCTGCACCGTCGACGTGGACGATGGCAACGGCGCCGTGCGCATCACCGGTGCGCAGTTCGCCACCAACGGTTATCGCGTGCAGGGCGATGCGATCGAACTGGGCGCTGCGGCGACCACCATGCGCGTGGGCGACGGCAGTGCGGCTGGTGCTGGCATGACCGCGACCATCGCGTCGTCGCTGACTGGCGTGGGCGGATTGGTCAAGGACGACCTCGGCACGCTGGTGCTCGATGGCGGCAACAGCTACAGCGGCGGTACCACCATCAAGGGCGGCGTGCTGCAGATCGCTTCGGATGCGAATCTCGGTGCGGCCTCGGGCGGGCTCGCGCTCGAAGGCACCACGCTGCATGTGACGGGCGACACCGCCAGCAAGCGCGCCGTGAGCCTGGGCACGGGCGTCAACAGCTTCGACATCGACAAGACCGTCGCGTTGAACGGAACGGTCAGCGGCGCGGGCAGCCTGCGCAAGATCGGCACGGGCACCCTGCAACTCGGCGCGGCCAATGCATACGTCGGCGGCACCGACATCGCCGCGGGCTCGGTCGAGGCCCTGGCCACGGACGCGCTGGGCACGGGAGCGGTGTCGGTGGCGGGCAATGCCTCGCTGGCCTTCACCAACACGGCCGACGCGGGCAAGCTCGCGATCACCTTGGCCAGGCGCGGCAGTGCACCGACCGACAACGGCGGCTTCCTCGCGTTCCGCGACAGCAGCTCGGCCGGCAATGCGACCCTCACGGCGCACCAGGGGGCCTCGGTCGAGTTCCGCGACACCTCGAGCGCGGGCAGCTCGGTGATCGAGAACCGCGGCGGCTCGACCACGCTGTGGTTCAACGCGGAGGGCGGCAAGGCTCGGATCACGAACTTCGCGGGCGGTCGCATCGACCTGCTCGACGATGCGAGCGCGGGCCAGGCACGCCTGGTCAACGAGAACGGCGGTGTGATCAGCTTCGCGGACCGCACGAGTGCGGACCAGGCGACGGTGGTGAACAACGCGGGCGGGCAGCTGCGCATCGGCAGCCTCGCCAACGCGGGCGTGGGCATCGGCTCGCTCGAAGGCGCGGGTGAGGTGTTCCTCGGCGCGAAGGCGCTGACGACGGGCGGTTTGAACACGAGCACGACGGTGTCGGGCACGATCAGCGGCAACGGTGGCTCGGTCGTCAAGGTCGGCAGCGGCACGCTCGAACTCAGCGGTGCCAACACCTACACGGGCGGCACCACGGTGGCGGGCGGCACGCTCGCGGCCAACAACGCGAGCGGCAGCGCGACCGGCACGGGCACGGTGCAGATCCAGGGCGGCGCGACCTTGGCCGGCAATGGCAGCATCGCCGGTGC
>Ga0209025_1002057_pt1 | contig 22892 bp, 20 predicted proteins | sample AraplaMF_Col_mLB_FD_184256 | JGI IMG/M metagenome (GOLD analysis project Ga0209025, IMG submission 184256) | Arabidopsis root microbial communities from the University of North Carolina, USA - plate scrape MF_Col_mLB (SPAdes) (version 2) | ecosystem: Host-associated > Plants > Roots > Endosphere... | reverse complement strand
AACAATTGGTACATTCATTTTTCCATCTCCCTTTTATTTCCCTATAGAAAAACCTTCAAACAACCTGCCTCCATAGTTTTCTAAAGTGTTCTCTACAAAAGCAATAAGTTTCTTCTTCTCTCCAGTTATATAAAAATGATCAAAAGCTTCAACAAATTGCTCTGCAAATAATTCATCATATTTTCTTAACATCCTAATAAACCATTTAGAATTTCCAACCCATTGTCCGTTTACTCGAAGTACAAATTCATGAACTAAATCAGCCAACAGATTAGCAATAAACAATTCTTCTTCCCTCTTTGTCGCACCAATAAAATCGTCTAGTGCATCCGTAATAAAGTAACGCTTCTGTCTGATAAGTTCTTCTGTCCACTTTTCAGGACCTTTATCTAATAGTTGTTGTGCTTCCTGCTTCAAGTTCGTCACGATTTTCTTTTCTCCTTGTAAAACAATTCCCTCCGCAACAAGTTGAGGTAAAGAAGGTCGTCCTCGCTCACAATCACTTTTAAAAAATTCTTTATATGTTTTAAAATTATGTACAAAAACTTCAACTGGCCAACCATTGCTAAAAAAAGATTCACGATAACAATTAGATAGACTTTCATCAAATATTACAATATCAAGGTCAGATGTTTTGGTTGCTTCTCCCCTTGCAATACTTCCTCCTAATAAAGCGACGTCACAATGTGGAAATTGTGATTCAATAATTTTTTGTGCAGCGTCAATTGCTTTCATGCTGTTCTCCTTCTTTCATTTTCTTTTTTTATTTCTTTCTCTATCCCGTGCTTTTTTAATATATGCCTCTGCTTCAGGTGTTTTACATGAAGTGGCACCATGATCAACATCAACCTTTCCAATTTCACGTGCAATTGTGATTGCTTTTTGCTCAAGCTCATCATTTCGAATTCCAATCGCAATAAGTGCACTATTCATTGCTTCTTTTTTTCGATTTTTTTCAGTATGTATATGAGCCTTAATTTCTTTTAAAAATGGTAGGAAAAATTCATCTTCTAACGATTTATCCTTTATAGCAACATGAGCGAGTAAAGACCAACCCGCTCTACCAATCCATTCATCTTGAGATGCTGTCCACTTTTTCAATTTCTCTATTGCAATTGGAGACGAACTTACAGCTGACATAAGTACATCCATCAAACAATAATAATCAACCTCTTGTACCCATTCATCCAACTGCCCTGACGTGAATTTTTTTGGATCAACAATCATTGTAGCTAATGTCATTGCATCCATATTTTTTGTTTCCCATAATGACATGGCTAATTCATGATCTTTTTTGATTTTCTTCTTTAATTGTTTTAAGTTTGCAAAACTAACACCAAATAGTGGCTCTTTTGCCCCATGGTTCCTATATGTTTTACGATTTTGTTCTGTTCCACATTCCTCAAGCTGATGCATGACTTCTTCTAATATCATTTGGGCACCTCGTTTTTATGTTAGTTCTCCTTGCCTTAAATACGCACTTAAGATATATTCGACATTATTTATTATTTTCCTAGTTTTCATTTTTAAATACGGTATGTGAAATTAAATAAACCTAAAAAAAAAGATGCAATGAAATATCTTACCTAACTAAAGAAGGAATTTTGATTTTTATGTTATATAATATTACACATTTGCAATGAATAAGGGGGTGAATGATACATTGCTTTCGAATTTTGAATTAATGTCTATTCAGACTGAAGTTTTATTTTCTCATAATCAATTTGGAAAAATAACAAGTATTAACGAACCTGAAAGCACAGTTGCACCTCGTTTTTTTCTTGGTCATACAAAAGATGGTACGATTAGACGATATCGCTTTGATCTACCCAACGTTCTAACAAATGAGATTGAAGAATTATTTACCAATCATCCTAATCACATAGATTTAGCAAAAATTATGCACATACTAAGCGGAGAACAGCCGATACATAAAATCTGGATAGGGCCTGCTTTTGTATTTCCAAATAAGCTAGATAATCCTATCCGAGCAATAAAGATTACGGAGACAAATAAAGAACTTCTTCAATACAGCTTTCCAAATTTATTACATCAGTTAAAATGGCGACAACCTTGTTTTGTAATTCTTGAAAACGAAATGATTGCTTCTATATGCTGTAGTGCAAGAAATACAACTATAGCCGCTGAAGCAAGTGTAGAAACATTAGTGTCCTTCCAAGGGAAAGGATATGGCTATAATGTTGTATCAGCTTGGGCGAAAGCCGTACAAGAGGAAGGTCGTATTCCTCTTTATAGCACTTCTTGGGATAATTTTGCTTCACAAGCAGTAGCAAAAAAATTAAAACTGATTAACTATGGAACTGACATTCACTTCTCTTAAAACTGCATCTATATTACTTTCTGCTATCCATTTCAGCTGATTTTTCAACTTGTTTTGAGCTTGAGCCCTTCCAAATCCCTTATCATTTTCTATCCTCCTCGACAAGATGGGATCCACAAAATGAATTAATTCTACCTCCAATACTTCAAATGCTCTTTCTATATATTCAATATTTGAATGATAGGCATGTAAACAAGCTATTTTTTTCACTTTTATCACACCTTTTTCATTTTAAAAACGCATATGTACAATTATAGAATTTAGATTTTTTAACCAACGCATTACTGTTTTTTGTCCATTTCTCTTTTCATTCTCAAAAACCTGCTAAGCAAGAATAATTATCACAGTAAAAACAACAAAATCTTGCATACTTTTTTACAAACTTTTTTGTACTTGTAAAAATCTTTTTTTGCATTTACCTACCTAAAATTGCTAATATAGTAGAGTAGAACTATTATAGAGAGAAGGAAAACTATGCACAATGGAATTCGAATGACAACCTTAGTAAAAAGGGCATTGTTAATTTGCGTCGGGGTATTATTTTTATACGAAGCAATGTACGGTCCAACTCATATTGCTCGGGCAAGTACGGAAGATGAAACAAAATCTGTTCAACTTGTAAGTGAAATTCAAACTGCTCTAGCTCCGAAAGAAGCTCCAAAACAATATAACGGGCAAGTTAGAAAAGTTGCTTACTTAACATTTGACGATGGTCCTGGAAAGTACACTGCTGAGCTATTAGAAATGTTGAAAAAAGAAGATGCGAAAGCTACATTTTTCCTAATTGGAGCAAACGTTAAAGCATTTCCAGATCTTGTGAAACAAGAATTAGCCGAAGGACATTATGTTGGTATGCACAGTATGACACATAACTACAAAAAGCTATATACTGAAGGACATTATGTGGATGAAATGAAAGAAGATCAAAGTTTAATTGCTGCGATTATCGGAAAATCCCCTATCTTAACACGTCCACCATATGGCTCAATGCCAGGATTGAATGAAGCGCTCCGCAATAAAGTTGCTGAAGGTGGTTTTAAGGTTTGGGATTGGACAATTGACTCTTTAGACTGGAGATATAATAAAATGCCAGTAGATGCTGCCTCGGCGCAAATTGTACAAAATGTTCTTGCTGGTGCTACAAATCCAATCGAGGTCGTGTTAATGCATGATATTCACCCACAATCAGTAAAAGCTGTGCCTGGGATCATTAAAGGTCTAAAAGAAAAAGGTTATGAACTGGAAAGTTATCAAGAAGATGAACATTTCCCATTAAACTTCTGGCATGATAAACGTATGTAATAAAAAAAAGACTTGATTTTCTTTATAGGAAAATCAAGTCTTTTTTTATTTTTATTTGTTTAGAAAATAGAAGTTATTAATTTTACAAGTATAGATACTAACTTTGCAAAATTAGATTGTTCCAATCACTTTCTACTAATATAGTATCTTGTATCCCCCATAAAATTAACTCCAAATTATCGTTTCTGTAGTGTGCAATAATTGTACTCTTTTCATACATTTATTATACTTTATCAATGCGGTATGTGAAATTATCAAATGTCTCCAAAATAAAAAAGCCTCCTTACAAGGATATTTATCCTTATAAGGAGGCTAACGTTGATTTATTTTATTACGTTTAACCTTCTTGCGTAGTTTTTACTTTCGTCTTATTTATATCACGATGATTATAGTTATATTTCGAACGATCTACTGGTGTAAATCCTTCTGGTGTGTAGAATCGTAATAAATCTCCGTTTACAACTTCATCAGAAAATTTAAGTTTCTGTTGAACCATTTTTTCATTTTGTTTGATTTCATCCGTTGCTTCTACTGGTTTTCCAGTGGTTGTGTCATAATACTTTCCATTAAGCGCAGTAACGGTCGGACTTACATAGTTACCATTACGGAAAGGAACAACTTGCTGATGCTCTGGTGATAATAAATCTGTACCAAATTGGATATAATTCTTTGTATCGGTACCTAGTAAATGTAACAGCGTTGGAAGAACATCGATTTCTCCGCCATATTGGTGTTGAACTCCGCCCTTCATTCCTGGAACATGAATGATTAAAGGTACACGTTGTAATTGTGCATTTTCAAATGAATTAATTTCTTTACCCATGATTTGTGACATCGCTGCATTATGATTATCTGAAATACCATAATGGTCTCCATACATCACAATGATCGAATTGTCATATAAACCAGATTGCTTCAAGTAATCCATAAAGCTTTTTACAGATTCATCTAAATAACGTGCTGTTTGGAAATACGTATCTACAGATGAATCACCAGTTTTTGCTGGTTCAATTGTCGCTTCATCCTTATTAATTGGATAAGGGAAGTGATTTGATAACGTAATAAACTTCGCATAGAACGGTTGTTTTAATGTTTGTAACATTGGAATAGACTCATTAAAGAATGGTTTATCTTTCAGACCATAGTTTACAACATCTTTTTCATTCATATCATAATATGATGCATCAAAGAATTTATTAAATCCAAATGATTTATAAATATCATCACGATTCCAGAATGTTTTATAGTTACCATGGAACACCGCAGATGTATAGCCCTGCTGTCCTAAAATAGCTGGTGCTGCTTGATACGTATTATGAGCTTTGTTTGTAAATACAGACCCTTGTGGTAAACCGAATAGTGAGTTCTCTAACATAAACTCCGCATCAGATGTTTTACCTTGTCCTGTTTGATGGAAGAAGTTATCAAAATACAGTGTATTTGCATCTTGTGTAAATGAATTTAAGAATGGTGTAACTTCTTGTCCGTTCAACTTGTAATTAATTAAAAAGTTTTGGAACGACTCTAAATGAATATAGATAACGTTCATACCTTTCCCCTTACCAAAATACTCTGGGTTAGGGCTTGCATAGTTCGATGTAATATAGTTTCTTACACCTGTCATGCTATCTCCATCCGCTAAAGCACGTTCTGTCGATGCTTTCATACTTTGGATGCCATCATAAATTGTATAGTTGTACGCACCTAAGTATTTCACAATGTAGTTGCGGTCAAACGTTCTTGTTAGTAATTCAGGACGATCAGATTCTGCTAAACCTAAGTTGATGCTAAAAATCAAAATCCCCATAATAAATACAAGTGACAATTTATATTTTGCAACACGAATTGGTTTTGGATTAGCGAATTTTGTTATTACCAACACAAGCAAGATAATTGTGTCTAAGAAATATAATGGATCATATAGATGTAATAACGCTAAAATACTACCACCTAAATCTCCAAAGTTATTCGTTTGTGTTAATGTCGGGAACGTAATAAAATCGCTGAAAAAGCGATAATATACTACGTTTGAGTATAAGATAATTGACAGTAACAAATTAATAATAATTAACCAAATATAAGATCGTTTCCCTTTTGCAAATAATGCAAGTCCTAAAAATAGGACAGCTGAGCTTAGCGGGTTAAAAAATAGCAAGAATTTTTGGATTGTGTTCGATATTCCTAAGTCGAATTCTGTAACATATGCTGCATATGTTTTTAACCAGAATAAAACAACTGCAAAAATAAAGAACCCAAAATGATTACTTAACACACGTTTGCTCTTTAATAATAATTGTTTCATCTCTCCACCTCTTTTAATCATCCAAGGTTTATTTTTTATAAGTCTACCTCTGTTTTGAATTTACTTTCCCAAAACAACCCTCACTTTTCTTTAACCTTATGAAGAATATTAGTAATTATAAGTTTAAGGTTGTATTTATTCAACTATTTCTTATTAAATATGTTGACCTAGATATATATTTAATAAAATGCATTTGTAACATTTTTTATTTCTATCTAACTTTCTAAAAATCCGTCCGGTTATTAGGACACTCCCCACTATAAACTTTTATTCTTCACTCCGCAAACATTCTTATTTCCAAAATTACCAATTGGATTTATTGCTGCTAATTTATTCATTCTGAGAAAATTTCTTCTTACTGCGTCCTTTATATGTAAAAAATTATAATTCACATACATATTTTTTATTATTAACTTCTATAAACAACATTTAATTCTATTATTTCTCCTGTTCATTTAACATTAGCTTTGTGATACGAAAAGAATATATTTAATCTGAACAGACCGGTTCCGTTTGGAAAGACATGTAATTTTTCATTATATGTAACTTCTTTTCAATAAAATTCCATGAATATTGAAAAAATTATACACATTTATATATACAAATACCTGCTATGCAGAATAAAAAGTAACTTACACTCGTTTGCTCTTTCTGTTTTTACTTCGCATGTGGCAGAAAAAGGCCCTGACTGCTTCTATGCATGGCCAGAAGCTCTCCCCCACCTAAAAAAAAGGGGTTTTATGTCGGTTTTTTAATTGATGTACCTATAGTAAAAAAACAAAACCCTCGCTCTATTCTAAGTGCGAGGGTTTTGTTTTACAGATTATTTCCCCTGATACATTGCATCTACTTGCTTTTGAAGTTCTACATTTTCTAAGAACTCATCGTATGTTGCTTCTTTATCGATTACACCGTTTGGCGTCACTTCGATAATACGATTTGCAATTGTTTGTACGAACTGATGGTCATGAGATGTAAATAGTAATGTTCCTTTAAATGCGATTAAACCGTTGTTTAATGCTGTGATAGACTCAAGGTCTAAATGGTTCGTTGGATCATCAAGTGTTAATACGTTTGCTCCGCTTAACATCATTTTAGAAAGCATACAACGAACTTTTTCTCCACCTGACAATACAGAAACATTTTTCTTTACTTCTTCACCAGAGAATAGCATACGACCTAAGAAGCCACGCAAGAAACTTTCTGTTTCATCTTGCGGAGAGAACTGACGTAACCATTCAACTAAGTTATATTCACTGTTCTCGAAGTACTTAGAGTTATCTCTTGGGAAGTAAGCTTGAGATGTTGTAACGCCCCACTTAAATGAACCGCTATCTGGCTCCATTTCACCCATAAGAATTTTAAATAATGTTGTCATCGCAATATCATTGCGTCCGATAAATGCAACTTTATCACCTTTAGATAATGTGAAGTACACATTATCTAACACTTTTTCTCCATCAATCGTTTTTGAAAGACCTTCTACAGTTAATAAGTCATTTCCTACTTCACGCTCTGGTGTGAAGCCAACGAATGGATAACGGCGTGATGATGGTTTAATATCATCTAATGTAATTTTATCTAATAATTTTTTACGAGAAGTCGCTTGCTTCGCTTTAGATGCGTTTGAACTAAAGCGTGCAATGAAGTTTTGTAACTCTTTTACTTTCTCTTCTTTTTTCTTATTTGCATCTTGTGTTAGTTTTAATGCTAATTGGCTTGATTCATACCAGAAGTCATAGTTACCAACATACAATTGAATTTTACCGAAATCAAGATCCGCCATGTGCGTACATACTTTATTTAAGAAGTGACGGTCATGGGATACAACGATAACTGTATTTTCAAAGTTCATTAAGAAGTTCTCTAACCATTGAATCGCTTTTAAGTCTAAGTGGTTGGTAGGCTCATCTAATAATAGAATGTCAGGTTGACCGAATAATGCTTGAGCAAGTAATACTTTTACTTTCTCTGCCCCTGTTAACTCTGACAATTTTTTGTCATGAACGTCTTCTCCAATGCCTAGGCCTTTTAAAAGAATTGCAGCTTCAGATTCAGCTTCCCAACCGTTTAGCTCAGCAAATTCACCTTCCAGTTCTGCAGCACGCATACCGTCTTCATCACTGAAATCTTCTTTCATGTAAATTGCATTTTTTTCTTGCATTACTTTGTAAAGACGTGTGTGACCCATAATTACTGTTTCTAATACAGGAAACTCTTCGTATTCGAAGTGGTTCTGTTTTAATACTGCTAAACGCTCACCTGGCGTGATGTTTACATCACCTGTTGATGGATCAATTTCTCCAGATAAAATCTTTAGAAATGTTGATTTACCAGCACCGTTTGCTCCGATTAAACCGTAGCAGTTACCTGGTGTGAATTTTATGTTAACATCATCAAATAATTTTCTGTCCGCAAAGCGCAATCCTACGTTACTAACTGTAATCATGTGTTTCCTCCAATTTCGATACTTTTATATACATACTTCACTTACTATAACATACTTAGACATCTAAAGGTATATCTAATCATCTTTCTATTTCAACAAAATAAAAAGCACTTTTCAAATCGTGCTTTTTATTTGAAATTTTAAAAGAAATCATAAATAAACGGCTTATGTAATGGAATCAAATGTTCAAGTGTTTTTACTTCTTCCTCACTCCCTAAAATATGGTCCATTTCGTATAACTCTAATGGACGCTTATATCCGAATAACATTGCTGATAAATCATTTATATTTAAATGGATTCCGCTACTATTTTGTTTTTCGGTTTCTTCTTTATTAATAATTACTACTTCTTTACTTTGTAATTTAACCGTCACATTATTCCATGAGGCAAATGAGTCTGAAATATGCAAAATAACTTCGTTTTGTTGATTAGCCCAAACAAATGAATATTGATTTAAAAACTTTTCCACGTCTACAATCCGAGCCATAAAATAAGGAGTAATTTCAGCCTTCACTCGAGGCTCTTGTAAAGTATAAAGTAATGGCTCTGTTTCACTTAGTATCATCTTAAGCTCTTTTATCATAGAATCATGTTGGCAAATAAAATTCCAAAGTCCATTTCGAGCTTCATTATTTAGCGGTACAAATTCTTCCACTGTCATTTTTGAATCATTTATTTTGTACAGCATATAACCAGTAGCTTCATCTTTTTCATTGTAATAGACCGCTGCCGTCAAATCATGGTAAACTGCTTGCGTCCACCAATCCGTACTTCGAACTAGCATACCAGCGAATCGCTTCGCAAATTGCTCATATACTGCTTCTATTTCTTTTGGATGTGAATCTTTATTAAAACGTCTCACATTCCCTTTCACATGCTTTTGCATCACTAAATCACTCTTCGTCATGGAACATATGAAACGATTGGCAAATAGTTCCCATCCATACTTTCTATAGAATGAAACTGCAAATGGATGTAACATTGATACACTAAATCCATCTTGTTTCATTTTTTGTAGCACATACTTCAGTAATTCTTTTACATGCCCACTCCGTCTATACTCTGGGTATGTCGCTACTCCTGCAATTCCACCCATTTTAAACATTTCATCACCAATATTTATTTCGAATGGAAGAAGGTGCAGTTTTGCTGCGAGTTGATCTCCTTCCAAAATTCCAAATAGTTGATGGTGTTTTTTCATTAATGTAAGACGCTTTTCAATTTGATCTTCCGGTACCTTATATTGAAAGGCATATTCAGATAAAGCAATCGCTTCTCTATATTGTCGCTCTGCTAATTCAATTACTTTCATGACTTTCTCCTCCTATTCCCTTTATTACATTCGTACTCATGCGGATAAAATCCTATCTAAAAAATCAGAAAGGTCGATGGAATATACATCGACCTTTCTATAATTATTATATCTTGATATAACACACTATCTTCCAAATAAAGATTTACCATAAAACAAAAAGCTGTACTTACTAATTACTTTTATCATGTCCCCTGTATACCATATAAAGTTTCACTTTATGCTTTTTCCAATTCGGTTTGTAGTTTGCTCAATTCCTGAAAGAATGTAGGATACGATACACCTACTGCTTCTGCATCTTGAATCGTTGTTTTTCCTTCAGCTATACAGCCGGCGATTGCAAGCATCATTCCAATACGGTGATCACCGTAACTATGTACTGTATTGCCTTTTAAAGTTGATTTACCGTAAATAATCATTCCGTCATCTGTTGCTTCAATACGAGCTCCTAATTTCGTTAGTTCAGCAACAACTGTGTCAATACGATTCGTTTCTTTCACTTTTAGCTCACGCGCATCTTTAATAACCGTAATTCCTTCAGCTTGCGTTGCCGCTAATGCGATAATCGGAATTTCATCGATTAATCTTGGAATAATATCCCCGCCAATTTCGATTCCTTTTAGTGAAGATGTTTCAATAGTAATGTTTGCAGCTGGTTCTGATGCTCCTTCGTTAATTGGTTCTATAGTGAACGTAGCACCCATTCTCTCTAAAACATCTATAATACCTGTACGAGTCGGATTCATTCCTACATTTTGTAGTTGTATTTTACTATTTGGAAGAATGGCTCCTGCTACTAAGAAAAATGCCGCTGATGATACGTCACCTGGAACTTGAACGTCTATTCCAGTTAATTTCTGGCCACCTGCTAGTTTTACAGTTTTCCCTTCACGAGTTACTGTAACACCAAACGCCTTAAGCATTCTTTCCGTATGATCGCGTGAAATGTGCGGTTCTGTAACAGCTGTTACACCTTCTGCACGAAGACCTGCAAGTAAAATAGCTGACTTTACTTGTGCGCTTGCAACTGGGGAAGTGTATTGGATTGCTTTTAATGCTCCACCTCTTATTGTTAGCGGTGTGTACGTCCCGTCTTCTCGGCCATCAATGTTTGCGCCCATTTGCTTTAATGGATTGGTTACGCGTTTCATCGGTCTTTTTGCGATAGAAGCATCACCTTGTACGCAAGAAAAGAATGGCGTGTTTGCCAATATTCCTGATATTAATCGTATCGTAGTTCCAGAATTACCAACATCTAATACAGCTTTTGGTTCTTGTAAACCTTCAATTCCTTTTCCGATTACAATAACTTCATCACCGTTTTGCATAATGTCTACTCCCATTTCTTTAAAACAAGAAATAGTACTTAAACAGTCTGCACCAGGTAGAAAGCCTTTAATTGTTGTTCTTCCCTCTGCAATTGCGCCGAACATAACAGCGCGGTGTGAAATGGATTTATCACCAGGAATTGTAATGGTTCCATTCAATCCGTTATTAACAGGTTGTATTGTTCTTTCTTTCACATTTTCACCTTCTCATTTAAATTGTTTCATATGTTTGGTATTCTTCTTTTCCAAGTGCTAGTTTTGCTTTCATACGATCTTCTTCTCTTTGGAAGCTAATACGTAATACCCCAAGCAATCCTTCACGCGCTTCTAATATTTGCAAGTTCGTAATACTAATTTCTTCGCGCGCAAGAATACTCGTAATATGAGCTAATGCCCCTACTTTATCTAAAACATCGACGTAGAAGTCGTGATAGGCGGGAATAGCTCCTCTTTTTCTCACTGGTAAAGAATCACGATATTCTTTCGCATCTGCAAAGTAGTTTTGTATTTCGCCTGCATCTCCTATAGAAACCGTCTTATATAACTCTTCCATTTCAGAGATCCACTCTTTTAATAATACCATTAAATGCTCACGATTTTGCTTTACAATGTCACTCCACATTTTCGGACTGCTAGATGCGATACGTGTAATATCTTTAAATCCACCGGCAGCTAGTTGATGAATGAGTGGATTATCTCCTGCATGTTTCTCGACTTGTTTTACTAAACCTGCCGCAATAAGATGCGGAAAATGACTAACGATTCCTGTTACATAATCGTGTTCTTCTGTATTTAAGACGAGAAAATGTGATCCTGTTCCTTTCAACCATACTTTTAGCTCTTCCACTTGATCATTTGGCACATGATTCATCGGTGTTAAAATGTAAAATGCATTTTCAAATAAATGCGCCTTTGCACTTTCAACACCAGTTTTATGAGACCCTGCCATCGGATGTCCGCCAATAAAAGAAACTTTCTTTGAAAATAAAGCTTCCGCTTCATTCATAATTGTTCCTTTTGTACTTCCAACATCGGTCACTATTACATCATCCCGTAAACGAAATGACGCTAGTTTGTGTAATAACTTCTTCGTTTCTTCAACTGGAGAGGCAAAAATAATTAAATTTGCCTCTTCACATGCACGCTGTAAATCTATTGCTACTTCATCTACTACATGTAATTCTTTCGCACGCTCTACCTGCTCTTTAAATAAATCATAACCTGTTATCGTTACATCGTGCTCTTTCTTAATTGCTAATGCGAGAGAGCCTCCTATTAATCCTGTTCCAATTAATACTACCTTTTTACACATTGGCCTCATCTCGAGACTTATGTTTTTTATTTTCAAAGTGTTGTTTTAACACTGAAATCACTCCTTCATTTTGTTCCCTTGTTCCGATTGTAATACGGACACCATTTGGAAACGGACGAATAATAAACCCTGCGTGCGCGCAAGCTTCATAAATTTCTCCAGCACCATCTACCGGCAAGAAGATGAAGTTTGTTTGCGACGGATAGAATGGAATTTCATTTCTCTTACAAAAACTTTCGTATTGTTGCAGCCCCTCTGTATTAACACGTACCATCTTTTCAATAAATGACTCATCGCTTAAGGCAATCGTTGCTGCATTTTGTGCCAATGAAGATACGTTAAACGGCAAACGTACAACATTTAATTTCTCGATTAACTCTTCATGTCCAATCGAATACCCAACACGGAATGATGCTAATCCGTATGCTTTAGAAAACGTTCTTAGTATAAGAATGTTTTTATGTTTTTCTAGAAGCGGTAATGTCTCTGGGAAATCTTTTGCTGTTACGTATTCATAGTACGCTTCATCAATGACAATTAACGTATTTTTACTAATTCCCTCAATGAATTGAGTCAATTTTCGCTCATTTACATATGTGCCTGTCGGATTGTTCGGATTACAAATCCAAACGATTTTTGTATTGTTATCAACCGCTGAAGAAATTTCGTCTAAGTCATATACACCGTTATTTAAAGCTACTTCTTTCACTTCGCACCCTTCAATAACTGCATGATGACGATATTGCGGGAAAGTTTCTCCTGCTGTTACTACATTATCTCCCTTACAAAGTACCGCACGGCTTATAATTTGAATGACTTCATCAAGTCCGCTTCCACATATAATTTGTTCCTTTTGAACTTGTAGTTTTTCTGCAATTGTTTGGCGAAGTTCTACAGCTCCTCCATCTGGATATAAGGCATGTTCATGCCATGCTTTTTGCAACTCTTCTATAACACGTGGTGAACAACCGAATGGATTTTCATTTGATGCTAATTTTACAAATGAATGATCCCCATATATCTCTTTCATTTGCTGCGCTGATTTACCTGGTTTATATGGCTGTAATGATGATAATTGCTCTTTTACCTTCATCTGGCATCCATCCTTTTTAAAATTCTTTTGCATATTTGTTATGCTGCGTAATATTTTGCTTGATTAATTCCATGCGGTCTTTTCCGAATTGTTCAACTAATGCGTCCGCAAGCTCCCATGCAACCACAGCTTCTGCAACAACACTTGCAGCTGGTACTGCACAACTATCAGATCGTTCAATACTTGCTTGGAATGTTTCTTTCGTATCAATATCTACACTCGCAAGTGGCTTATATAATGTAGGAATCGGCTTCATTACACCTCTTACTACAATTGGCATTCCTGTAGTCATACCACCTTCTAATCCACCTGCATGATTTGTTTTTCTTGTATAGCCTTTTTCTTCATCCCATAGGATTTCATCGTGTACTAAGCTTCCTGGCTGCCTTGCCGCCTCAAATCCAATCCCAATTTCAGCGCCTTTAAAAGCATTAATACTCATAATTGCTCCCGCGAGTTTTGCATCTAATTTACGATCATAATGTACGTAGCTACCAACACCAATTGGCATCCCTTCCGCAATTACTTCTACAATTCCACCTATTGAATCCCCACTGCTTTTTGCAGTATCGATAGCATCCATCATCTTTTGCTCTACCTCTTTATCTAGGCAACGCACAGGTGAATTTTCTGTAATTGTTTGAATTTCTTCTATTAGTAGTCGGCCTACACGATTTGCTTGTATCCCGCCAATCTCAAGAACATGTCCTGCAATTTGCACACCTAATTCTTTTAAAATTTGTTTTGCAACTGCACCAGCAGCTACTCTTACAGTTGTCTCTCTTGCAGAAGAACGTTCCAAAACATTTCGTATATCACGGTGACCATATTTAATTGCACCATTTAAATCAGCATGTCCTGGACGTGGTTTTGTAATTGTACGTTTCATTTCTTTACTTTCTTGCTCCGAAATAGGTTCAGCCCCCATTACTTTCGTCCAATGTTTGAAATCATCATTTTTTACGATTAATGTAATTGGTGAACCAAGTGTTATTCCGTGGCGCACACCACTTACAATCTCTACTGTATCCGTTTCAATTTGCATGCGTCTCCCGCGACCATGCCCTTTTTGTCTTCTTAATAATTCCTTATTAATATGTTCTGCTTGTAACGATAATCCTGCAGGTACACCTTCTAAAATAACAGTTAACTGCGGACCATGTGATTCTCCGGCTGTAATATATCTCATTTCTCTTACCCCTTTATTATTTTTTTGTACAAAAAAGTCCCTACTGAGCGCTCAGTAGGGACGATTCATATCGCGGTACCACCCTAATTGTAGACTATTTTTTTGTCTACCTCTTATCATTGTTAACGATCTATGAGACCGTCTTTCCCTTCATAAAGATATGATCTTTACTACGAAAAAGATGCTCTAGGGCTGTAATTCATGCTTATCTTTGTACTGATTCTCACCGGCCATCAGCTCTCTATAAACAGGGAGATAAGCACTACTGTTTCCCTTTCTACGCATATTCAATATGAAATTAAGATAATTTATTTTTAAATCCTTTTAACTCTTCCATGAATTTATGGAACTCTGGAATATCCATTTGCTGTGCAGAATCAGATAATGCAACTGCTGGGTCTGGATGTACTTCTGCCATGACTGCATCTGCTCCAATTGCTAGTGCTGCTTTTGCAGTAGGTAATAATAAATCTCTGCGTCCTGTAGAATGCGTTACGTCCACAACAACAGGTAAATGTGTTTCTTTCTTTAAAATTGGTACTGCTGAAATATCTAACGTATTACGCGTTGCTCTTTCGTATGTGCGGATACCGCGCTCACATAGTATAATTTGATCATTTCCTTGTGCGATGATGTATTCAGCTGCATTAATGAATTCATCAATTGTCGCTGCTAAACCACGTTTTAATAATACAGGTTTATTTACTTTACCCACAGCTCTTAATAAATCGAAGTTTTGCATGTTTCGTGCCCCAACTTGAATGACATCAACGTAATCAAGAGCCATTTCTACATCATTTGGATTTAAAATCTCACTGATAATCGCTAAATCGAATTCATCAGCTACTTGGCGTAAAATTTGTAAGCCTTCAACCCCTAATCCTTGGAAGTCGTATGGTGACGTTCTCGGTTTGAAAGCACCGCCGCGCATTAATTTTAATCCTTGTGCTTTCATCGCTTGCCCCACTTGGCGAACTTGCTCTAAACTTTCTACCGCACAAGGACCCATGATGAATGTTTGTGTTCCATTTCCTAATAATTCACCTTTTACATCAACAATTGTATTTTCTTTTTTCTTTTTACGTGAAACAAGTAATGCTTTACGGTTGTCATCTTCTTGCAATTCTAAGCTCGCTTTGAAAATCGTTTTGAAAATGTGTTGAACTGTTGAAGTTTCGAATGGCCCTTCATTATGTTCTGCGATCATATCCAGTACTTCACGCTCACGAACTGGGTCAAAACGTTTCGTACCTTGCACTTGTTTTTGTTCCCCAATCTTCTGAACAATTTTACCTCGTTCATTTAAAAGCTCTAGTAACTGTAAATTGATTTTATCCACCTGTTTACGTAATTGTTCTAACTCATGATTTGCCATTTTAAAATCCTCCTTTTAATGTTTAAAACTATGTGAAGAGAATAAAAATTCCCTATTTTCTGAATTGAAACTCCACAAAAACTTATTATGAGATCGATTCCGCCTTTTATGTGTACAAAAAATCCCTACTGATCTACTCAGTAGGGACGATATTTATCGCGGTACCACCCTAGTTGCAGACTTATTTCGTCTACCTCTCTTCACTGTTAACGATCATTTGACCGTCTTTCCCTTCATAAAGACAATTATCTTTACTACGAAAAAGATGCTCCAGGACTGTAATTCGCACTTGTCTTTGTACTGGTTCACACCAACCACCAGCTCTCTGTTACAGGGAAACAACTACTACTTCTTTTCCTTTCACCGCATGTTATATTCCATTTTCAAGTTGGGCCACAAAAATACAAAAAGTCCCTACTGATCCAATCAGTAGGGACGATATTTATCGCGGTACCACCCTAGTTGTAGACTTATTTCGTCTACCTCTCTTCACTGTTAACGATCATTTGACCGCCTTTCCTTCATAAAGAAAACAAATCTTTACTACGAAAAAGATGCTCCAAGACTGTAATTCATGATTATCCCTGTACTGATTCACACCAACCATCAGCTCTCTGTTACAGTAAGATCCTCACTACTGTGATCTCTTCATTGCACTTTGTTTATTCAAATGTTTTTGAAATTGAATAAGTTATGATTCGTATTATAGAATGCTTTTTCAAATACTGTCAACACCTTTTTAGTTATTTTTTTAAAATTCCACTCTTTACCCACTATTAATCTTGTAAATTTGTCATCACAAGTCCAATACGAATCATTTCGTTTTGAATAGATATTAGCAAATGTTTCTCCACTTGGTACTCTGTTAACAATTGTTTAATCTCAATGATTTCATTTTCAAAAGAATTTGCCTCATGAAGGTTTTGTAATAACGAAAAAAACAACTCACCATAGGCTTCTACATGATATTTCATATTATTTTTCTTTTCCAAAATAGACAAAAATAGTTGTTTCATTTCCGCTTGATCGTAACGTTCTGATGGTGGAGAGAAACGAGTAAGAATTGTTTGTAATCCTTTTTCGGCAACTTCATCCATACATAATACAAAACGTAAAAACATGACATATTCCCTACCAGTTACGGAACTCATTTTTGGACGTTCAATTAAAAATCCAGCTAACCAAGCTTCCCAAAATTTTTGTTGTTCTCTCACGCTTAATGTTTTCACATAATAACATAAATGTTCCATAAACTTAATTTTGTCATTTTCCGTTTCCTGTATAAAAAGCGGATATAACCAATCTGCTCGCTGTTCCCAATATAATACACATTTAATAAAAACAAAGCTGAGCCACTTTAAGAATACTTCTTTTGTATGTGGATGTAACAAATATAAATGCTCGACTGCATATTTAATATGTCGCTTTATCTCTGTAAATAACGGTAAATTTATTTGTGTATAGCAAAGTCCTGCCCATGCATATTTTATTGATTTTTCTTGTTTTTTTAAATCGAGATAAGGTAGCAAATTTTTTCTACACCATTGTTTCTCAATATGATATAAAAATGTTATATCTGCTGTTAATCGTGCAAACATGAAGTTTGTACTCTGTGAAAATGTTCGCATTTGTTCTTCAAATAAAAACAAGTATTCATGAATATTCCGATCATATAAGTGGTCATATGCTAGTAACTTTAATAATACTGACGTCATCTTTCCAATAGGATGTTGAATAGATTCATTATAAAAATCATGCTCTTCTATCTTAAAATTCGGATCACCTTTCATTACTTGAGGAAATAAAGAAAAGGCAAAACGTTTCACCACACGTATACTATTCTCTTGGAATTCTTCTAATCGATTGCTGATTTCATAAAGAAAACTGCTAATTAACCAATGAAAAGATGTATTTCTTACAAATCGTTGCAGGAGTGGAATAATTTTTTGTATTTGTTGATTTGTAAGCTTACGATTATTTCTCCATGCCCGAATACAGACAAACCATACTTCATTACTTACATTACTTTCCCCTACTAATTGATACGCAAGCGAAATACTCCACTCTGTATCCAATTTACATGCTTTTGATAACATTTCTAAAAAATGACGCTGTTCAAAAATACCATCATGAGAAAAAAGCCTAACTTGTTTCATCATTTCATGGTCTTTCAACTGCAATAATCCATCGGCCGTTACGTTGCATGTAATACTTTGTACAGCATCCTCTACTCGCTTTTCACCGTAACGTTCTGGGGAAAAATGAGGATGTTTTTGTTTCATTTTTTTATATGCTTGTACTGTACAATTACTATTTGGATCACATGTATAAAGTAAATCCATAATAAGGCAAGCATCAAAAGCCCTCTCATTAACAAGGTGTTTCATAACCTTTTGTAACACTTCTTGCTTTCTTTGTTCCGAGGTAAATGGATAATGCTTCTTTAAAAATTTAAATACTTCATGCCTATATGTAACATGTAAAAGTAATTTTTGTTCTAGTAGCCATTTGATTTTTTCATCGTCAGTTACAAATAAATTTTTACTCATCGCAGCTATTGCAATCCGTTTTTGTACTATACTATCTGTTTCTATCATTTGGGCGATATAGTAGTTTGCCTTTCTCTTATTATTTTCACATAAATAGGCGAGACATTCTTTTACAATACGAATTAAAAATGTAAAATCTTTCGGCTGTAAATCATGCTCTGAAAATTCGACTGTATTATATGTCACACCGTCCTTTTTCTGCAGTGCAGTCTGCCTTAAAAATAACATTTGGATTTTTTCTAACCCCATAACCATAATTGGGTCAGCAAAATATGCGATATGCGGTTTCATTCTTTCATCCCAGATTCTTTGTACAAATGCAAATACGGGAACTGGTAAACGGCTTGTCTCCTCTAATTCAATTGAATCTTGCATATCGTGTTCCCATCTTCTGACACGCTTTAATTTAATTTTCCCATCCAAAATAAACGCCAACAATAAGACGAAAATTTCTTTATGATCAGGAAAGGAACATTTATGTAACAAATATGAAACCAATTCTATAGAGCTACTATTTTTTTCTGCTGTTTCCAGTAAGAGCAATGTCCATTTTGCGAATAATAGCGGTTCAATTGGCTCTTTTGTTTCGTTTAAATACGTACAAATCGTTCGCCATAACAAAGGAGAAATTTTTGAGTGATTTTTATAAATAAGCTGAAATAATTCTTTTTGGTGGCTAAAAAGAAATTGTTTGACGAGCCACTCGGCCAACAATTCATCCTCTTCACTATGAATAGTGGAAAGCAAAAATAAATTTTGGATTTTGCCTTCTGCCTCTAACCATTCTACCCATCCATAATCGCGAGCAAATTCTATAAAATACCGGAGTGTTTCAATTTTTTTTACTGATTGTTTTATATATGATAATTGCTCTTGTTCAACTGATGGTGGAACTGTCACGATATCACGAATCCGCATTCTTTTTGTAATATAATTATCTCCCATTAATTCAGCCCAGCGCTTCACCGCTTGAACAAGTGCCTGATGATTGTTCGCCTTATTTGGATAAACAATGGGCCTTACTCCTAAATGCTCCCAATGATATGTATTATCTCCTTGCGCAACAAATGCATAACGTTTTGTACTCGGTGGTAAACCTGTTGCTAAATATTTCATGACAGGATCATTATGACTATATCCGATGAATAACACCGTATAATTTGAAAATAAATCAACTAAAAATCTTCTTGCCCAACCCTCTGTTAAGTAAGCCCTTCCAAAATCGCCATCCGTTAATATTAAATTTTCTTTTTCCTGTTCTACATTGCCGTGTATATATGCTAAACCTTTAAACGCTCTACCTGTTGGAAGTGCAGGTGCGTAATATATATTAATATCTGGATTCATTTCCCGAATTACACTTGTAAAATGCTGATCAAAATTTGTAGTAACGATGCGAACATCAATATCATCTGAAAAAAGCCGTGGAATGGCATAGTGTAATGGATTCGGTTTTGAATTTTTCACATCAACAAGATCTTGTGCAACTTGATGTACATCTTTCGTCTTCGCAACTTTTCCAAGATAATAATCATGCGGTTCTGTATTTTCACGCTTTTCAACATATAAAGCTTCCGCAATTTCATCAACTAAATCATCGAAATTTGGTAAGTTTGATTTCCCTTTCATAGAAACTCCTGCTCCGACAAATAATACAAGCCTTCCTTGTTCAAGATTATCAAATAGTTCATCTGGAATTTCTACTTCTGAAGTAATCCACATTTGGATCCCCCCTTACCTAAAAATGTCATACACTCTCATTTTACTATAACATTTTTCGTTTATTTTTTTAATATTTTGACAAGATGTTCAACATGAAAAAATTTTATTTGCAGCTATGTACATACATAAGAAATGTATGAACTTCTTGTTTTATACCAAAACTATATAAAAAACGGGAGGTGTGCAATTTGAGCAATTTTACGATTGTGCTTATCAAATTTATATCGTGTATCATTGCTTTTGCTATCGGACTTGATTTATTTTTTGATGCAACAATTGTTGATGTTATTTCCTTTAGCCTGTTTGTAACAATCGTTTCTTATATGTTTGTTGATAAAATCCTTTTGAATCATATTGGCAATTCCGCCGCTATTATGGCTGACTTTTTGTTAACATATTTAAGTGTGTGGATTTTCGGTAATATTTTATTGGACAATTATATGCAGATTGCATGGGGTAGTATTATATCCGCTATTGTCTTTACATTATCTGAAGTGTTTGTGCATCGTTTTTCTCATACGCATGAACGGCTCAATAATGAACGAATTAATATGAATGGCCGCTTCGCGTATGGAACTGAGTTTGCTGAAGAACAAAACATCTTAGATAAAGATAAGAAAAAATAAAAAAGAAGGATGTCATTATACTGGTAATGACATCCTTCTTTTACACTAACTATTCTTCCTTCCACCCTTTTACATCCACTGACATATGTACAATTACTTGAAAGCCTAAGCTACCTGTAGAGCCAACTGCAATTGAATATTGAGAAAAAACTCTCGAAATGCAGCATTTCATAAATGACCTCACATATGTACTAATTTCCCTTTAATCAAATCTGATGACACTTCTCTTTCCTCCCAAATCTAAAACTGTAGGTTTCGAATAAAGTTTGATCAAATTAATGCTATTAACCGTAATAGAAGAACAAAAGAAAAGAGCGTGTTTTGAAAAAAAGATTAATCAAAACATGCTCTTATAGTATTTAATCGGATTATTCTTTTATAAAAAAGATTGATCTTTTTTATAATCCTTCAATATTTCGGATATCAGGAATAATTGCATGAACTTCAACAACTTTAACCAAAAAACATTCCATTTTATAAAAAGTTTGTTTGAAGCTTTCGTAGAATTCTTTAATTGAAAGAGGTGAAGTTTCGTGACTTTATTCAAAGCAACAATAACAGAAAATAAAACCTAGCAACATAACGCTATGCTGCTAGGTTTTATAACGCTAAAAACTATCATCAGTTTTGTTTTTAAGATTTCTGTTTAAAAACTAAGAGGGTTATTTACTTTTCAACCACTTGGCTCTAACCAATTCTCTATCGTTTAATAAATTGTTCTTAGCTAGTTCAAAACACACTAACCAAAAATCTTTTTGCCACTTTACACAATCTTCCTCGTAATCCATAAGCATCTGAAGCATACAATATGAATCAGAAGGCTGAATATGAATCATATCATTTTTAAAAAATAAAGCTATGAGACCATGTTCAATAGATAGCAAGCAACCTTCATCAAATGAAATTGCAAAGTAAGCATAGTTATCCTTCGTATAGTCAGGTAAAATCTCAAATGTAGGAGTTCCTATATAAGGATGGATTTCTTCCATACTATTAAAAGTAATGGGACTAAAGGAATGATCATTTTCATTATATATCTCGTAACTCATTAAATCTTTACATTGCAATTCAAATAGACCCTTTAGTATATTTTCATAAACAATATCAAAGTGTTCCTTTAAATAACATAGCGTATTATAAGATTCTTTTGTTAAAGGTTGATTACTCTCTAAATACCCCTTTATCTCAATTTTTTTTTGTTCAAAAAACGAAACGGAACAATTTACGTTTATAGACCCATCCCAACAGTCGTATTTTTCAGAAAAGTTAAAACTTTCCACTTTATATACCACCATTCACACCTACCTAATTAAATTTTGTTATTCATAATTAACGCCCTCTTATTATGTCACAACCGAAGCATAGCGGAGGGCGTAGTATAATTGTAATTAATCTACAAAATGGAAAGCAATTTTTAGTCTTGAAAAATAGCTATAATCCTTATAAAACCCATCAAAAATAAATAACACCCCTTTAAATACTAAATCCAAAGGGTAAAGCTGTATATATACTTTCTTGAACATCTGTTACTACCAAAGCTTTCTTCATCACATATCGCTCCCCTTTTTAATATAGATTTATATAGATTTATATATATTAATATTATATGACTTTAATAAAATTAAAATCACTACATACCTTTATCGTCTATACTCCATCATCCAGCAATCTTCTAGCTTCCCTTCATGAAGTTCATGTTTTATTAACCTTTTTATCTTTTGAAATCCACACTTTTCATAACAACAAATCGCACGTTCATTGCTCACTCTTGGATCCATCGCAATTGCTTCTGCCCCTAACTCATCGATAATATATGTAATCGCAACTTGCACAAGCTCTGTTCCTATTCCTCTATTCCAATATATTGGTTCTCCAATAAACTGATCCATGCCCCATATATTTTGGGCTTCTTTATATCCATACAGCTCTTTCCATTCTGAATCTATCGGGTAAATTTGTATATAACCAATCGGTTCTCCAGCATGTTCTAC
>Ga0209025_1002056_pt1 | contig 22906 bp, 18 predicted proteins | sample AraplaMF_Col_mLB_FD_184256 | JGI IMG/M metagenome (GOLD analysis project Ga0209025, IMG submission 184256) | Arabidopsis root microbial communities from the University of North Carolina, USA - plate scrape MF_Col_mLB (SPAdes) (version 2) | ecosystem: Host-associated > Plants > Roots > Endosphere... | reverse complement strand
ATTACTTATTGGTCTTATTGTATCTATTTCAACTTTTTATATGTTTCAAACGCTATCACTAAATAAAGCGTTCCTTGAATCCAATGCAAACGTTGGTCCTATTGTATTAATATTTCAAATAGGTTCCTCTTTATTAGCGATTGTAACATTTTTTTACATTATGTATGCAAACTCTTTCTTATTATCTCTTCGCCAAAAAGAGTTTGGTATGTATATGATGTTAGGAGCAAAAAAGTATAAAGTTACATTATTAATGTTCCTTGAAACAATCATATTAGGTGCGGCGTCACTTGTAATTGGGATTACAAGTGGTGTAGCACTTGCAGAAGGTATCGGGCAGTTATTAATGAAACAATTGGAGTTAACTGGAGAAGATTACCAAGCTTTCTACATTCCGTCTATGGTTGTTACTTGCATCTTCTTCTTTGCATTATTTGTACTATCAGCAAGTATGAATAGTATTAAATTGTCACGTATTTCTGTATTACAGCTTGTACATGCAGATGCACAAACAGAGCGTGTCGCGGTAAAAGGAAAAATGACAATTGTAGTTGCATTACTTGGTCTGATTTTGTTAGGTATTGGTTATGCATCATTGCTCTATATACCACAGGCAAAAAATCTAGGAACAGTTCCTACATTAATGGCTCTTGGATTAATCGCAGCAACTGTTAGTACTTACATGTTGTTTGGATCACTTCTTCCAGTTATGATAAAAAAAATAAAAAGTAATAAAAAGCGTAGTGAAAAAGGGCTTAATGCTTTTACATTTGCTCAATTAAACTTCCGCATTAATGGCCTAACAAATGTGCTTGCGACGGTAGCAATCTTAGTTGCTCTTGGAGCAGGTGGAATTGCGTGTGGCATGGCATTTAAAAACGACGTTTTAAAGCAGACTGATAAAGGAACAATTTACGATTCGGTAGTTCATAATCCAACAGCAGAAGAAAAGAACATTTTGAGTAGTATTTTATTTCAAGAGAAACTTGAATATCGTTACAAAGTAGATGATAAGTATGTTTATTATATAAAAGAAGAGCTAGAGAACAATCGTCCTTTAGTAAAAGATAGAAAAAATGAGAAGATAATGAAAGTTTCAGAAGAGATTCCCATGGATGCATTTGTATTGTCGGGACAATGGGGTAAAGAGGATGTAAAATCAAAACAATGGAGCGAAGCTTTCGAAACAATTCAGCCAAATTATATACATCCTGATCATAAAATAAAAATTGTAGATCAAAACATATACGATAGTATGAAAGATACAGAAAATACGGTGTTTATTGGGAAAACAGATGTTTTTGGAGCATACGTAAAAGAATGGAAAAAAATTGATGAATTACAGGTAGTTAAATATAAAAATGTGAAAGTGGAAGAACTGGATAGTAAGTATCAAACATATAAGGCGAATCAAAGTTTTTCCAGCGGATTAATGTTTATGGGGTTCTTCGTTGGAATTGCGTTTTTAGCAATGATGGCAAGTTGCTTAATGTTTAAAATTCTATCTGGTGCATCTAAAGATAGTATACGTTATCAAATGCTTCGTAAAATTGGTGTTCGCCGGGAATTATTAACACAATCGATTTATAAGGAGTTATCCTTCGTATTCTTAGTCCCAGCAATTATTGGTATTGCTCACATATTAGTTGGTATGAATATGTTTGGCCCTCTTTTAATCGATCCGTATTTTCGAATTTGGTTACCAATTGTTATTTTCATAGTGGTTTACTCGATTTACTACTGGATTACAGTTCAATTGTATAAAAGAATTGTACTTCCGAAAGAAGGTTAATGTAATAATGTTATGTATACTAAGTATCATCATAATGGGCCCCCGTTATATGGAGGCATTCAATTTTATTGTTAATGGACAGGCAGAATCTCCAAGTTTTTTAGAGAGAAATATAAGATATGAGACTGGTTCAGCCCTTGAATTAAGCATAGACAAAGTAAATATTCCATGGAAAGAAGCTATTGAAGATAGTGCAATCAAACAAGGAAAGACACCATATGAAGTATTAAATACGTACTTTAATATAAATAATACGCCCACAATTGAAAATAAAATCAAAGAAACTAAAGAGAACAATGACTATGAAACACTTTTAGAACAAGGAGAAAAACTGGTGAAAATAAGTAACGAGTAAAGAAAATACGATTTGAAAAAGAATTTTCTTTAAAGAGCGTATTGAAGAGGATTCTTTTTTCATTTTATAAGTTATATACACTACCGGTGTAATCAAAAAAATTTAATTAAAAGAAGGAATCTCAAAAAAATTATTTTTTATTAAAAGCTAAATTTAATGAAGAAGAAAAATTATTAATTGTAAATGGATCTAATGAAAATTTTGAACAATATTTAAGATGTTATCTTTTATATCGATTATGTTACTTTTGGTCATTCAATTGCAGGTTTACAAAAAAGAGGATAGAAATGTACCGCCTGCTTATGCTTTTAGTTGTTCAATATGAGAAAAATGTGGAGGAATCATATGGAATCAAAAATTCTTATTGTTGATGATGATAAAGAGATTAGAAATCTTATCTCTGTATATTTGGAAAATGAGGGTCTGAAAACTCAAAAGGCAGAAGATGCTATTGAAGCGTTAGAATTGTTAGAAGAAAAGCGATTCGATCTTATTATTTTGGATGTTATGATGCCTAATATGGATGGCATTGAAGCGTGTATGAAGATTAGGGAAGAACGAAATATGCCTATTATCATGCTTTCTGCAAAATCAGAGGATATAGACAAAATTCAGGGTTTGGCCTCTGGTGCCGATGATTATTTATCAAAACCGTTTAATCCGTTGGAGTTAATCGCTAGAGTAAAATCCCAATTAAGAAGGTTTAAAAAATATAATACAAATACAGATAATGATAAAAGTGTCCTAGAAATTGGTGATTTGACCGTAAATACAGATACACGTCAAGTATGGATAAGAGGCACGGAAGTAAGGCTAACTCCAAAAGAGTTTGATATACTCGAACTACTTGCTCGTAACAAAGGGATTGTCCTGAGTGTTGCAAAAATATATGAAGCAGTTTGGAAAAATGCTTTTTATAAATCGGATAATACCGTCATGGTGCATATTACAAAAATAAGAGACAAAATTGAAGAGGATTCTAAACATCCAATTTATATTAAAACTGTTTGGGGAATTGGGTACAAAATATGAAGAAGGTTAGTTTTAGAAATAAGATAATTATAAAACTTCTTGGTGCTGTTGCAGTTAGTTTTTTTGTTTCGTTTGGTTTAACAATCCTCACTTTTATATATATTATAATACCATTAACTCTAAATCACTATCTTGATGATCTTAGTACATTTGAAAATAATATGCTTACATTTCTTATATTCGCGTTAGCGATCTTTACTTTTATAATCATTTTTTTAATATTGGTTCGAAAGAAAATAGTATATTTGAAGCTCATTTCTGATAATGTGAATGATATTGCCAATGGAAAACTGGGTTTGACAATTGAGATTGAGGGAAAAGACGAATTGACCCAACTTGCTCAAAATATTAATTACATGTCCAAGGAATTGGAGAATACATTTGAACACGAAAGACGATTGGAACGTACAAAAAATGAACTCATAACCAACGTATCTCATGACTTACGTACACCATTGACATCTATTATCGGCTATGTAGATTTATTAAAAAGAGGAAAATACGACAGTAAAGCACAATTACAGGAGTATCTCGAAACCACTTATTTAAAATCACAGAGATTGAAATATTTAATTGATGAACTATTTGAGTACACCCGTTTATCAGACAACGATGCCAAGTTAAACCTTAATGAAGTTGATTTATCGGGTTTATTGGAGCAAGTAGTTGGGGAATACACTCCTATATTTGAAAAGGAAAGTTTAATTGTTCAAAAATCAATAACGGAAGAATCAATACCTATTTTCATGGATGTAGAAAAAATGGTACGTGTTTATGAAAATCTGTTTATGAATGCGATAAAGTACAGCATGAAGCCATCCAAATTATCAATATGTCTTGAAGTAATAGATAATAAAGCAATTTTGAAGGTATCAAATAAAGCTGAGAAACCACCTGTTAGCGATCCAAATAAATTGTTTGAGAGATTTTTCAGGGGGGATAAGGCCAGAAAAGATAATCAAGGAAATGGACTGGGACTCGCTATCTCAAAAAGAATTGTTGAACTTCATAATGGTAATATACATGCAGAATATAAAGAAGGTTGGATATCCTTTATTGTTGAACATCCGATCAAATAGAATGGCTTATGGAATGAAAGGTTCCATAAGCTTTTTTAAAACTTAAGAAACTTCTTAAGTTAATAATTCAAGTAGGCCATTCATAGTAGACATGATGCTGACAAGTTAATTTATTTATTATTATAAAGTAATTAATCGGATAAAGGGGAAGTTCATTGATATGAACAATGGAAAAGACGATAGTAAATTTAGCAACCAGTGTGTTTCGATATTTCATCGGGACACACTGGTTTTATTTTATATAAATGTGGAACAAATGTATTACTTAGATTGTCTATTAAGTGTAATCCTAAAAGATATGAAAGTACGAATCATTTTGAAAAATACAAAGGTATTAAAAAGAGGGATATGTGTGGGAATACTAAGTGTCAGTGTGCCTAAAAGGGTGGGATGAGATGGTCTATATGAAAGTGGTCCTAATGTCTTATATGTATATAGAATTTGATAACGCTGTCTATTTTTTGGGGGATTATGTTAGAATAACGTTTTTTTGAGTACAAAGATATTGGAGGTAACAGAAGTGAAAAGTATGTTTTGCAAGAGATTTATTGCAATAGTAACAGTGCTTACACTATTTTGTAGCATGGTCGTTACATTTGGAAGAGCATCAGCGGAAACAGTTCCTGCTATAGACGTAGAAGCAGGATCAGCAATTTTAGTAGAAGCAAATTCCGGGAAAATTTTATATGAAAAAAATGCAGATGAATTATTAGCAATTGCTAGTATGACAAAAATGATGAGTGAATATTTAGTTCATGAAGCGGTGGATAAAGGAAAACTCAAATGGGATCAAAAAGTTAAAATTTCTGAATATGCATATAAGATTTCGCAAGATCGCTCATTATCAAACGTTCCATTAGAAAATGGTGGCTCTTATACGGTTAAAGATTTATATGAGGCAATGGTAATTTATTCTGCAAACGGTGCAACAATTGCTTTAGCTGAAGAGATTGCTGGAAAAGAAGTCAATTTCGTGAAAATGATGAACGATAAGTCAAAAGAGTTTGGAATGAAAAATTATAAATTTGTAAACTCTACAGGTTTAACAAACTATGATTTAAAAGGACAACACCCAGAAGGGACAACTCCAGACGAGAAAAATAAAATGTCCGCAAGAGATTGTGCGATTTTAGCACAACGTCTTATTCAAGATTTCCCGAAAATATTAGATACAGCAAAAATCCCTAAAAAAACATTCCAAAATGGTGGCAAGTATCCGATTGATATGACGAACTTTAACTGGATGTTAAAAGGCTTAATTAAGCAATACGAAGGTGTAGATGGGTTAAAAACAGGAACAACTCCAGAAGCCGGAGATTGTTTTACTGGTACAGTAGAAAGAAACGGTATGCGTCTAATCTCTGTAGTGATAAAAGCAAACTCTCATACAGCACGTTTTGATGAAACAAAGAAATTATATGATTATGGATTTGCGAATTTTGAAATGAAGAAGGTCTATGGAAAAGGTTCAGTAGTAAAAGGGCATGAAACAGTGCGAGTAGCAAATGCAAAAGACAAAGATGTAGTAGTTCAAACGAAGCAAGCTATTTTACTTCCAATACCAAAGAGCAACAAAGACGTTTATAAAAAAGAATTTAAAATATCGAATGAAGAACAAGAAGCACCTATTAAAAAAGGTGTAACAATTAGTAAAATGATTATCTCGCCTAAAGATAGTACAGATCCTGGGTTTTTATCAGGTAAAGCATTACAAGTAGACCTTGTAACAAAATCTGATGTAGAACAAGCTAATTTGTTTACACGTTTTATGCGCGAAATAGGATCTTTCTTTAGTAGTATGTGGGATAGTGCGATTGATATAGTAAAAAGCTAACTTTATAGGATAAAACTAAATTTCGTATTGTTACCAAGCTAAACTAAATTTGTATCTATATAACCAAAAAACGCTATTCTTTTTGTAGAAATATACAGAAAGGATGGCGTTTATTATGAATATTTCGATTCAAAGGATTTTGGTGCGGGATTCGTTTAATAAAGTTACATGATGAAAAACCATTCATTATTCCATTATCTGACAATCAAAAAATATTTGGTAACTTATTTCTGTTATTAAGTTTTATAAAAATTTAATAAAATCTTTTCTTTGTATTTAATATTTTGTTTTAAATTATTTATATAAAGAAATGGAGGCCAAATTGACTTTGTACTGCTTGTATTAGGAGTTTAAAGAAACAATATGTATAATTCTCCCACTAAACTAGTATAGTGGCCTTTATAAACAGCAAAATCTACAATTTACAAGGAGAACATTTTATGAGTAAGAGAATAAAAGAGTTAGATTCCATACGAGGGTTAGCCGCACTTACAGTGGTATTTGGACATTTTTGTTTAATGCTACCATCGTTGCCCAATTCTATTAAATTTTCCCCGCTTAGGTTTTTATGGGCGGGTGGAGAAGCTGTAATCGTTTTTTATGTACTAAGTGGTTTTGTGTTATCTATGGCACTTTATCATTCAAAAACAAATTATTGGGGATATTTAATTAAGAGATTTGTAAGAATCTATATCCCTTATTATTTTTGGATAATCATTACCTTTGCTTTATTTATTTTGTTTTCGTCGTATGAAGTGGCAGGACTACGGGATTGGTTCTATGATAGGTGGCAAGGGTCTATAACAAAATTAGATATTATAAACCACTTTGTGCTTCTTAATAACTTTTTTACGGAAAATTATAATCCAGTTATTTGGTCATTGGCTCAAGAAATGCGTATATCTATTGTGTTTCCATTGTTATTTCTTCTTTTTTATAAACTGAGTTGGAAGAAAACGATACTATTTGCTTTAAGCTTTTCTTTAATTAGTGTTTTTCTTAATATGTTGCATATTGGGAAAGCAGAGGGATTTTATAATGGTTATGCCGATACACTGCATTTCACATCTATGTTTATGGTTGGAATGTTACTTTTTAAGTATCAGGAAAAACTTATTTATTTATATCAAAATATGAAAAAATTTAAAAAAGGATTTCTTATGGCATTAGGGATAATTCTATATTTATACTCCATTTTAATTTATGGTTTTTCCCGTAATGATACTACTTTCTTATTAAAAGATTGGGGTGTCGTAATTGGTATTAGTATATTTATTATCATGGCCATGAGTAACCTAAAAGTAAAAGCATTTTTAAATAAGAGTGTATTTGTATACGTAGGGGAAATTTCATATAGTATCTATTTGTGTCATTTTCCAATCATGATGGTACTATTTAAACTTTTGTATACAAAGATACCTATCTTCTTCCTTCTTACTTTATGTATTACAATGACACTACTTTTTTCTATAGTATCGTATCATTTAATTGAAAAGAAATGTATCAACTGGGCAAAACGAAGAACAGCAAATTTTCGAAAAAAAGTGTAATGCTTGAAGGAATCTTATTTCTTTAGTAAATATACGTATATGACCGGTTCCTATGTATATTAGGAATCGGTCAATTATAAATTCTATATAAACATACTAAAATTGAATAAATTTTTAATTTTATACATAACTTCAAAAATCCTCTTACTAAAGAAAATCTTCGTAACGTTTATCCAAACATAGCCGAAAGTACAATTAGTAAAACGCTAGTTTCCTTGTAGCTGCTTGGTCAAATAAAGTTGGTTTCAAGAGGAAGAAATGCTCAATGGATACAGGTTTAACTCTGTATTAATAATTATTAGGGGTAACAACACTTCGCCACCTATATCTAGAATGTTATATAAAACTATTGAATATTTTATTCGTAAAAACAGAGGTGTAAAATGAATTTTATTTCCGAACTATTCGTTACCGTTGCAATTCCTACAATAAAACTCACATTCTTGTTACTACTCATAGTTGTTTTTAGCTATTTTGTAGTATACAAAAAGGTATGTAAAGGAGGAAAAAAATTCACCGTACAACAAATTATATTATTTATATTAATAATAGGATATTATTCCCTTGCATTATCAGCTACTTCATTTGGTCGTCCAGATGATATGACCTTTGCAAGAACAATTGACTTTGATGTACTTAGTGTTTATAAAAAAGCATGGAATACCTTTTCATTTTCTTCTTTTTTCCATATCATTGTGAATATAGGTATGCTTTTTCCGTTAGGAATTTTATTCCCTTTATTTAGTAATATTTTTCAAAAAACAAAATGGATGTTAATCAGCTCAATTATAGCAAGTTTATTGATTGAAATCCTTGAATTTACAATGCAACGTGGAAGTATGGAACTAGCCGATTTACTTCATAATACTTTAGGGATGATGCTAGGATATTCTATGGTAAATATAGTTCTTATATTGTTGAAGAAAAAAGAAACAGATACACAAATGACCAAATATTTATTTCTTCCGATTACAGTAAGTTTTGTTGCACTTGGAATAATGATTTCGTATCAAATGAAGGAATTTGGGAATATGCCTTTAGATCCCATTACAAAAACAGACATGACTGATGTCACTATAAAAACATTAATAGAGTTAAAAGACGAAGGTAATAAAATGCCTGTTTACAAAGAGGAAATTACAAAAATGCCTAATGACAATGAGCCAGTTACAAAAAAATCACATATTCGAGATGTCGAAATTCTGTCTCCCAAAGAAGTATTTCAAAAACTAAAACAAGGAGACTTTGATCCTATAATATCTTTCAAAGCAGGTGATACATTAGTCATTACAGATTATAATATAGATTACTACGCTGATACAAAAGGCTTTTCTCAACCTATATATGTTTTTCAAGTACGCTTAAATGATAATGGGAAAGATAGTTGGTCTCAACCCATTTCTGCGAGAAAATAACGTAGATTTTTATGTTTTTGTTCATGTGAAATAGTTTAATCGAGTTGTCTTGCTAATTTAAAAAATCCCCTATGGAATTTAATTGAAATCGAAAAACATTTAGAAAGAACAATTATGTTGTGAACTATTGTATAGTGTAGATATAAATAGCAAAAAGGGGGATTAGATATGTGGAAGCGTTTTGTAGCGATTGGTGATAGTTTTACAGAGGGGATAGGGGATGAAGTTGAGGGAATAGCATTAAAAAGCTGGGTAGATCATTTTGTTCAACTGTGTGTAAACGATATAGAATATGCTAATTTTGCAAAGCGTGGATTAGTAACTAAAGAAATTCGCTCACAGCAATTGGAAAAGGCATTAACTTTTAATCCAGATTTGGTTAGTCTAATTGCAGGTGCAAACGATGTTTTAAAAGGACGTTGGAATCATCAAGCATATAAGAACGATATGGAATTTATGATAGATACATTAAGTAAAACAGATGCTGATATTATTATAGCAAACCTTCCAGATTTTACAGTTCGGCTTCCTTTTTCTTCTGAAAAAAAACAAGTATTAAAAGAACAATTATTAGAGGCAAATGAAGTTATACTTTCACTGAGTAGCGAGTATAAGCTTCATCATGTTGACTTTTGGAATCATCATTTAGTTAATGACAATACGCTTTGGTCTACAGATTTAATTCATCCAAACTCAAAAGGATATGTAAAAGTTGCTGAATTGATTTTTAGTAGTTTGCCTGTACATGACTCTTCTAAATAAACTGTAGAATGACCTAAACTCCTGTCGCATGCTGTACAGGGGTTTTTGGTGTGAAAAAGAAGGATATAGAGTGCCTATAAATTATACTTTAAGTAATTCTTTTTATTGTCTATATTTTTGTTATTTTCTGGTGCAGAATCCTTAGTAAAAGGATTCTTTTTTTTGTATCAAAAATCTATAAAGAAAAAAGATAAGATCGGTGAAAATGAACTAAAAGGTATTTAAAATAAAATTGTTAAAACAACACTAATAATGATAACGTTCGCTAAATATATTCGCTCCTTATGTTTGGAAGAAACTTAAAATCTTCCCTCCCGGAATGCAGCTTAACCATAAATTTAATCTTTTTGTAAATATGGAACAATTTCATTACTTACACTGTCTATTAAGCGTTAAAACATTTTTAACTAAGGGAGAAGATTGAATTGAAAAAATTATGGATGCTGCTTTTCTTTTGTTTCGGAGTTATGTTGGTAGGATGTAATAAAGACGAACCGCCAAAACAAGCATTTGAAGAATATGTTAATTTATGGAATGATAAAAAATTTACAAATATGTATGATCATTTATCGGAAAATGCCAAAAAAACGATTTCTAAAAAGGATTTCGCAGAGAAATATCAAAAAATCTATGAGGGTATAGGAGTTAAGAATTTAAAAGTTAAAACGAAAGGCGAGAATACTAAAGATAAAGAACTTTTTCTTTTTGAAGTTAATATGGATACAGATGGAGGAACTGTTTCATTCATCCATGAAGCAAAACTCGTGAAAGATAAGGAATCTTGGAAAATAGATTGGACGCCAGACTTCATTTTCCCAGGTATGAAAAAAGATTACAAAGTACGTATGCAAACAGAGCAAGGAAAACGCGGAGAAATATATGATCGAAATGGAAAAGGGCTTGCAACGAATGGTAAAGCGACTGAGGTTGGAATTATTCCAGAGAAACTAGGCGAAACGGCAACGCAGACAAAAGAAATAGTAGCACAATTACTTGATATGTCTATAGAAGAGGTCGAACAGAAGCTCACAGCGAAATGGATAAAACCAGACTCCTTTGTACCAATTGGTATTTTAAATGAGGGAGCCAGACAGAATGATTATATTGAATTAGAAGGAGTTTCATCTCGACCAGTAAATATTCGTACGTATCCATTAGGAGAAGCAGCCGCACACTTAACTGGATATATAGGAAAGGTAAATGCAGAGGAGTTAAAATCGCTTCAAAAAAAAGGTTATCAAGCAGATGATTTAGTAGGTAAGACGGGTTTAGAGAAAGTACTAGAGAATAAATTGCGTGGTGAAAAGGGTGGACGCGTATTTATAGAAGATGAGAATGGGAAAGAGATTAAAAACGTAGCAAAAAAAGAAGCAAAAGAAGGGGAAAATGTCACGTTAACAATTGATGCTGCAATTCAAGAAAAAATCTTTAATGAGATGAAAAATGAAGCAGGATCTAGTGCAGCGATCAATCCTAAAACAGGAGAAACAATCGCACTTGTAAGTAGCCCTGCTTATAATCCAAATACAATAGTTAGAGGAGCATCAAAAGCGCAACGAGAAGCATGGAATAATGACTCGAAACTACCAATGATGAATCGCTTTACACAAGCATTTGTACCAGGTTCCGTATTTAAAACGATTACCGGTGCAATTGGTTTGGAAACAAACACAATAAATCCTAAAGAAGAATTTAAAATTCAAGGGTTAAAGTGGACAAAAGATTCATCCTGGGGAAATTATTATGTAACACGTGTGAAGGAAGCTAGTCCAGTTGATTTTGATAAGGCAATGAAGTACTCTGATAATATTTATTTTGCTCAACAAGCTTTGAAAATGGGGAAAGATCAGTATGTAAATGAATTTAAGAAATACGGATTTCACGAAAAATTACCAATCGAATACGAATTTCCTATTTCAATCATTGCAAAAGATGGGATAAAAAATGATATTCAACTAGCAGACACGGGATACGGACAAGGACAAGTATTAATGACACCACTTCATTTAGCATTAACATATGCGCCGATTGTGAATGAAGGGAATATTCCGTCGCCACATCTTTTAAAAGAAACAAAAGTAGCGGGGAATTGGAAAGAAAATGTGGTTTCTAAAAAGAATCAAGAGATATTAAAAAGTGCATTAATAAAAGTTATTAATGACCCTGATGGCGCGGGGAGAATTGCTAAGGTTGATGGTGTAACTCTTGCTGGTAAAACCGGTACAGCAGAACTGAAAGAGTCGAAAGAAGCAGACGGAAAAGAACTTGGATGGTTTGCAGCTTTTGATGCAAATGCGCCAGACATGATTGTTACCATGATGATCGAAGATGTAAAAGGAAGAGGGGGGAGTAATGTTCCAGGCGAAAAAGTAAAACATGTATTTCAGAAATAATACTTAATTAAAAGGTGAAATTTACTTCTTTAGTAAATATGCTAATCTTACCGATTCAAGATTATAGTAGGAATCGGTTAAATCATGTCTAAATGCAGATTTTATGATTTTAATAATCGTATTTAATTACGTGTTTTTTACGCAATTAAATACGATTATTTTTTATTTGAAAATTATAAAACAACAAATTTAAAAAATAAAAAATAATAGATATTATGCTTAACTTTATTTTCAGAAACATTACAAAGCTGTTAGTTTGAAGTAAGGTTATTCAATATAAGTAAGAGGGAAATTTCTTTATACTAAAAGGTAAAAGTCTATTTTATATTCTTACAGATAATAAACATATACTTTTACTAGTCCCACTTAACGACCTTGCGGCATGTTTGAAGAGGGAGATTCCTACGGACACCAGGAAGGGAGTCTTCTGTCGGAAAAGATAAATAAAAGGAGCTTAATATATGTATAAAATTATGATTGTAGAAGATGACCAAAAAATTTCTAAATTACTTCAATCCCATATTAATAAGTACGGATATGAAGGGAATATTACAGAGGATTTTGAAAATGTTTTAGATAACTTTGTGAAAATTCAACCTGATTTAGTTTTATTAGATGTAAATTTACCTAGTTTTGATGGTTTTTACTGGTGCCGACAAATTAGAACGGTCTCAACTTGTCCCATTATATTTATATCAGCACGTAATGGAGAGATGGAACAAGTTATGGCACTTGAACATGGTGCAGACGATTATATCACTAAACCGTTTCATTATGAAGTTGTAATGGCAAAAATCCGAAGTCATCTTCGAAGAATCTATGGGGAATATGCACCTAAAGCAGAAGAAAGAGTTGTTCAGCAATCTGGTTTAATACTTTATCCAGAAAAAATGGAATTAAAGCTAAATGATAGCATGTGTATTCTGTCTAAAAAAGAAACTGTTTTACTAGAAACTCTCTTACGACAATCTCCTAGCATTGTTAGTCGAGAGAAAATCTTAGAAAAACTTTGGGATGACTATATGTATGTAGATGATAATACTTTAAGTGTAAATGTTACACGTGTCCGAAAAAAATTAGAAGAAATCGGAATAAAAAATGCATTAGAAACAGTTCGTGGTGCAGGATATCGTCTGAAAATAACTTGGAAGAATGATGAGGTTTAATAATGAATTTATTTTTACGTGAACATATCCCTTTCATCTGTTTCTCAATTATTCAGCTATTTGTTGTTCTAACTGTTTATTGGCTGGATGGATATAATCATTTATCTACTGCATTATATAGTGTGTTTTTAGGAGGATGTTTTTTAATTGGGTATTTAGTTTATCGCTATTATAGCCATCGTAGATTTTATAAAAAATTATCCACTTCTTCAGAAACATTAGAGGAATCCTTAGAAGAACTGGATTCTACTCCATTATCAGTTGCACTTCAGCGAGTATTAGAAACACAATATAGTCAATATCATCAACAGTTAAGGACTTGGGAGTATAAACAAAAAGAACACCTTACATTTATTAATCAATGGGTGCATCAGATGAAAACGCCGTTATCAGTTATTGAACTGATCACACAAGAAGAGAATGGGGAGGTTTTTGAAAGTATTGTAGAAGAAGTAGATCAAATGCAGTATGGATTAGAAATGGTGTTATATATGGCGCGATTACAAACGTTTGAGCAAGATTTTTATGTGGAAAGAGTGTCATTACAGGATATTGTTCAAGAAGTAATCCGTGAAAATAAACGTTTATTTATCCGTAACTATGTATATCCAGAAGTGAAAATAAAACAAACTATTATGGTAGAAACCGATAGAAAGTGGCTTCGGTTTGTTATTCATCAAGTGATATCCAATGCCATTAAGTATTCAGCAGGAAGTAGAAAAAACGTTACTATTACTACATTAGAAGAAGAGCGCTCTGTAATCCTTACAATACAAGATCATGGTGTGGGAATTCCAAAGGAAGACCTTCCGAGAGTGTTCCGCCCATTTTATACGGGAATAAACGGGCGGAAATTTAAGGAATCTACTGGGATGGGATTATATCTTGTGAAAAGTATTATAAAAAGATTGGAGCATAATATTGAAATAAAGTCGGAAGTAGGAAAAGGAACAACAATTCGTATCATTTTCCCTTATGCAAATCGTTAGCATATATTTATTTTAACTTTTCAGAAATCTTACACACCTGTTAGATACATGAAAGGTTAATCGATATGAGAAGAAGGAAGGTTTAGATAAACTTAGGTTATCAAAAGATAATAAGGAGCAAAATGATATGGAAATATTAAAGGTCTGTGAACTGAGTAAAATCTATACAGGAAAGGTATCTTATGAAGCACTCTCCGACATTAATTTGAGTGTGAAAAAAGGGGAGTTTGTAGGAATAATGGGTCCATCAGGAAGTGGAAAAACTACTTTGTTGAATATGGTTTCTACTATTGATTCTCCCACATCAGGAAAAATATTGATTAATGGAGAAAATCCATATCAATTATCTCAAAATGAACTGGCATTATTTCGAAGACGTGAATTAGGTTTTGTGTTTCAGGCATTCAATCTTCTTACAACATTAACTGTAAAAGAAAATATTGTTCTTCCTCTGACGTTAGATGGTACCAAAGTTGAGGAAATGAATCGGAAGATAGAAGGTATTGCAGAAAAATTAGGAATTCAAGATATATTAAATAAACGAACATATGAAATATCTGGTGGGCAAGCACAAAGAACAGCCATTGCACGCGCTCTAATTCATAAACCCAAATTATTACTGGCAGATGAACCGACGGGAAACTTAGATTCAAAAGCGGCTAATGATGTAATGGAGTTATTAAAACGATTAAATAAAGAACAAGATGCAACAATGATGCTTGTTACGCACGATCCAGTGGCTGCAAGTTTTTGTGATCGTGTTGTATTTATTAAAGACGGAAAATTGTATAACGAAATTTATAATGGAGAAAACCAACAATTGTTTTATCAAAAAATTATAGATGTACTTGCATTATTAGGAGGTCGTAAGCATGACTTTTCAAAGATTCGCTTTTAATAATATCATTCGAAGTAAGCGGACTTATGCTGCACACTTTCTAAGTAGCTCATTTTCAGTTATGGTTTTTTTCACATATTCACTCTTACTTTTCCATCCTGATTTACAAGGAGAACTAGTCTCCACAAGTAAAACAATGAGTCTATTAGGAACAATGGGTATGCGAATATCTCAATATCTCATTTTTATATTTTCATTTTTCTTTCTTTTATATTCGGTGAGTTCTTTTTTAAAAACAAGGAAAAAAGAATTTGGAATTTTAATCATGCATGGTATGACACCGGCGCAGTTAAACAAATTAATTTTTTTAGAAAATATGTTAATTGGAATCGGATCTATTATGTTTGGTATCTTAATTGGATTGATATTTGCAAAGCTCAATTTATTAGCAAGTGAAAATATATTAGCGATTGATAATGGACTTCCTTTTTATGTTCCTATAAAAGCTGTCTTTATGACAACTGGCGCATTTTTGATTCTGTTTCTAGTTATTTCTTTGTTTACTTCTAAGATGGTAAAAGGAAACAAGTTGATTGATTTGATGAAATCAGAGGAAAAACCAAAACCAGAGCCAAAGGCATCAAAAGCATTAGCATTTCTTTCCGTATTCTTCATTGGATTAGGGTATGGATGTGTGTTCTATTTCGTACTAGAAAGAAACTTCATTATGCCTTACTTACTTGGAGGGGTAGTCTTTGTAGTGATAGGGACATATTTTCTATTTTCACAGTTGAGTGTGTATGTAATACGAGTCTTAAAGAAAAAAGACACTTTGTTTTTTAATAAAACAAACCTGCTTACTATATCTGAATTGGCCTATCGTATGAAGGATAATGCAACTATGTTCTTTATGCTAGCGATCGTTTCCGCTGTGGCCTTCACAGGGATTGGTACATGCCTAGCAATGGGAAATAAGGGATTAACCGAAATGACCAACCCATTTGCATTTACCTATACTTCGTTAGGAGATAATTTACAAGAAGAAGAGCACATTACAGAAATAAAAAAACAACTCACTCGCTCAAATTTCTCTTATCAGGTAGCGGTTACGAATCCTAAATTCACGGAAAATAATTTAGTGCTAATCAAAGTATCAGAGTATAATAAGTTTGCAAAAATCTTCGGATATGAAATGGAAAAGTTAGACAATGATCAACAAGCAATCATAGTACCATCAATAGTTTCGCAAAAGGAAAAGTATGCAAGAGGAAAAGATATACCTGAGAGAATAGATGTAGTACAGGAAAACTTGGAGATGTCTCTTCAGGTCAAGAAGGCGGTCCCATATATAGTTCTCCCAAATACAATTGGATCTATTATTGTTGTTTCGGATTCTTTGTACGATACAATCCCGAATAGAAAGACGGAAGATGATTCTTACGTAATGAAAAATCAATATGGATTTGTAGTGGGAAATTGGGAAAAATCAAGAGCGGTTACAAAAAAATTAGAAGCAACAATGGGTAATAATAATTCGGTGCAAACACATCATTATTTTGAAGCATTGTATTCCGAATGGATTTCTTCGAAACAAGAGAACGGTATTTTACTTATCGTTAGTGTATTAGTAGGTATCGTATTCTTTACGTTCGCAGCCAGTCTTTTATATTTCCGACTATATGCAGATTTAGAACGGGAACAACAACAATATGAAATGATTGCGAAGGTCGGTCTAAGTAGAAGAGAGCTAAAGAAAATCGTAACGCGTCAGCTTACGTTAATGTTCTTCTTGCCTTTAATTATAGCGATTATTCATAGTGGTGTCGCTTTTATAGCCTTGCAACAGCTAATTGACTTCTCTGTTTTAAAGATGTCCATTTTAATTATACTAGCCTTTATATCCATTCAAAGTGTGTACTTTTTCACTGTCCGTTGGCGTTATTTACAACGGTTATATAAAAAAATAATGTAACGTATTGATAAAACAAGCAAAGAGGAGAAAAAGAAATGAAAAAAGTAATGAAAGTGTGTATGGCAGGAGTTGTATCAATTTCTATGTTAGGGGCTTGTTCTTTTGGAAAGAAAGAAGAACCAAGGAATGCCGCTTTATTGATTGGGGAAGAACAATCATTAAAAGAAATAGTAAGTCAACATAAAAGTGAAATTAAGACCAACACTTTATATAAAGTGAAAAAAGCAGAAACTGGTGGTAAACAACTATTAATTATGGATCGAAAAACTGCAGAGAAAATGGTTGAGATAGGTGTGTTGAGAGAATCAGATAATGATAATGAAGTATGGAGTTCAGATCCAATAAAGTCATTACCTTCAGCTCCAAAAGGTAAAGCTGTATTATTGGCTAGTAAGAAAAATAAAAAAATTAAGGAATTAACAATTAATGAAAAGAAAATAGAAGTCCAGTATGCTAGCGATACTTGGTTCGGTCACTATCGTAATTCAGATTATGAGGAGCTGATTGTAATTGTTGACAATACTACTTTCAATCAAATCCCTGTAAATGAAACATCAATGGAAATCCTTCATTTCAATAAATCGTATGGTGAAGATAGACCATATAACACAGATGATGTTACGGCTGTACAAGCAGAAACTGAATGGAAAAAACTCACTAAAACTATGGGGAGTCAAGTGGATGTATTAGATGCGGTTTCTATTATAAAAAAATAATGAAAATATATTTAATACGGAAAAACCAGGATGATTTTAAGAATTTATCCTGGTCTTTTTTATTACATTTTTTTAGAAATATCATCTGTCGAAAAAAAGATAAACAATGGAACAAATGAAACTTGTATCATGTCTATATATTGAAACCATATTAAAAGTGAGGGCAGTTTTATGTTTATTCAAATAAGTTTGAGGTGTGGAAATGGAACAGAAGTTTATTGAAAAATGTAATCATGATGAGCTTGAGTATGTTATAAAAGACTATTGGCAAGATGTATGGAATTATTCATTTATTATTACGAAAGATCCACACTTATCAGATGACATCACACAAGATGTATTTATTAAGGTTTTTAAACATTGGCATTCGTTTCGAAAGGAGTCATCTATTAAAACGTGGATATTAAAAATTACAAGAAATACGGCAATAAACTATTTGAAATCCTCTTATTTTAAAAGGATATCTTTAGTGGGATTTTTTAGTGACGATAAGCAATCTCCATCGGCAGAACAAGAATTTTTTAAGCAAGAAGAAATGAATGATGTATGGGATGTTGTATTAAAACTACCTAAAAAACACCGCGAAATACTAATATTGGACGCGAAATATGAATTGTCTTATGAAGAAATGGCTGAAACATTAGAGGTGTCAATTGGAACAGTCAAATCTAGATTAAGCCGAGCGAGAAGTAAGGTTTCAAAACTAATAGGGGAGGGTAGAAGTGATGAACAGTAAAAAAAATCCTGACTGGTATAGCAAATTAAAAAACGGACCAATGGAGCGTCGTAAAGATGAAGAAGAATTTATTAATAAAATAAAGCAATCGGTATACCAAAATAGTGAAGTAGATTCTGTAACATACAAGAGACCATTTCGTAAAAAAGCATTACCTATTGTAGTTGTTTTGGTTTGTACAATGTTATTTTTTATTGTACAACAACCTTGGCTTGATGATAATAAATCACCGGTACAAAGTAGTACTCAAATTAAGCCGAAAACAAAAGATGAGTCTGCTCAAGATCCATCATTAAAACAATTTATGAATGATTTATATCAAAGTACAAATTCAAAAAATGAAAATGACCTGTTTAGAGCTTTAAATGATGAAGTTCTATTTAAAGGGAAGAGTTATAAGAAGGATGAATTGAAGTTTGATGAAGATATTTTTCATGAGTTGCAAGTCGCTCTTACAATGGGAGGAGAATTTGCAAATGATACAAAAAAAGTATACAAAGTACCAAGTGGATTGACAGAAGGTAACCAACTAAAGCAAGCGCATTTTATATATGCAACTGTTACTGGAAATAAAACAAAAATTTTAGCTGAACCAAAACGAGAATCACAAGTTTTATATGAAGTATCTAATGAAATGGTAAAAGCTTGGATTCCAGAAAAGGTGCAGAATGATGGATATATAAAAATATCTACAATAAACGGTAATACTGGATATGTACAAAAAGAGTATGTTTTAACTGATATTAAGTATTCATTTATGTTTGAAAAGAATGATGCAGGTGAATGGAAAATAATAAATATAGATACTATATGGTAAAAGAGGAAGGTTCACTTTAATGAACCTTCCTCTTTGTTTTTATTTTCTTTTTGAAGCGTATTCCAGGACTCTAAAATTTCTGATGTAACGAGAGCAGCAATATTTTTTTCTGAATTACTACCAGGAATAACGACAGAAATAGCAATTTGTGGATCTTCGGTAGGAGCATATGCAATGAATAGAGAATGATTTATCATTCTTTCTTGCTCATTCGGAAAACCTGTAATACCCGTTTTACCTGCCACATGAAAGGGCAAGTTTTTAATTTCCTCTATATTTTGACTCATTCCACCTTGCACGACACTCCAAAATTTCATAGGATAACGATTTGAACTTTCTAAAATTGGCTTAAACTTTTTTGTTTCCTTACCGTCCTGACCAATAATAGCACTTACGATTTGAGGTTTATATTTATCACCTTTACTTGCCAAAGTTGCTGCATATTGAGCGAGTTGAAGAGGAGTATGCACTTCATTTCCTCCCCAAGAGGCATTTAATAAAGCGGAGATTCCATTTTCAAACTTATTAGATGGATGGAATTCATATTGTCCGTCTTCTTCAAAGGGTAAATCAATCCCGGTTTTAGAACGTAGGCCGAATTGCATTAAATAATCTGTCCATATATGTGCCACTTTTTCTATATTCCCATTATTTTGGTTGAATAAGGGCAGAGCTACTTTTGCTGTCATAAATGTATTAGATGAATTAATGATAGCCTGCCTCGGTGTAATTTCACCTGTTGGCGTTCCAGGTGCATTCGTAATGTTATTTTGATTATCATACTGAAAAGTACCCTTATCTAAATAAGTATCTTCAGGTTGAAAAAGCTTTTCGTTTAATCCAATTAAAATAGTAAGAGGCTTTATAGTAGAGGCCATATTTACATAAGATTCACCGTACTTTAATTTTTGAATTGCTTTATTTTGCGAAAGTGATTTAATGTTTTCATTTTTAGATGATACATGTGTATGTAATGTATTTGGATTAAAAACTGCCGAGTTGGCCATAGTTAAAATTGCGCCAGTTTTTACATCGGTTACTACAACATAACCAGCTTTAGCAGCAGGTATTTTCTTAATTTGAGATCTTAATGCTTCTTCTGTTTTTTGCTGCAATTCAGTGTCTAAAGCTAGCTGGACATCTTTTCCTTTTTGTACTTTTTGAATGTTCCATAAGAACTTTTTATTATTCATTTTAAAAATCAGAGTTTTTCCGGGTTTTCCTTTTAAATCATTTTCATATTGAAGCTCAATCCCACTTTTCCCAACAGGTCCATACTTAGAATTAAGGTCATTTTTTACATACCCAATTAGCTGTGAACCAATTTCGTGTTTAGGATAATATCGAATCCATTCATCTTTAATTATTACATTATCGGGTTTGTTCTTGTTTATGAATGTAAGTTCACTCTCATTTATGTCAGAGTATAACGGTATATCATTCATAGTCTGCTTTTTACAAGATTGTTGTAAGTGTGATTTTACGTCCTCTGCAGAAATGTCATGTTGAAACTCGTTTGAAAATTGATTAAAAAAAGCTAATGTGTTTGATGTATCTTGATTTGATAGCTTTTCATCATTAGAAGTGCAATATAGAGACTTAACTTTCTTATTTGTAGCTAGTATTACACCATTTTGATCAAAAATTTTTCCTCTTTCAGCTGAAGAAGTTGCGATAGTAATTGAAATGAAGTTGATTTTTAATAAAATTAGTAAAATCAAACCTACAATAGAAAGAACCGCAAAAAATCTCCATCTTTTTGTATGTAACATATAACCCTCCCTTATGTAGCCTATTTCATCTTATAGTTAATTATTTTTTTTGTAAATGTGGAACAACTTTATTATTTAGGTTGTCTATTAAGTATTACAGCATGAAGAAAGGAATAATCAGTATGAAAAGTTTTTAGCAAATTTATGTGTAAGTTTAATATGGGTCATTATACAGTTTAGCATTTCTAATATGAGCGACAAAAAAATAGAGAGAAAAACAGTAAAGGAGGGTTATTAATTACGTGGCTAACCAAAAGGAATGCATTTAGTATTTGTATTTACTAAATATTGATAGCAATTTCTGAAAGAATTAAATGGAGGATTTATGGAAAAACAAAAAGGAAAGAACAAGACATATATATCTATTCGATTAAATATAATGTTCCTTTGCATATTTTTACTATTCTCAGCTATTATTGTTCAGCTAGGAAAGGTGCAAATCGTAGAGGGAGAGGCTTATAAGAACCAAGTGGAAAACAGTCAAAATGAAACAACTAGTATTCCGGTTCCACGTGGACAAATTCTAGACCGAGAAGGAAAAATGGTTGTTAATAATCGATCTCTTCGTACGATTACGTATACAAGGGTGAAGGGGATAACGAGTAAAGACATTTTAAAAACAGCAAAAGACTTGGCAATAGTACTTGAAATGCCTGAGCAAGATATAAATAAATTAACTGATATTGATAAAAAAGATTTCTGGATGCAATTGAATACAAAACGTGCGGAATCAAAGATTACTAAAAAAGACATAGGAAAGTTTAAAGAAAAGGGAATAGAGGGAAAAGAGCTAGACAAAAAAATTGAAGATTTAAGACGAAGTCGTGTGACAGAAGTGGAATTGGCAGAATTAACAGCACAAGATTTAAAAGTGTTAGCTATTAAAAGTAGAATGAGTTCAGGTTATCAACTAACACCACAAATTATTAAAAAAGATGTAACAGATCAAGAATATGCACGCATAAGTGAAAAACTTGCGGAATTTCCAGGAGTAGATGCAGCAGTTGAGTGGGAACGTAATTATGTAAATGGTAATTTATTTCGTTCCGTGTTAGGTAATATTACAAGTAGTGAAGAAGGATTACCGAAAGAAAACTTAGATTCTTATTTGGTACGTGGATATAACCGTAATGATCGTGTAGGAAAAAGTTATATTGAACAACGATATGAAGATGTATTACACGGCACAAAAGAAGAAGTGAAAAACATTACTGATAAATCAGGAAACATTATAAACACAGAAATAATCTCTAAAGGAAAAAGTGGTAATAGTTTAACATTAACGATTGATATGGAATTACAAAAGAAAGTGGAAGAAAGTATTGAGAAAAATTTGAGAGCGTTTAAGAGTTCAGAGCCACTGTTGGACCGAGCTTTTGTCGTCATGACGAATCCAAATAATGGGCAGATTTTATCTATGGCAGGCAAAAAGATTGTAGAAAAAGAAGGGAAAATAGAGATTGAGGATTTAGCATTAGGTAACATGACAACTTCGTATGAGCTAGGGTCAGCTGTAAAAGGTGCTACTTTATTAACTGGATATGAGACAGGGGCAATACATCCAGGAGATCAATTTTATGATGCACCGATGAAATTTAAAGGTACACAAGCTAAGAAATCGTGGAATGTATCCGGATTTGGTAATATTAATGATTTACGAGCTTTACAAGTATCTTCGAATGTATACA
>Ga0209025_1002055_pt1 | contig 22908 bp, 20 predicted proteins | sample AraplaMF_Col_mLB_FD_184256 | JGI IMG/M metagenome (GOLD analysis project Ga0209025, IMG submission 184256) | Arabidopsis root microbial communities from the University of North Carolina, USA - plate scrape MF_Col_mLB (SPAdes) (version 2) | ecosystem: Host-associated > Plants > Roots > Endosphere... | reverse complement strand
TGCTGCAGCGGATCATCGGGAACTGCCGCCAGAGCGAGCGGTTGGTGATCAGCCTGTGGCCCTGCAATTCCTCGGCGAAGACCTCCTCCAGGAAGGCAGCCGTGCCGGCCTCGTCCAGGCTTTCGAGCCCGGCGCGGGCGAACGTCTCGGGATCGGTCTCCAGCACCCAGGTCGATTGCCCCGGCTCGTACTGGTAGCAATGGGCGATGAAGACGCCATGCTGCGTCTGCTTGAAGAAGAAGGTGAAGGCGTCGAAGGGCCGGGTCGAGCCCATCCAGACAAAACGGTTCGGCCTGAGATCGACCTGAGGTGCGAAGCGCTCGCGGTCGCCCTCGCGAATGCGGCTGTTGATGCCGTCGGCGGCGACGACGAGATCGTAGTCGCGCTTCAGCGCGGCGACATCCTCGATCTCCTGCGAGAAGGTGAGCTTGACCCCGACCTGGCGGGCCCGCTCCTGCAGCAGCATCAGGAGCGTGCGGCGCGAGCAGCCGCAGAAGCCGTTCCCGGGCACGCGGCGGATCGTGCCTTTGAACTGGATCTCGATATCGTCCCAATAGGCGAAGCTGCGGACGATCGCCTCGTAGCTCGGCAGGTCGGCCGCCTTGAACAGGTCGAGCGTCTGGTCGGAGAAGACGACGCCGAAGCCGAAGGTGTCGTCGGGGCGGTTGCGCTCGAAGACGGTGACGTCGAGCTCGGGCCAGTCCCGCTTCATCAGCAGCGCATAATAGAGGCCCGCCGGCCCGCCGCCCACCACCGCAATGCGCATGACGCTCTCCTTGGCTGAGAAAATCATTTTAAACCTAAAATAATTTTGGCTCAAGCCTCCGGTGTTAAGTTGGCGCCGAGCTGCCGCTCAAGCGAGGTCAGCACGGCAAAAATTGACATAAACTTCTGACATTACGGACCATTCAGTGCCGATACGCAACCCGTCCCTCGCCTCTTGCAAAATGTTTCAGACCTAAAATATATTGATCGCAAGAGGGAGAGAACGGCATGGCATCGGCTCTGGCGGGACAGCATGCCCTGGTAAGTGGCGGCGGACGCGGCATCGGCCGCGCCATCGCCTCCGCGCTGCGCCAGGCCGGCGCCCATGTCTCGATCATCGGCCGCAACGACGAGATCCTGCAACAGGCTGTGCTGGCGGGCGCCGCCGATACCGCTCAGGCCGTCGATGTCACCGACGAAGCTGCGGTGAAAGAGGTGATGGCGGGCCTCGCGGCAGGGCGCCCGTTCGACATCGTCGTCGCCAATGCCGGCGCGGCCCAGAGCGCGAGCTTCCAGCGCAGCGATGCCGAGCTGTTTCGGCGCATGGTCGAGATCAACCTGATCGGCGCGGTGAACTGCTTCCGGCCTGCCCTGCCCGCCATGACCCAGCGCGGCTCCGGCCGGCTGATCGCCATCGCCTCGACCGCGGGCCATCGCGGCTATGCTTATGTCTCGGCCTATGTCGCCGCCAAGCATGCGGTGGTCGGCCTCGTGCGCTCGCTGGCGCTGGAGACGGCGCGCAGCGGTGTCACCGTCAACGCCGTCTGCCCAGGCTATACCGATACCGACATGGTCGCGAGCAGCCTGACGACGATCGCGGCCAAGACCGGCAAGAGCCGCGAAGAGGCGCTGGCGGAGCTGACCAGGGACAATCCGCAGCACCGGCTGATTACGCCGGAGGAAGTCGCGGCCACCGTCCTCAATCTCTGCGGCCCCGAGAGCCGCGGCATCACCGGCCAATCCATCCTGATCAATGGCGGGGAGTTCTGAGCATGGAGATCCCGTCCAACGCCCCCCTGCTCGATCGCGAGACCAAGGCGAGCGAACGCCCCGGCGACCACAAGGACGAGCTCAGGCTCTGGCTGCGGATGCTGACCTGCTCGACCCTGATCGAGAGCGAGATCCGCACGAGGCTGCGCGAGGAGTTCAAGACGACGCTGCCGCGCTTCGACCTGATGGCACAGCTGGAGAAATCGACTACGGGCATGACCGTCGGCGAGGTCTCGCAGCGCCTGATGGTCTCGAATGGCAACGTCACCGCTGTGGTCGCCGGCCTGCTCGCCGACGGGCTGGTCGACAAGCGCCCGGCGGCGCAGGACCGGCGCGTTCAGGTGCTGACGCTGACCGCGCAGGGCCGGCGCGCCTTCAAGGCAATGGCCGAGCACCATGAGGACTGGATCGCCGAACTCTTCGCCGGGCTCGGACCGGCCGAGATCGGCCAGCTCTTTCGGCTGCTCGGCGGGGTCAAGACCTCGCTGCACCAGGCCATCAGCAATCGCCAGAACGGCACGCCGACAGCGGCGGGAGACACCAAATGACCAGCGCCAATCCCGTTACCCTGCCACTCTCCGGCTTCACGCCGCAGCATTTCGAGCTCTCGGTCGCCGGCAAGGTCGCGACGGTGACGCTGAACCGGCCGGAGAAAAAGAACCCGCTGACCTTCGAGAGCTATCGCGAGCTCACCGATTTCTTCCTCGCAGCGCAGAAGGAGGAAGAGGTCAAGGCGATCGTCGTCACCGGCGCCGGCGGCAATTTCTCATCGGGCGGTGACGTCTTCGAGATCATCGGGCCGCTGGTCGCGATGGACACCAAGGACCTGCTCAAGTTCACCCGGATGACCGGCGAGCTGGTCAAGACCATGCGCGCCTGCCCGCAACCGGTGATCGCCGCGATCGACGGCATCTGCGCCGGCGCCGGCGCGATCATCGCCATGGCCTCCGACCTGCGCCTCGGCACGGCCGAAACCAAGATCGCCTTCCTGTTCAACCGCGTCGGCCTCGCCGGCTGCGACATGGGCGCATGCGCGATGCTGCCGCGCATCATCGGCCAGGGCCGCGCCGCAGAACTGCTCTATACCGGCCGCGTGCTCAAGGGCGAGGAAGCCGAGCGCTGGGGCTTCTTCAACCGGCTGATCGCCCGCGAGGACGTGCTCACGGAGGCACAGACGCTGGCTGCCGAACTCGCCGACGGGCCGACCTTCGCCAACGCCATGACCAAGCGCATGCTCGAAATGGAATGGGCGATGTCGGTCGAGTCCGCGATCGAGGCGGAAGCGGTGGCGCAGGCGCTGTGCATGCAGACCGAGGACTTCGCCCGCGCCTACCATGCCTTCGCCGAGAAGCGGAAACCGGTGTTCGAGGGCAACTGAGATGGCTTCGCTCGGCGTAAATATTCTCGGCGACACGCTCGACTGGCCCTTCTTCGAGGCCCATCACCGCGACTTCGCGCAGCGGCTCTCGGCCTGGGCCGACGCCACCCTGCCAGGCCTGCCGCATGACGATGTCGACGAGGCCTGCCGAGCCCGGGTGAAGGCGCTCGGGCAAGCCGGCTTCCTCAAGGCTGCCGTCCCGGTCGAATATGGCGGCCTGCATGCCGCGCTCGACGTGCGCACGCTCTGCCTCGCCCGCGAAATCCTCGCCGCCCGCGACGGGCTCGCCGATTTCGCCTTCGCCATGCAGGGGCTCGGCACCGGCTCGATCACAGTCGCCGGCTCCGCCGAGATGAAGGCACGCATCCTGCCGGCCGTGGGGCGCGGCGAGAGGATCGCCGCCTTCGCTCTCTCCGAGAAGGAGGCCGGCTCCGATGTCGCGGCGCTGGCGACAACAGCGACCCCGGACGGCAACACCCATGTCCGGATCGACGGCGAGAAGACCTGGATCTCGAATGGCGGCATTGCCGACCATTATGTCGTCTTCGCCCGCTCCGGCGAGGCGCCGGGCGCGCGCGGCCTCTCCGCCTATCTGGTCGACGCCGACACACCCGGCCTGTCGATCGCCGAGCGCATCGATGTGATCGCGCCGCACCCGCTGGCGACCTTGCGTTTCGATGGCTGCCGCATCCCCGTCACGAACCGCATCGGCGGTCCCGGTGACGGCTTCAAGGTCGCGATGGCGACGCTCGACATCTTCCGCTCGACGGTGGGCGCCGCCGCGCTCGGCTTCGCCCGCCGAGCGCTGCACGAGACCGTGTCGCATGCCAAGGGCCGCAAGCTCTTCGGCGGCACGCTCGGCGACCTCCAGCTCTCGCAAGCCGCAATCGCCGACAGCGCGACCGAGGTCGATGCGGCCGCGCTGCTGGTCTACCGCGCCGCCTGGACCAAGGACCGCGGCGCGCCCCGCGTCACCCGCGAGGCGGCGCTCGCCAAGCTGGTCGCGACCGAGAACGCCCAGAAGGTGATCGACCGCGCCGTGCAGATCCATGGCGGCCTCGGCGTGACCCGCGGCGTCAAGGTCGAGGAACTCTATCGCGAGATCAGGGCGCTCAGGATCTACGAGGGCGCCAGCGAGGTGCAGAAGGTCGTGATTGCACGCGACCTGCTGAAATAGGCGCGAGCATGGTCCGCAAACGGGAGGAGCCGGCTTTGCGACAGGACCATGCTCGAAAGATAGACCAGGGGAACGAGATGGGTACCGCAGATCTCATGCGGTCGGGACATGTCGACAGTTTCGCGCGGGACAACCTGCCGCCGCGCGAGAGCTGGCCGCGTCTCGACCTCGCTGCCGCCGGGCTGAGTTATCCCGAGCGGCTCAACGTCGTCACCGAGTTCGTCGATCGCCATGTCGCCGAGGGACGCGGCGGGCGCGATGCGGTGATCGGACCGAGCGAGACCTGGAGCTATCAGGCGCTCGCCGACACCGTGAACCGCATCGCCAACGTGCTGACGCGCGATCTCGGTATGGTGCCCGGCAATCGCGTGCTGCTGCGCGCCGCCAACACGCCGATGATGGTCGCGACCTATTTCGCGGTGCTGAAGGCGGGCGGCGTCGTGGTCGCGACCATGCCGATGCTGCGCGCCGGCGAGATCGCCTATCCGATCCGCAAGGCGAAGATCGCATTGGCCCTCTGCGATGCCACGTTAGTCGACGAACTCAAGGCTGCGCAACAGCTTGTGCCGGAACTCTCGACCATCGTCACATGGGGCGACGGTGCGCTCGAAGCGCTGATGGCGAGAGCCGGCTACGAGAATTTCGAGCCGGCTGACACGGCGCAGGACGATGTCTGCCTGATCGCCTTCACCTCTGGCACAACCGGCGAGCCCAAGGGCACGATGCATTTCCAGCGCGACCTGCTGGCGATCTGCGACGCCTATGGCGCGCGCGTGCTGAAGGCCGCGCCAGAGGACCGCTTCATCGGCTCGCCGCCGCTCGCCTTCACCTTCGGGCTCGGCGGCATCGTGCTCTTCCCCTTGCGGATCGGCGCCGCCTGCGTGCTGCCGGCCAAGGTCGCGCCGCCCGATCTGGCCGAAGCGATCGAGCACTATCGCGCGACCGTCTGCTTCACTGCGCCGACGGCCTATCGCGCCATGCTCGGCAAGCTCGGCCAGCGCGATCTTTCCTCGCTGCGCATCTGCGTTTCGGCCGGCGAGGCGCTGCCCAAGGCGACCTTCGATGCCTGGCAGGCGGCGACGGGACTGCCGCTGATGGACGGCATCGGTGCCACCGAGATGCTGCACATCTTCATCAGCGCACCACGCGAGGCGATCCGACCTGGATCGACCGGCCTGCCGGTGCCCGGCTACGAGGCCAAGATCGTCGACGAGGATGGCAAGGAGGTGCCTGACGGCACGCCCGGGCGTCTCGCCGTGCGTGGACCGACCGGCTGCCGCTACCTCGCCGACCCGCGCCAGCAGCGCTATATCCTCGACGGCTGGAACGTCACCGGCGACACCTATCTGCGCGATGGTGACGGCTATTTCTGGTACCAGGCCCGCTCCGACGACATGATCATCTCGGCCGGCTACAACATCGCCGGGCCGGAGGTCGAGGCCTGTCTGCTGACGCATGCGGCGGTGGCCGAATGCGGCGTCGTCGGTGCGCCCTGCCCCGAGCGCGGCCAGATCGTGAAGGCCTATGTGCTGCTGCGCGAGGGCTTCACCGGCGATGCGGCCCTGGCCAAGGCGCTGCAGGACCACGTCAAGGCGACGATCGCGCCCTACAAATACCCGCGCGCCATCGCCTTCGTGACAACCCTGCCGAAGACCTCTACCGGAAAGCTCCAGCGCTTCGCCCTGCGCGAGCTCGCGCGCCAGGAAGCTGCGGTTTCCTGACTATCATTCAAGAAAGATCACGCCATGACCAGCGGCATGCTGCCCTCCGACCCCGCTTCGCGGCGCGCCCGCGCCATCCTCCCTGAAGGCTGGCCGCAGCCGCGCGGTTATGCCAACGGCATGGTCGCCGAAGGCAAGGTGCTGATGACCGGTGGCCTCGTCGGCTGGGATAGCCAAGGCGTCTTCGCCAAGGGCTTCGTCGCCCAGATCGGACAGACGCTCGCCAATATCAAGGCAGTGGTCGAGGCCGGCGGCGGCAAGGTCGAGGATATCGTGCGGCTGACCTGGTACGTCACCGACATCGTGGCCTATCGCAACAGCCTCGCCGAGCTCGGCCCGGCCTATCGCGCCAATTTCGGCCGGCATTTCCCGGCGATGGCGGTGGTTGCCGTCGCGGCGCTGGTCGAGCCCGAGGCGATGGTCGAAATCGAGGCGACGGCGGTGCTGCCGGGCTGAGCACTTGCCTCCGGCGTAGTTTCCAAGCTGATAGGAATTTACCAAGAATTATCCACGATACTCGACGGCGCCACCCTGTCCGGGTGGTGCGTAACCAGGAGTATCGCATGACAAGCATCGGCGGCGTTGGGGGCTTTCGCCCACCACCGCCCGGAAAACCACCGAGCTTCGAAAAGCTCGACGGCAATGCCGACGGGGCGCTCAGCCTCGATGAGTTCGCGGCCGGCGCGCCGAAGGGCGCCGACAGCAAGAAAACCGAGAAGCTGTTCAAGGCGATGGACGCCGACCAGGACGGCTCGGTCAGCAAGGCGGAATCGGACGCCTTCAAGGCCAAGTTCGAGAAAGCCGACCAGCAGATGCAGGCCCTCCTGCTCATGCTCCAGTCGGATACGGCCAGTACCAAGGCCGACGCCAAGGATGGCGACGACAAGAACTACTTCGCAAAGCTCGACACCAATTCCGACGGCAGCGTCGCCAAGGACGAATTTCTGAAGGCGGTCGCCCCCGATGGCGACAGCTCGAACGGCCTGCTCAGCCGCCTCTTCGCCGCGATGGACGCGGACAAGGACGGCAAGATCTCCAAGGAGGAGATGGCGGACTTCAAGAAGCAGATGGAGGAGCGCGCCTCGCATCGGCCGCCTCCGCCACCGCCGCCGGCGGAGATCACCGGCGCGTCGGAAGCCTATGGCCAGACCTACCAGCTCGGGGCAAAGGCTTCCGCTGGCACGACCTATTCCCAGGCGGCTTAAGTCACCGCTTGCGCAACGCCGGGCCGGCAGAAGGCCGTCCGGCGCTCTTCACATCTTCCGCGCCTAGATTCCCGCTCCGTCATAGAGCGCAGGCGGCGCCCTCCTCGCCCATATTTTGGCATGCAGGCCCTTCAGCAGCGGCCGTAGCACGATATCGCCGAGCCCCAGCGCGGCCGCGAGAGCCCATTGTCCCGTCGTTAGCGCCACCGCGGCGAAGATGAGCAAGCCGCTCGCCAGACGCCAGCTCGCCGCCTCGAACCAGGCACGCCGCCCTTGAGCACCACGCCAGCCGACGAGACGCAACGCCGCGCGGCGGGCAGCGCCGACATCCGCTACCGAACGATCGTTAGGTTTATTCGTACGGGTCTCGATGAAGCCAAAGGCGACCGTCTGGTTGCTGAGCCTGTCGATCAGGATGAAGCCACCGAGCTCGCGGCTGCGGGCGTAGTCGAGCACCGCGAGCTGACGGTCGAGCGTCAGCGTCGCCAGGCCGATGCCGTTCATCGCCAGGCTTTCGGCCGGCGCCTCGGCATAGCTCTCAATGTCGACGCTGTGATGCAGTCGTACGATCTGGGCGTTGGCGGTCGCGGTGGCGAGCTTGAGGATGAACTCGCCGCCCTCGCGCAACGCCGCTTCACCAGTCCAGAGCAGACGCGCCTGCAACTCTTGCTTCACGACAGGGGCGTGCGCGAGCGAGGCGATGACGTCGCCGCGGGAGATGTCGATCTCGTCCGCGAGCGTGACCGTCACAGACTGCCCGGCGCTCGCCTGCGAGACGTCGCCGGAGGGCGCGAGGATGCGCGCAATCGTGCTGCGCCGTCCTGACGGCAGCGCCGCGACCGCATCGCCGACGCGCAGCCGCCCACGCGCGACCGTGCCGGCGAAGCCGCGGAAATCGAGATCGGGCCGGTTGACCCATTGCACCGGCAGGGCGAAGCCGGTTTCGATCTCAGCCTCCGCGACGACCACAACGGATTCGAGCAGAGGCAGCAGCGCTGGGCCGCGATACCAGGGCGTCCGGCTGGAGAGGCTGGTGACGTTCTCGCCGTCGCGGGCCGAGACCGGGACGAAATCGATGCTGGCGAAGCCGAGACCCGCGACCGCCTTGCGGTAGTCCTGCTCGATCTGGCGGAAGACCGCCTGATCATAACCGACCAGATCCATCTTGTTGACGGCGACGACGACATGGCGGACGCCGACCAGCGAGACGATGAAGGAGTGCCGGCGCGTCTGCGGCAGCAGGCCCTTGCGGGCATCGATCAGGATGATCGCGAGATCGGCGGTCGAGGCGCCGGTCGCCATGTTGCGGGTGTATTGCTCGTGGCCGGGCGTGTCGGCGACGATGAAGCTGCGCTGGTCGGTCGAGAAATAGCGATAGGCGACATCGATGGTGATGCCCTGCTCGCGCTCGGCCGAGAGCCCGTCGACCAGCAGAGCGAAATCGGGCGCAGCACCTTGTGTGCCGAACTTGCGGGAATCGCTGTCGAGCACGGTGAGCTGGTCGTCGAAGACCGCACCGGCCTCGTACAAGATGCGTCCAATCAGCGTCGACTTGCCGTCATCGACCGAGCCGCAGGTGATGAAGCGCAGCAAGGCGCGGGCGCTGCCCTCAGTGCTCTGGCCCTGGTCGTTGGCGGGATGCGGCTGGCCAGCCGCAGCGGGCTGGCCCTTCAACTTCGCGAGCGCCGCCATCAGAAATAGCCTTCCTGCTTCTTCTGTTCCATCGAGCCGGAGCCGTCATGGTCGATGACGCGCCCTTCGCGCTCGGAGGAGCGCGACGCCCGCATTTCGGCGATGATGTCTGTGAGGTTCGCAGCCTCGCTCTCGACCGCTCCGGTCAGCGGGTAGCAGCCGAGCGTGCGGAAGCGGACCATGCGGGTCTCGAGCTTTTCGCCGGGCAGCAGCTCCATGCGCTCGTCGTCGCGCATGATCCAGGCGCCGTTGCGGCGCACGACCGGCCGCGGCGCCGCGAAGTAGAGCGGCACGACCGGGATGTTCTCGAGCGCGATGTAGTCCCAGACGTCCTTCTCGGTCCAATTCGAGAGCGGGAAGACGCGGAAGCTCTCGCCCTGGGCCTTGCGCGTGTTGAACAGCCGCCAGGGCTCCGGGCGCTGGTTCTTCGGGTCCCAGCGATGCTGGGCCGAGCGCAGCGAGAACACCCGCTCCTTGGCCCGGCTCTTCTCCTCGTCGCGCCTGGCGCCGCCGAAGGCCGCATCGAAGCCATATTTGTCGAGGGCCTGCTTCAGCCCTTGCGTCTTCATCACATCGGTGTGGAGGCGCGAGCCGGAGGCGAACGGGTTGACGCCGGCGCGCACGCCCTCGTCGTTGATGTGCACGATCAGGTCGAGGCCGAGCCGGCTGGCGGTCTGGTCGCGGAAGGCAATCATGTCCCGGAACTTCCAGGTCGTGTCGACATGGAGCAGCGGGAATGGCGGCTTGCCGGGGTAGAAGGCCTTCATGACGAGATGCAGCAGGACGGCCGAGTCCTTGCCGATCGAATAGAGCAGCACCGGCTTCTCGCAGGTCGCGGCGACCTCGCGGATGATGAAGATCGCCTCGGCTTCGAGCTTCTGCAGATGACTGAGCTGGATCACGCCAAAACCTCCGCGGCCGGCTTCGACCGCACCAAACGACCATCGGGGCCGACATGCAGGCCGCATTCCTTGGCGGCCTCCTCTTCCCACCACCAGCGCCCGGCCCGCTCCGGCTCGCCCGGCTGGATAGCGCGAGTGCAGGGCTGGCAGCCGATCGAGAGGAAACCCTTCTCGTGCAGCGGGTTGAGCGGGACGTCGTGCTCGCGGGCGAAGGCCAGTGCCTGGTCGCGCGACCAGTCGAGCAGCGGGTTCAGCTTGATCAGCCCGCGCTCGCTGTCGACTTCGGCGAGGGCGACGCCACCGCGTGCGGCCGATTGGTCGGCGCGCAGACCGGTGATCCAGGCCGCAGCACCGGCGAGTGCGCGGCCGAGCGGCTCGACCTTGCGGACATTGCAGCAGGCCTTGCGGGCTTCGATCGAATTGTAGAAGCCGTTGATGCCGTGGCCGCGCACGAAGGCCTCGACGGCATCGTGCCGCGGATAGAACGGCGTGATCGTGATGCCGTAGCGCACCTCGGTCTCAGCCCATAGCGCATGGACCTCGCCGAAGAGCCGGCCGGTATCGAGCGTGACGATCTCGATCGGCAGATCTTGCGTCGCGATCAGGTGGGTGACGACCTGATCCTCGAGTCCGAAGCTGGTGGTGAAGACGAGGCGCCGACCAACGTTCCGCACCAGTCCCGCGAGGCGTTCGGCTGCATCCGACGTTCCGAACGCAGCATTGAGGTTTTCGGCCTGTTCCTGCAACTCGAACATGTGCTTGCTCTGGGCAGGCGGGTTCGGCGGGAGCCACTTAGCGGCGCCCTCGCCTCTCGCCACCCGCCGTACCATCGGTCAGTGGGATGTTCTGTAAATCGAACAATCCACATATAACCTGAATGACGGCCAATCAATTTACATCAGGTAGCGTGAAATTTCTTATTTCGAACGAGATGGAGAAGATCCTTCCCGGCGATCGCACGCCTGCCCGCGAAAACCGCCTCGCCCTGCCCCTGGGACAGGAACTTTCGCTTCCTCGCTCGCGTTGACGAAAACACGCAGGCGGAGCCTGCATTGCAACAGGGGATCACGATGGCCAATTCCGCAAACCAGGCGGTCGAGAGCCTGCGCAAGGAGCAGCGCGAGCAGCGCAAGGACGAGAAGAAGGCGGGCGGTTCAGCCGAGAAGCAGCTCGACAGGGCGCTGAAGGACACCTTTCCCGCCAGCGACCCCATCGCGCCGCAAAGCCCGACCAAGCCCGGCGCACCGAAGCGCCGCAGTTGATACTGACAGGCTCCGTTGCGGACGCAGCTACGCTACCCCATCTCGGCCTGACGAGATGGAGATGACTATGCCTGAGCGTGCCAGAGTGGATGCCTTCGTCGCCGCGGTCGTGAGCGGCGACCATGTCGGCGCGATCCGCGATTTCTATACCGACGACGCGACGATGCAGGAGAACGCCAACGAGCCGCGGCGCGGCCGCGAGGCGCTGATGGCCCATGAAGCGCGGGCCCTGGCGCGGCTGAACAAGATGCACACGCATCCGGCCGTCGCGGTGCTGGTCGACGGCGACAATGTCGTCGTCCGCTGGATCTTCGACGCCACCGACAAGGAGGGCGTCACCCGCCGCCTCGAAGAGCTCGCCTTCCAGCGCTGGCAGGGCGACCGCATCGCCGAGGAGCGCTTCTTCTACGATACCGGAAGCGCCTGGCGGGAAGTCGACCCAAACCCGAGTTGACGTCCGAGCGAGGTCAGGAGGAATGGCCTTCCGCTTGCAGGTCGCCATGCCGGAGCGCTATCGACGCTGGAACGGAAGCGAGCGCGTCGATGGTTGCTGCTGATCGGAACGAGGGCCGCCATGCGACGGCATTCCTGCCCAACGGGCTTCGGCTTCATCTGACGGAATTCGGATCGCACGATGCCGAGGCCGTCCTGCTCCTGCATGGCTGGCCTCAGACGTCCTATGCCTGGCGTCATGTTGCGCCGCTGCTTGCTAAGGCCGGCTACCGGGCAATCGCGGTGGATCTGCGCGGCTTTGGCAACAGCTCGAAGCCGCCGGATGGTTACGACAAGAAGACCGTCGCCCGCGACCTTCTCGAACTGCTCGACAGTCTCGCCATCCAGTCTTGCTGGGTGGTCGGCCACGACATGGGCGGACAGGTAGCCTATCCATTCGTGGCGCAATGGCCGGAGCGCGCGAAGGGTTTGATGTTCATCGAATCTGGACTGCCTGGCTTCGGCCAGGAGAACGCCATGAACATCGCGCAGGGCGGGAGCTGGCATTTCGGCTTCAACGCCGCAGGCGACATTACCGAGGCCCTGGTCACGGGCCGCGAGCACATGTTCATCCGCCACATGCTGCATCGCGACAAGATCGGGCTGTGGGATCGCACGGCGATCACGGAGTCGGACATCGCGGTCTATGCCGCGGCAGCTTCTGCACCTGGCGGCCTACGAAGCATGTTCGCCTACTACAGAACCCTGTTGTCGCATGACCTTCAGGACAATCTAGGTTTCGGCGCACGCAAGCTGACGCTTCCGGTCTTGGCGATCGGCGCCGAGCATGGCTATCGCGGCGCAGCGCTCGCCACGATGCAGCGGGTCGCGACCGATCCACAGGGCTGGATCGCCTCGAATTGCGGGCATTATGTCCCGGAAGAGCGCCCGGCCGAACTGAGCAAGCAGCTTGTGTCCTTCTTCGCGCGTTCCGGCTAGACGCCAGGCAGCGCCTTCAATCCACTCAGCGCAGGCCGCTCGGCCCGACGGTCAGCTTGTCGCCGATCTGGATGAATTTCAGCGGGTTGCGCGCTTCGTCCGACAGCCGTGTCTCGTAATGGAGATGCGGGCCGGTCGAGCGGCCGGTCGAGCCGACACGCCCGATGACCTGCCCTGCGGCGACGAGCTGGCCTTCCTTGACGTCGAAGGCCGAGAGGTGGCCATAGCGCGTCGTCACGCCATTGCCATGGTCGAGCTCGATCAGATTGCCGTAACCGCCTGCAACCTCGGCACGCAGCACCTTCCCGGCGCCGGCGGCGCGGACCGGCGTGCCGGTTTCGCCGCGGAAATCCATGCCCGCATGCATCGCCGTGCCGCCCGTGAACGGATCGGAGCGCGGGCCGAAATTGCTGGTGGTGGTGTCGTCGCCTTCGAGCGGACGCTGGAACGGCACGATGGTCGCAAGGTCACGCCAGCGGCCGAAGAGTGCGCGCGCTTCCCCCAGCTGCATCAGCGCGTGCTCGAAGGTGCCGGGCTTCACCGTGATCGGGATGAGCGGGCCGCCCATGCCGGGCTGGCCCGGCGGCAGCTTGACCTTGGCTGGGTCGAGCCCGATCTCGGTCAGCGCCGTCTTCACCTCCTGCACGCGGCCGACGAGTTGGCGGCCCAGCGCCGGGAGCTGCTGGTTCTGGCCGTTCTGCACCCGATCGAGCGATTGGCCGAGTATGGCGATGCGCTGGTCGAGCGACATGGTCTCAGCTGCCTTGACCGCCGCGGCAACCTGCCGACGCTGCTGCGCCAATACAGCGGGATTGACGCGGTCGAGAACGTTCTGGCCATCGGCAAACTGGTTGCCGCCCGGGGCTCGCGCGCCGCCTTGCGGCAGGATCGGGCCGACCGCTTGGCCGGTCAGCGCGCCGAGCAGGGCCTGGCGGGCCTCGAGCTCGATCTGGCGGGTGATCAGGTCGGCGAGCTGGTCGCCCGCTTTGCCGGAGGCGGCGGGCTGGCCCGGCTGTGCCGGCAGGCCGGGTGAATTGCCGGAGGCGACGATCGCGCTCACGAGCCGGCGCTGCAGTGCCTTGAGCTTCTCGTCATAGCTGCTCTGCAGAATGGCTTGTTCTTGCTGGAGCGCGGCGACGCGGCTCTTCTCCTCATAGAGCAGATAGCCGGTGACGCCGGCGCCGACGAGTGCCAGCACCGCCAACGACCAAGGCAGCAATCCGCCACGCCCCGATCCCGAACGACCACCACCGCTGCGCGGACGCCGCGGCGCCTCCCCCTCCGGCTGGAGGGAGGTCGTGCTGGCAGCCTCGTCGGGCCGTCGTTTCAGGCGAACCGGTTGCACGCTTTCTCTCCTGATCCCGGCCGGCCGCATCCGCGCAAGCCTGGCCCAGCCTTCGCCAAACGACAGACCGCAAGTATAGCGCAAACAATGCTTGGCAGCGATCCGCGCCACGCTAAGCTGCCGCCCGGCAGTTCCTCTGCGGCATCCGCGCCGACGGGCTGCCCCCATGCCAGAATGCCTACCTCGCCCGAACTCCGTGCAACCTCCCAGCGGGAGATGGCGCCATGGCGGCCGATATCGCCGTTCACATGTACAACAACTCCTATCCGGAGTTCGAAGCCAATTTCAAAAGGAAGATGGCGCACGGCGCGACGCTGCCGTTCCGGCAAGTCGGCGCCTATCACAAATCGACGCCGCGGCAGGTCGTCGATGCGGTCAAGTCCGTGGTCGGGAACGATCGCGTCGCGATCATGCGGATCATGTCGCACGGCAACAGCGGGGTCTTCTATTTCCCCGGCTTGTGGAACTACAACCTGATCGCCCTGGAATATGCCGACCTGCGCAGCACCTTCACCCCGCTGGCGCGCCTCGAGATCCATGGTTGCGGCATAGCCAGCGAGACGGACGTGCTGAAGCCCGGCGCGAATCCGCAAAGCCCGCGCCGCTCCGATGCCGTGCCCGGCACCTTCACCGGCAACAAGAACGGCCAGGGCCTGCGCTATCTGAAGCGGGTCGCCTCGTTCTTCAACGTCCCCACTGTCGGCGCCGTCAACGTCCAGCCGGCCGACAGCTGGAGCTATGAGGGCGACACCGTCACTGCCTATCCGTTCAGCGACAAGTTCTACATGGACAGCGAAGGCACACGCATCTGGGATTTCGATGCGCAAGCCCGGGCAGCAGATCAATTCAAGGCCTTCATCATCAGGACCTATGTGAAGACACGACAGTTCAAGGACGCCCTGCGCCAGTTCAAGGAGCTGGCGAAGACCTACCCGAACACCGTGGCCGGCCAGCTTGCTGCCCGGATCACCACCGTCCGGGAGGTCGAAGCCATGCTGGACCCGCTCGTTCCGGATTGAGTCCGGCAGGTGCGAGACTGCCGGACGCACGATCCGAGTGCAGATCAGCTCAGTTGCAGGCGTAGTGAAACGCCCCATCCTCGACCGTGACCTTCGCCTCGGTCAGCGGCTTCTTCTCCAGCTGCAGGTTGAGGATGCTGCGCGAGAGCGCCGGCAGCATCGAGTTGGTGATGATGTTGTCGATCATGCGCCCGCCCGAATCCGGGTCGTTGCACTGGGCGACGATGTGCTCGACCACCGCGTCGTCATAGACGAAGGCCGCGTTGTGATTGTCGCGCAGGCGCTTGCCGATACGGCCGAGTTGCAGACGCACAATGCCGCCCAGCATCTCGCCGGAGAGCGGGTAGTAGGGGATCGTCACCAGGCGGCCGATCAGCGCCGGCGGGAAGACCTTGAGCAGCGCCGGCCGCAAAGCGACGGCGAGTTCCTCGGAATCCGGGCGGCTGCCCTCGTCGCCGGCCATGCGCATGATCTCGTCGGTACCGACATTCGAGGTCAGGATGATCAGCGTGTTCTTGAAGTCGATGCGCCGGCCGGTGCCGTCCTCCATCGTGCCCTTGTCGAAGACCTGGAAGAACAGCTCGTGCACGTCGGGATGGGCCTTCTCGACCTCGTCGAGCAGCACCACCGAATAGGGCTTGCGGCGCACGGCCTCGGTGAGGCGTCCACCCTCGCCATAGCCGACATAGCCGGGAGGCGCTCCCTTCAGCGTCGAGACGGTGTGCGCCTCCTGAAACTCGCTCATATTGATGGTGATGACGTTCTGCTCGCCGCCATAGAGCGACTCGGCCAGCGCCAGGGCCGTCTCGGTCTTGCCGACGCCGGACGGGCCGCAGAGCATGAACACGCCGATCGGCTTGTTGGGATTGTCGAGCTTGGCGCGATTGGTCTCGATGCGCTTGGCGATCATGCCGATGCCGTGCCCCTGCCCGACGACGCGCTTGTTCAGCGTCGCAGCGAGGTTGAGCACGGTCTCGATCTCGTCCTTGACCATGCGGCCGACCGGAATGCCGGTCCAGTCGGAGACGACCGAGGCGACCGACTGCTCGTCAACATGGGCGTAGATCATCCGGTTGGCCGGATCGATCGCGCCGAGCGTGTCGAACTTCTCGCGCAGGCTGGCGCGTGTCGCCTCGGGATCGGCGGGCGCTTCGGCTGGCGCGGCCTCGGCCGGCGCCTCACCATCGGCGGGAGCAGCCTCAGCGGCCACCTTCTCGCCAAGCTTGCCGCGCAGTAGCGTGATCTCCTCGACGATCGCAAGCTCGGAGGCCCAGTCGGCCTCCAGCGCCGCCAGCTTCGCCGTCAGCGCAGCGCTCTCCTCCTCGATCTTGCCGAGGCGTTCGTCGGTGGCGTCGCCGAGATCCTTGTCGGCGATCAGGGCGATCTTCTCCTTCTCCAGCGCGGCGATGGCGACGCGAGCGTCCTCGATCGCCGCCGGTGTGGCGGTCTGGCTGATCGCGACGCGGGCGCAGGCGGTGTCGAGCAAGCTCACCGCCTTGTCGGGCAGTTGCCGCGCCGGGATGTAGCGCGAGGAGAGCTGGACGGCAGCGACGATGGCGGCGTCGGAGATGCGGACCTTGTGGTGCTTCTCCATCGGCCCGATCAGGCCACGCAGCATGGTGCAGCAGCGCACGACGTCGGGCTCATCGACCTGCACCGGCTGGAAGCGCCGGGTCAGCGCCGGGTCCTTCTCGAAATACTGGCGGTATTCCGACCAGGTCGTTGCGGCGATGGTGCGTAGCGTACCGCGCGCCAGAGCGGGCTTGAGCAGATTGGCGGCATCGCCGGTACCCGCAGCGCCGCCGGCGCCGATCAGCGTATGCGCCTCGTCGATGAACAGGATCACCGGCGTCGGCGAGGACTGGACCTCGTCGATCACCGAGCGCAGACGCTGCTCGAACTCGCCTTTCATCGAGGCGCCGGCCTGCATCAGGCCGATATCGAGGGCGCAGACCTTGACCCCGCGCAAGGGCGGCGGCACGTCGCCGGCGACGATGCGCTGGGCGAACCCCTCGGCGATCGCCGTCTTGCCGACGCCGGCCTCGCCGGTGAGGATCGGGTTATTCTGGCGTCGGCGCATCAGCACGTCGATCACCTGGCGGATCTCGTCGTCACGGCCGAGGATCGGGTCCATCGTGCCGGAGCGCGCCTTCTCGGTCAGATCCTGCGAGAAGCGGTCAAGCGCCGTCGTGCCCTTGGCTCCCTCGGCCTGCTCGGCGCCGGGCGTGCCGGCAGCGCGCAGCCCCGAGCCATCCATCGGCCGCAGGTTCTCCTCTTCGGAGTCCTTCCAGATCTTGGCGTAACCGGCTGCGAGCTCCTCGACCGGGATCTTGCCGAATTCCTTGGAGATTCCGGCCAGCGCCCGCTTGAGCTCGAGCGATTTCAGCGCCGCGACCAGGACATGGCCGGTCCGGATTTGTGTCTCGCCGAAGAACAGGGTGGCGTAGTGCCAGCCGCGGTCGAGCACATCGACGACGTTGTTGGCGACGCCGGGCATCTCCGTCTCGTTCTTGCGGAAGCCCTCGATGACACCGCCGATATCGGTGGCAAGCCGGGCCATGTCGAGGCCGTAGTGCTGCGCGGTCAGCCCGATATCGGTCGAGCGTCGCTGCAGGATCTGGGCGAGCCAATGCGCCAGCTCGACATTGCGATTGCCGGCGCCCTTGGCCTGACGCAGCGCCTGGATGAAGGCTTCATAACCGACGCGGTTGAGTTTGCCGGTGACTGCTTCGAGACTGATATCGGCCATAACTGCCCCCTATCGTTTCGTCTGTTGTTGCTGGCTGCGCTTCAGCCGCATGCGTTCGGCGGGGTGGAAACGGGCATCGCGGCGCAAGCTGCCGTCTGGCACGTTCCAGTTCGGCGAGACCCAGCTCGACCATCCCAGCGCGCCGAAGCGGCCGAGCTGCATCGGCCTGACCTTGCCGACCGGCAAGGCAAGCTCGACGTCCCATTCGAACTGCTCGCCGAGATAGAAGAACACCGCATCGGCCAGGGGCTCGCAGCGGTCACCATTCGGCAGGAAGCGATTGAACTGCTCGAGGTCACGCGCGACGAGCTTGACCCGGAACTTATCCTCGACGCTGTAGACGCTGGCGCCGAGCAGGACATTGCTTCCTAGGGCACACTGGCCGCGGCCGAGCTTGGTGCGATCCTCCGGATCGAAGACCAGCCGCATGCCGACGAATTGTTCGACCTCGACCTCGATGTCGAAGAGCCCGGCGAGCAGGCTGCGCAGGCGCGAGGCCGATTTGGCCTGTGCGCCGGCAAGGCCGGCATGAGCGAGCTTCTCCGGATCGGGGACGCTGTCGCGATCCTGGTAGGGCTTCGAGCCCAGGCCGACCATGCTGCCGACATAGGCGACGAACCGGTCCTTGTCCGGCCGATCATGCTGCGCGATCGGCCGTGAATCGGCCCAGGCGCGATAGAAGAGCTGCAGGAAGCGGTGGTTGAAGATGTCGAGGAAGCGCGGGAAGGCGTCGTCGCGGACGAGCTGCCAGTGATAGCTCTCCTCGGTGGTCGCCAGCGGCAGCGCGCCCTGCGGGCCGAGCAAGCCGAGGAACTTGACGAAAAGCCGTAACCGCCCCTGCAGGTCGCGGTCGGCCTCGGCGAAGGTCGAGGCCGGGAAGTCCATATAGGCCTGCTCGCCGAGGGCGATGTATTCGTCGCGTCTGGCGGCGACGTCGCCGATGCGCTCGCGCTCCGGGAAGCTGCGCTCGATCCGGCGCAGCACCGCGTAGAAATCGTGGCGCCAGGGCTCGGCCCGCAGTCCCTCGACGAAAGGCGGCTCGACCCGCAGGACATCGAGCGCGGCGGGATCCGGTAGCGTGGGCGCGGTCTCGTTCACAGGATCCGCCTCGTGCCGGCGCGCGGCGGCCAACGCATCACCTCGCCGCGCTCGACCGTGCGGATCACGGTCTGGGTGAAATGGTTCATCGCGGCGTATTCGGCGAAGAAACGGTCGAGCACCGCGCCGAGCAGGAAGACGCCGCTGCCCTCGAAGGCCTTCTCGTCGAGCACGACGGTGATCTCGAGGCCGCGCGCCGCACCGGTTCCGGCCCGCTGCGGGAAGCGCCGGATCACCGGGCGGCTGTCGACGCTCTTGATGCCGCGGATGCGGCGTTCGGTGGCGCTGTCGGCGAGGTCGGCGAAGAGCGAGAGCATCTCGCGCAAGGCCTCGGCGTTCTGGCCGGCGCCGCGCTGGACCAGGCCGAGATGGTTGAGGCTGAGCAGGTTGATCAGCCGCCAGGCGACCACGCCGGTGCTCGCCATCTCGGAGCGGAGCCGCAGCTGCGAGACGATCGGCTCGCGCGGCTGCGTCGGGCCGGCGAGGCAGGTCACGTCGAGCACGACATTGTCGATCAGGCGGAAATCGGCGCCGCCGATACCGGTCGGCAGATGCTCGGTGAGGTGGCGATTGGAGCAGAGGGCACGAACGCTGAGCTCGGCCACGGCAGCGGCATCGGACACCGTTGCCGGCTCATAGAGCGAGAGGAACATCTCGGTGCCGGTATAGTCCGACGCCCTGCCCTCGCGGCGCTCGGCCGATGAGCGGCGCCGCGGCAGGCGCCGATGCGTATAGAGCAATCCTTGCGTCGGCGAAGCGCCCTCGGGCGAGGAATAGAGCGGATGGACCGGCTGCTTGTCGCGCCCGCCGGTATAATGCGCGTAGACCTCGAGGATCGAATGCGGCTCGTAGTCGAGCATGCGGCTGCGATCGGGCACGACATGGTACTCGTGCTCGTTCCGGCGCACCGGGATGCGGTCGGTGGTCTTCTCGAACAGATTCACCGCCGGCGCGGCATAAAGGGCGAAGCTCGTGCGCTGCACCGCGGCCGACAGGCGCGGATTGACCTCGTCGAAGACGAAGAGCACGTCGACGGTCTTGGCCTTGAGCCGCGACATCACCTTGTCGAGGCCCGTCAGCTTGAAGCCGAGGAACTTGCGCGGGAACCAGAACTGCTCGCGCAGCAGGTCGAAGCCGCGGAAGATCCGCGTGTCGGCAGGCAGCAGCGCCTCGTCCTCGTCGAAGCCGATCTGCTCCACCGAGCACTCCGCCCCAGAGAGCACGACAGGATCGCCGAACTCGTCGAGATAACGGAAATAGAGGCCGAGACGATCGCCGAAGATCTGCTCGTAGAGCGCGATCGCGTCAGCCTCATTGCCAAGTAGATGCACCGTGAGGTCACGCGTCTTGCAGCCGGCAAACCAAGCTGCCGGCAGCTTCTTCGCCTCTTCCGGAGACGGCTCCTCGGCCGGGTCGCTGGCGACGCGATGCGTCAGTGACAGCCGTAAGCCGGAGAGCACCCGCCCGTCGATCGGCAGGCCAAGCGCCTGCAGCGATCCCGGTGCGGCGATGTATTCGGCGGAGGCCACGTCGAAGGGCCAGAGCGTCACCGTCGAGCCCAGCCGGTAACGGCAGGCGACGCGCCGGTCGCGCTCGACATAGGTCGCGTCGAGATAGGAGCCGTGCGGCACCTCGACACCATCGCGCAGAGCCGGGTCGCCATAGGTCGGCGCGATCCCGGCGAGCAGCGCCGAGGGTGTCGGCGCCAGATAGTTCGGGATCAGCTGCTCGAGCAGATTGTTGGTGAATTCGGGGAACTCGTGCTTGAGCTTGAGCTGGACGCGCGCGGCGAGGAAGGCAGCGCCTTCAAGCAGGCCGGCGACCATCGGGTCCATGCGCTCGCCGACAAGCCCGCCGAGCCGTTCGGCGATGCCGGGATACTCCTCGGCGAACTCCTTCGTATGCTCGGTGAAGAGCCGTAGTTCACGATTGTAGAAATCGAGGAATTCCTGGTTCATTGGGCTCTATCGGTTCTTGATCGCAATCTTTCCGGTATCGAGCTCGACGTCGGCGACGAACTGTACCGGGATATTGAGCGGGTCGCAGTTCAGATCGGCGCGCACGACGAAACGGATCTTCAGCTCCGCCTTGTCGAGGCTCTCGTCGCGCTCGACCATGATCGACTGCTTCAGCAGGCGCGGCTCATAGGCGAGCAGGACCTGAGCGAGCTCGTCCTTGATCGAGCCGACCCTGTATTCGTCGATCGACTTGTTCTGGACATCCGGGAAACCGTAGTTCAGCACCGAACGGCGGACATGATCGAAGCGCGCCAGATCGACCGACGAGCCGAAATTGATCGTGTTGACCAGGGCGTCGAGATCGACCGCGATCTCCTGGCGCAGCTTGCTTTCGGTGATCGCGGCCCGTGGCGCGGCCCGGCGGCCGGCCACGACCCGCTCTCCACCTGAATCGCGCAAATCGAGATGAACCTTCGCGTCCTTGCTGCGATGCGCTTCGCGAAAAGCGAACATCAGCGGCGGGCGCAACCGGTTCTTCGCCTTGGGATCAGCCATCTGCGCATTCCCGAACGCGGTTACTCAAAGCGATGGACTCCCGGCGATTGCTGCCGCAATCGCGGGGAGTCCGTTCGAAGCTCGACAGGGGCGGCGACGCCGGTCGAGGCGTGCGCCGCGAACCGCCAGGCCGGGCCCGCTGGAGCGAGCCCGGTCGAAGCAGCCTCTTACTCCTTGTTTTCCTTGGCGTTCCAGGTGCCGGTGGAGGTCGCGCCGAGCGAACCGTCCTTGTTCTGGACCTTGTACTCGTACTTGATCTTGGTGAAGTTCAGCGAGAACTGGTCGGTCGGGACCGGGTTGCCGCCGGTCGAGTCGCCGGACTGGTAGCTCGACACCAGCAGGTCCTCGAGGGTGACCTTGTAGAACTCCTGCTGCTCCTTGCCCTGCTTGCGGACGTGGAGCACGGCCTTCTTGATGTGCTCGCCGGTGCAGCACTTCAGGAACAACACCGGCGATGCCTTGCTGACATTGGCCGTGCAGTGCAGGTCCTGGAGGCTCACCTTGCCGGAGCCGCCGCCCATGCCGGCCGAATGCGAGCCGGAGTTGCTGGCGCCCCAGGAGAAGGATTCGATCTCGATCGTCTCCTTGTGCTTGGAATCTTGGCTTTCGCCTTTGATGCCGTCGATCTCAAGCAGGAAGTCGCTTGCCATGATGCTCTCCAATGATTGGCTGTTTCAGGTGATTCAGGCATAGAACTCGCGTCGCCTGGAGAGCTCCCCCCATGCGTCGCCACTCTCCCTGCGCGATCAGCGCAGGGCCAACTATTGTCCTGGGTGTCCTGCGCGCTTAAGGCGCGCCTGGGCTCAGGTCTTGGGCGCCGGTAGGCGCGAGACGAGACTCAGGCCGATATCCATGCCCTCGAGCTGGAAGTGCGGCCGGAGGTAGAACTTGGCCGAGTAATAGCCGGGGTTCTCCTCGTCCTCGAAGACGTCGATGCGCGCTTCGGACAGGGGCTTGCGCGACTTCGTCTCCTCGCTGGAGTTCAGCGGATCGCCGTCGACATATTCGGTGATCCACTCCTGCAGCCAGCGACGCAGGGGTTCGCGCTCCTTATAGGAGCCGACCTTGTCACGCACCATGCACTTCAAGTAGTGCGCAAAGCGCGACACGGCGAACATGTAGGGCAGACGCGAGGACAGGTTGTCGGAGGCCGTCGCCGCGACGCCGTCCGGCCCGAAGAAGGCCTTGGGCTTGTAGAGCGACTGCGCGCCGATGAACGCCGCCTTGTCCGTGTTCTTGCGATGGATCAGCGGGATCAGGCCGGACTTGGCCAGTTCCGCCTCGCGGCGGTCGCTGATCGCGATCTCGGTCGGGCATTTCAGGTCGACGCCGCCGTCATCGGTCGGGAACGTATGGGTCGGCAGGTTCAGCACCTCGCCGCCCGACTGGACGCCGCGGATGCGGGTGCACCAGCCATATTCCTTGAAGGCCCGGTTGATGTTCACCGCCATGGCGTAGGCAGCGTTCATCCAGGCGTATTTCTCGCCCTTGTGACCATCGGTGTCCTCCTCGAAGGCGAACTCCTCGACCGGCTCCGACTTCGCCCCATAGGGAACCCGCGAGAGCACGCGCGGCAGGCAGAGCCCGACATAACGGGAGTCGGCCGCGTCGCGCAGGCCCTTCCAGGCGGCATAGTCAGGCGTATCGAAGACCTTGCCGAG
>Ga0209025_1002053_pt1 | contig 22925 bp, 22 predicted proteins | sample AraplaMF_Col_mLB_FD_184256 | JGI IMG/M metagenome (GOLD analysis project Ga0209025, IMG submission 184256) | Arabidopsis root microbial communities from the University of North Carolina, USA - plate scrape MF_Col_mLB (SPAdes) (version 2) | ecosystem: Host-associated > Plants > Roots > Endosphere... | reverse complement strand
AGTAACTCTTATTGGAGCAGCCATTTCTTAGGATATTCTAAGCCTTATTAATTAATAGTTTAAGAGCCTTCTAGATTACTAGAAGGCTTTTTTGTATAAAAGATTTTAATAGACCTTTTCTTTTAGGGGAAGGCGAGAGCGGCTTAGATAATGAAAGATCTACATACTCCCCTTTTTTAGATGGATGAGAGCATCTGGCCATGCATAGTAGCTTAGATTTTATTCCTTCCACATACATTTTGTTCCGCATGGCTGCACTTATAAAACTGCTTTATATAATATGTTTACTCCAGTATTGTTTTCCTATTCTGACTTATTCGTAGACGTTTGACCTCTGATGTCTGGTGTGATAAGTTACATAAGATAATATTTTCAAGGAAACGGAGCAGTTCTGCTATTTGTAATGTTCCGACAATTCAGAGAGGAGATTTACAAGCATGAATGTTTTATGGGGAATTGGCGGCGTGCTTGGAGTTTTGGTAATCGCAATTTTACTTTCTTCCAATCGCAAAGCTATTAATTGGCGCACAATTTCAATTGCGCTTGCACTTCAAATTACTTTCTCCTTCATCGTTTTAAGATGGGGCGCAGGAAAAGCGGCTTTAAAGCATGCTGCTGACGGCGTACAAACTCTTATTAATTTCTCGTATGAAGGAATTCAATTCGTTGTTGGTGGTTTAGCTAACGCAAAAGGGCCTTGGGGCTTCGTCTTTGTTATTCAAGCATTACTTCCAATTGTATTTATTAGTGCACTCGTAGCCGTATTATATTATTTTGGTATTATGCAATGGTTTATTACGATTATTGGCGGCGGGTTAAGCAAACTTCTTGGAACTTCAAAGACAGAAAGCTTAAATGCTGTTACAACTGTTTTCCTAGGACAATCGGAAGCACCAATTTTAATTAAACCTTACTTAGATCGCGTAACAAATAGTGAATTCTTCACTATTATGGTTAGCGGTATGACATCTGTTGCCGGATCTGTTCTTGTTGGTTATGCGGCAATGGGAATTCCGCTAGAGCATTTACTTGCAGCTGCTATTATGGCTGCACCTTCAAGCTTATTAATTGCAAAACTAATGATGCCTGAAACAGAAGAAGTAAATAATGATGTACAACTTTCTACAGAGCGTACAGATGCAAACGTTATTGACGCAGCAGCGCGCGGTGCATCTGAAGGGATGCAACTTGTTATTAACGTTGCAGCAATGCTTATGGCATTTATCGCGTTAATCGCTGTATTAAACGGTCTACTAGGATGGATCGGTTCTTGGTTTGATATTAAACTAAGCCTTGATCTAATTTTCGGTTACATCCTTTCTCCATTTGCTATACTAATCGGGGTTCCGCCTCATGAAGCGATTCAAGCTGCTGGTTACATCGGACAAAAACTTGCAGTAAATGAATTCGTTGCATACGGAAACTTAGCTAAGCATATGGCAGAGCTTTCTGATAAAACAAACATTATTTTAGCGTTTGCAATTTGCGGATTCGCAAACTTCTCATCTATTGCTATTCAATTAGGTGTGACAGGTACACTTGCACCTTCACGCCGTCAACAAATTGCACAGCTAGGAATTAAAGCGGTAATCGCAGGTACACTTGCAAACTTCTTAAACGCTGCTGTAGCAGGCATGATGTTTTAACTAATAAACAAAATCCATCTTAAGTTGCATTTTTCACTTAAGATGGATTTTTTATTTTCACTTCTTTCTTATATATATCCATTTCATTTTTTCAACATCTAAATCGCTGCTATGCACGGCCAGATGCTCTCGTCCCCTTAAAAAGAAAAGGGTTTTATATTATTACTCAATAAGAAAAAAAATAAGCGCAGAGCTGCCGTATGCCCTGCGCTTATTTTAGCCGTAAAACTTATATATCGAACTAATACCCCTTAGTTGAAAGTTACTTCACGCCCATCCCCCAATGAACGTAATACTTTCTTATCATACTTACGAAAAAAGTGGATACTACTTTTGTGAGACAAGTTGCTTTTCTTGTCCTTCTATAGCTTTCTCCATTTTCTGCTCTGCGTTTTCATGTACCGCTCGATGTGTAGTACGCTTTAAACAAATATGTTTCCACTTTCGTTCGTAACGTTTCATTATTCTTGATGTCCTCCCCTTGATTGCCATGAAACCTAAATTGGAATCGCTTACACGAAATAATATAGCACATTTAAAAAGAAGTAACAACACATTTTCGACAATTTTTTGTCAATATCATGCAAAATTAAATATCCCATGGCTAATGATGCCTCTAACTCGTTCAATCTGCCTTCTCAATTGCAATCATAAAAGACAGTTATTATTTCATTTTGTAACATCGCTGCTATGCACAACCCAATACTCTCGTCCTCCTCCAAAAAGAAAGAGGTTTTTAAATCGTTTTTTTAACTTATATATAGAAATATTATTAATTCCCCCCCTCTCACATACTATTACAGGATTGAAACAAGCCCATTTTGTTCTATGACAGCCTCCTTTTTTGTAACAATTAAATGATGATTTTTCTTAAAATCGGGCTATAAATTGTGAAAAACAACACAAATACGTTATATTTTCATAACTATATTACTTATAAATTAATAAAATCCTTTATTTATGCAACACTCCCATAATAACTTTGTAATATGAGCGAAACACGATTAACCGCTTTGCAATATCTTATTTCTCTTTTCTAATCCGTAAAGATGTAATAGAATCCCTTAAAACATAGGAAAAGAGCGTTTTCTTTATACTTCTTTTCATATTACAAATTATTAATGAACTGTTACGAATGGTTTGTAATTGTGTGATTTCCCATTTTCTCAAAAAATCTGTTGCTATAATGAGGACACGAAAACAAAAGCATTGGAGGCTATTCATGAAAAAGTTACTTGGTATAGCAACAGCAGCAGTTTTTGGTCTTGGGATTTTCACTTCTTCTGCACAGGCAGAAACAGTTGTTACAACAGACGTACTAAACGTACGAGAAAACCCAACTATTGAATCAAAAGTTGTAGGAAAAGTACTAAATGGTAATAAATTAGATGTTAAAAATACAGAAAACGGTTGGCTAAAAGTGAACCTAAATGGTAAAGAAGGATTCGTAAGCGCAGAATTTACGAAAAACATCTATTATGTAACAGCAAACGTATTAAACGTACGTGCTGATGCAAACACAAACTCAGAAATTTTGGGTACATTAAAGAAAGATGATGTGATCGAAACAACACATCAAGTTCAAAACGAATGGTTACAATTTGAATATAACGGAAAAACAGCTTATGTAAATGTTCCTTACTTAACAGGTAATGCACCTGTCGTAACAGCACAAGAACAAGCACCTGCTCCAGCAAAAGCCGGGTCGGCTCAACCAGCTCAAGCCCAAAAAACGCAGGCTGCTACAGAAACAAAAGCTGCTCCAGCTAATGGCCGTGAATTAACAGTTGTTGCAACTGCTTACACAGCTAACCCAAGCGAAAATGGCGGCACACATGGCGGTCGTGTATTAACTGCAATGGGTCATGACCTAACAGCAAATCCAAATATGAAAATGGTTGCTGTTGATCCGAAAGTAATTCCACTTGGATCAAAAATTTGGGTAGAAGGATACGGCGAAGCAGTTGCTGGTGATACTGGCGGTGCAATTAAAGGAAATCGTATCGACGTCCTAGTAGGCTCTGACAGCGCTGCAAACAAATGGGGACGTAAAACTGTAAAAGTGAAAATTTTAAACTAATTACTATTGTTGCTAAAAAGGCGAGCCAGCTCTCATCAGTTGAGAGCTGGCTCTTATTTTATTTATAATAGAAAAAAGGAGGAATTCATATGAATATAAACGCAAACGTTGACTGGATTGGTACACCAACTCCATATATATATAAAGATGCCGTTACATACGATGCAACTGCCATTGATTTTTCATTAGAACATGATGATAACCGCTATAGACTCATCATTTTACAGCGCGGCGAAGACGTAGAATACAAAATCATACAATATGGCGTCAAGCCTGGTAACCAAAAGCCATTTCCAATCGATACTGGCTACCACTTCAAAAATAAAACGATTCCTTTAATCGAAATGATTTTACAAGATCCTTATGTACAAAGCATATTGCAACAAAAGACTACCTCTTCTTAAAAGAGATAGTCTTTTTCGTTGAATGAAAGAGAAAAAATTAGGAGATAACTGCCCATAAGAGCCTAGTTCATTTAACTACTCCCCACCGTGGGAAATGAACAAAACACCCACTGAGGGAAGTTTCACCTTATAATAGAAAAGAAGGAAATCTTTTGCGCGGAGGAACATTATGCTGCAACATTCAATTACGAAAGATGAAATTATGGAAATTGCCAATGAGTTTTTGAAAGGACTCGACCCACAGCAAGCGGCTGACAAAGAACAAGTATCAAATGCACTTCAGCTCTATCGTAGTGGCCTCGTGTATAACGTTGATTTCGATGGATATACATTATCAGGAACAGTCGAACATGACGGGGATATTTATAGTGTAAATATTCCGATTCGAAATGTGTCCGAAAGTTATTGTGATTGTTTTTCACCAACGCAATGTGAGCATATGTTCGCCGTATTACTATATGCAGCTTCAAGCTTTGGGCAAGTGGGAGACATTCTAACTTTATTTAAGAAAAAAACGAGGCCGGTGCTCCCGCCTATTCGCACAGCGCGGCAAATGCTGCAAATGAACGATTTTACGGATACAAATTATGAAAGCTGGCTTCCGTACTTTGAATCTGAGTACGATACATTTGTTAAAGAACACGCACGTCTTTCATACAAACAAATGTATTTTCTGATGAACATTTTCACGGAGTTCTATATGAAACTGGAACGAAAAGCACCGCGGATTGTTACAGTTCACGAATTATTTAAACTGAGTGCAGCACTCTTTACTTTTCAGAAGCTACTGAAAGAGATTGAAACATTTGAAGCAGATAAAATCTATTCTTATCATCAACAAATCAATATTGTACAACTCTTTGTGAATAAAATAGAGAGTATTGTACAAGATTTGAAAGCTGAACCATTTCAAGATGCACTCCAGCCATTTCTGCACCACATCGCTGAAATGCTGCATACAATATTCTTCTCTGCCCCTTCTTATACACAGGAGCGATTTTTTATTTATCGCCACCTATGGGGAGAGCTGTTCGTAGAACCGGATTGGATACTGGAAGAACAAAAACGGATTGAAACAAAAATACATCCATTATCAAAAGCACTTGCATCCGCTCATCTTCTCTTTCTACAGCGAAAAGATAAAGAGGCAATGGATGTACTAAGAGCACAGCCACCACAAGTTGTTGGCCTTTACTTTGATTGGCTTGAAGATTTATTAAGTTCCATGCAGTGGGAGCGGGCAAAAGGATGGCTGTCCTTCACTTACAAGCGAGTGAAAGAAACGATAACGACCGAGCACGATCCTTACTTTGTGAAAGATGTTGTCCGTTTATTTATGATGATGTATGAAACATATGCAACGCATACGAATGAACAAGCTGGCTATGAGATGATTCTTCAAGAATTATTACCATATAGCTTCACCAGCTATGAGCAATATGTACTCGCTAAAAGACAATATCACACATGGACAGAACTCCATTTACTATATGGATTTGAATCCATTGAATTGTTAAAAGAAGTATTAAAAGAAGTTGAAAAAGAAGCGCCGGAAGCTGCTCTTCCGCTCTATCATTATGCTGCAATGCAAGCGATTGAAGAAAAGAATCGCAAATCGTACCGCAGAGCTGTTCGCTACTTAAAAAAACTAAGAACACTATATAAAAAGCTCAAACGGGTAGATGAATGGGAGTCTTTCATTATGATTATTGCTTCCTCTCACTCACGACTGCGAGCTTTACAAGAAGAACTGCGGAAAGGGAAGTTGATCCATGACAACATTAATTGACATTATCATTCGGCTCGAACGAATGAACCAAAACTGGTTTCTTTGGGCAGAGGATGAAACAGGGAACAGTTTGCCTGTAAGCAGTTGGAAACAACATGCGTTCACATGGCACTCCTCTTCTTTCTATGGAACACTTTTGCAAGAAGGAACATATGAACAGCGGAGCGGTATCATTTTAAACGCTACTCAAGCATTTGAATATATCGCGAAAAAACCGGTAAATTCATTTACGAACTTACAAACAAGTGCAGCCATTAGCGAACTCGCGCCAATGGCCGAAAAAATGTGGGAGGCTTACAGGGTAGGAGACTTCATTCCAGATATAAAGCAATGGCATCAATATCCTTCCTGGAAAACCGCTCATGAAGAAATAGTAGATGAAACGGTGCAAGCCCTGTTTTCAGATGCAATTAATGAAACGCTTCGCCATCAGACTCGTTCTGGCACAGCATGGGAAGATGCACAGCGCTTATATGAGCATTATGACTTTACGATAAGACAGCTTGAAACAGCCATTCATGAAGACGATTGGCTACGTAAAATTGGCTATATCGAAGACGATCTACCATTTACAGTTGGACTTCGTCTTCAAGAACCGGAGAATGATTTTGAAACGTGGCAGCTTGAAACCATATTAACACCAAAGCGCGGCACTCAACGAATATACGTATATACCGATTCTGAATCATTGCCGAAACGATGGTTGAAATATGAAGAACGTATTACGGAAACGCAAGATGGTTTCGGCAAACTCGTACCTTGGTTAATGGAAGACGATCTATTTCGAAGTGAATTACACGAAACGGAAGCATGGCGCTTTTTAACAGAAGCCAGCAATGAATTGCTAGCAGCTGGTATTGATATTTTACTACCATCATGGTGGCAAAATTTAAAAGCCAATAAACCAAAGCTGCGCATCCAAGTGAAACATAATGCAAAGGCAGGGCAAGCATTCTTTGGCATGAATACGCTCGTAGATTTTAACTGGCGTATTTCTACAAACGGCATCAATTTATCAGAGGCCGAATTTCTCGCGCTCATCGAACAAAACAGACGTCTCATTCATATAAACGGACAATGGATGAGGCTTGACCCTGCCTTTATCGAAGAAGTGAAGAAACTGATGAAGAAAGCAGACAAATACGGCCTTGAAATGAAAGACGTTGTGCAGCAGCGATTACTTCGCGGAGCAGAAACAGAAGTAGTTGAAGAAGAAAGTCCATTTGCAGATATGGAAATCGAACTCGATGATTATTATGATAAGTTATTCGACAGATTGCTGCACATTGGAGAGATTCCATCTATACAAATACCAGCTTCCTTGCAAGCAACATTAAGACCATACCAACAGCAAGGAGTTGAGTGGCTCCTCTATTTACGAGAGCTTGGATTTGGTGCGTTATTAGCCGATGATATGGGACTTGGAAAAAGCATCCAGACAATTACTTACTTACTCTATATAAAAGAACACAACCTAAAAACAGGACCCGCACTTATTGTGGCGCCTACATCTGTTCTCGGTAACTGGCAAAAAGAGTTCGAGCGCTTTGCACCGAGCTTACAAGTGAAACTCCATTACGGCGGCAACCGGGCCAAGGGAGAAGATTTGTCCACTTTTATGCAAGATGCCGATGTAATTTTGACATCCTATGCACTCACACAGCTTGATGAAGAAGAGCTCGGCTCACAGCGCTGGGATGCAATTATTCTCGACGAGGCGCAAAATATAAAGAATCCGCATACGAAACAATCGCGTGCTGTTCGAAAGTTGCAAGCAAATCATAAAATCGCTTTAACAGGAACACCGATGGAAAACCGTTTATCAGAATTATGGTCGATCTTTGACTTTCTGAACCATGGCTATCTTGGTAGTTTACCGCAGTTTCAGCGCCGTTTCGTAACGCCGATTGAAAAGGACCGCGATGAAACAAAGATTCAGCAAGTGCAGCGCTTAATCGCACCGTTCTTACTGCGCCGCACGAAACAAGATAAATCAGTTGCCTTGAACTTACCAGATAAACAAGAGCAAAAAGCATATTGTCCGTTAACGGCGGAACAAGCATCGCTTTATGAACAACTCGTTCAAGATACGTTAAAGAATGTGGAAGGATTAACAGGCATTGAGCGCCGCGGTTTTATTTTGCTCATGTTAAATAAACTAAAACAAATTTGTAACCATCCTGCTCTCTATTTAAAAGAAGATGCGCCAACAAACTTAGCCAATCGTTCTATGAAAATAGAAACATTATTAGAACTCGTTGAAAACATACGGGATCAGCATGAAAGCTGCCTCATTTTCACGCAGTATATTCGAATGGGAAATATGCTGAAAACATTGCTTGAAGAACATTTTGGAGAGCGCGTCATCTTCTTGAACGGAAGTGTACCGAAGAAAGAGCGCGATAAAATGATCGAACAGTTCCAAAGCGGACAACATGGCATCTTCCTGCTCTCTTTAAAAGCGGGCGGAACAGGACTAAACTTAACCGCAGCCAACCATGTGATTCATTACGATCGCTGGTGGAACCCTGCCGTTGAAAACCAAGCGACAGACCGCGCTTATCGCATCGGTCAAAAACGATTTGTCCATGTGCATAAACTCATTACAACAGGAACACTTGAAGAAAAAATTGATGAAATGCTCGAGCGAAAACAATCGCTCAATAATGCGATTATCACTAGTGAAAACTGGATTACAGAACTATCCACAAACGAACTGAAAGAACTATTAGGAGTATAGACAATCGTGTCGCACGGTGTCCAAGCACCGTTATATCCAAAAAACGCCACCATATAAAAAGGAGCTGAAATATTAATATTTCAGCTCCTTTTTCTTCTCCAAATAAAACAGCTTATTAGAATACCCGTGAAACCACCACATGTATCTAATACGGAATCTTGCCACATTGGTGTACGGTCACCTGTGAAGGATTGATGAATCTCATCCATGCCCGCATACACAGCAACAAGAAACACGGCCAGCCAAAAAACTTGTTTTCGCTTCAAGCCACACTTCAATAATGCGAAATATGACAATGCCCCCAGAATACCGAACACAATAAAATGAGCTCCTTTACGAATAAAAAATTCGAGAAAACCATCGACCCCTTTGTTCACAATGCTAACAGGAGTACCCCCTCCATAATCAATGGATACCCATGAAAAATGCTCTTTCACAAATTCCACATTCACATATTTTGTGATATCTGGACGTATATCTTGATCCTGATATGGCTGAGAAGATGAATAAAAAATGATCCCCATCCATGCTAAAACGGGAATCCAAAATAACCACTTATGCTTCATGTTTGAAACTCCTTACTTTATTTCTCTTAAGCGTAACAAAAAAAAGGAAAAAATTCACGCCAAAAATGTAACGTTACCACCTATATATATGACGAAAGGGAGGTGAAAGGCATGGCGATTCAAACGATTGTATCTGATATGAGCTTACGTCTTGTCCTAAATGGTGGTACAGACAAAAATGGTAAAGCGATTATGAAAAACAAACAATTTAAAAACGTCAAACCTGATGCAGACTTAAACAAAGTACACGAAGTTGCATCTGCAATTGCTTCACTGCAACAGCAAAAACTTGATTCTGTTCAGCTTGTTAGCACAACTGACGTATCTAACCAATAATAAAAGGAGGGAATAACAAATGGAAGTACTAGAACTTGTTTTCTTAAAAGAAGACGGTAAAACAACTACTTTTTCAATCGAAAATCCTGTTACACCAGTAAACGAACAAACCGTAAATAGCGTCATGGATACCATTCTATCCGCTGGCATTTTCCTAACGCTTGGGCAGCATGCTCGCAAAAAAGGCGCACGTATTGTCGAAAAGAGTATTTCTGAAGTAAAAATTAACATATAAACAAAAAAGAAAGAGGAGTACCAATGCGGTTACTTCTCTTTCTTTTTTGGCATTTCAACTGGTATAAAGATATTTGAAATACCGACTGAAACATATTTATAATTTTCTTTCCCTAGCTGAAACTCCGTTGTATATGTCGAGAAAAAAATATAGTCATTCCGCTTTGTATAATGATCGATTAATAAACCAACTTGCGGCTCTACATAACTCTTCGCTAATTTCTTTCCAATGGTAGCTAATTCACCAAGAAGCCCTTCTTTATCTTCTTGCTCAACTTCCGTCAATTTCTTATGAATATCATTCCTTTTCATAAACTGCTTTGCTGCCCAGTCTGTATATTCCCCTTTACTCGGGTTGCTATTTGCTAAATATACGAAGAGTACTAGAACCAAAGCGAGAAACACATATTTCTTTTTCATATTTCCTCACCGCCTATCCTTTCTATTTTCATATATATGGAATCCTATTGCAAATTAGACAACCTAAATAGCTACAAATTTCTAACAAGGAATCCCTTCCGCATATATCGAGAAAAAACAGTAAATAAATACATTTTTTAACATTAATTTACAAATTCTTTAAATTGTTTTTATATTTTATTCTTATAATAGGAAGTGTAATTCATTACAATATGAGGAGGCTTTTCCATTGACTGACTTAGTTGATTGGTATGAAATTTCCGCGCAAACGATGGCACTTGAGGCGTACGCTCATCCTGTTTATCAAACAAAAATTTGGGAAACGCAAAGAATCATCTTTTCAGTGAAAACACCGCTGCAACTCATTCGTGAAAGTTGCATTATGCGAAACTACTCGACTTATGAAGGAAAACGATTAGCCATTCAAGAATGTTGCCACTTTAAACAAAACGTCCCAATCCCTATTGATCATCAACACTTCATGTGCGCCATTCCTACAAAATCACCTTCATCTTGGCCATGCTCCTGGATATTTTATGCTTACATCGAAAGACTGGAACGTCACGATTCTCGCCACACAAACATCTATTTTCGTAATGGTAAAAATCAAATCTTCCCTATTAGTCCCAATCAAATGGAGAATCAATGGATAAAAGCTGGTCACATTTTAGCTAAACTCAATCTTCTAGATAAAATGAAACTACCAGTAGATCATTCTTTTCCTCCTCTTTGAGTGAACTCTGCATACATATAGAAAAGGGAGGCTATCTGCTCCCTTTTTCTATTCTTTTCCCACTGCATGCAGCCGCATTTTCTTCAGCGCTTGTCTATATATCCAGCGCGTTTGATGATACGTCATCCCGAGCTCAGTTGCAATCTCATGTATTTTCTTCCCACCGTAGAAATGCTCAAATAAGACAAAGCTTTCCTTCTCTTCTAGCATACTCATATACTCAAATGCCTCTTCTTGCTTCTCCTCACCGCCGATATTTTCTAACATATGCCACTCCGTACAAACCTCCTGGTCTTGAACACGACACTCCTTCTTTAACTGCCCTAGCAAATACCCCCGCACCGTCACAAGCGCATATGCCGGAAAACTTCCCTTCTCCTCATCATATTTCTCATACGCTCGCCAAAGTGCAATGAGCCCGCATTGATAATACTCTTCATAATCACGGTAAATACAAAGCTTCTTCATTTGATTTTTAATCATCTTCTCATACAGCGCTACTGTTTCCGTAAAGGTAACTGGCTTCACATTTGACCCATTTCTAAAAGGTATACCTCTTTGTTATTCCGCGGTACCTTTACCTTATAAAAAAACAGCAGCCCCTTCACCGCACTGCATTTCATGATAGACTAGCAAAATTTCAAATTTACCTATGCAACATTTGAAGTTCTGCTAGTCTTATGTGAGATTCCATAGCAATTTTATCGAAACGTTATGCAACATAAAAAAAGGTTGTCGGGAAATTCCCGACAACCTTCTCATCATTTTACTTAAGCACCAAAACCTCTGAAAGCACTAAAAGCAAGAGAAATAAGAAAGAAAATCACAACAAGAATCGTTGCTTGTTTCTTGCTTAAGCCAGCTGTAATGTGCAGTCCTAACCATGTTACAAATAAACCCCAAATTGCAAAGATTTCAATTGAGTTTCCAATCCCAAATGCAGTTGTCCCTTTTTCAAATAAAGGTCCTAAGCTTGTATAGCGTACAGTTCCATCAGTGCCTAGTACAATTGCTAATACAGCATTCACTAATAAACCGATGCAGCTAATGATACCTGAATATACTGTAATAGATAATAATTTCTTATAAGATGTATCATTTCCCATAAACATCATAATAACTTTATACAATGCAGCTCCAATAAAAAACATAATTGCCGTCATAAATAGACCAGTAACAAATGCCCCACCCATTATAAAGTACTTAGCAGTTCCAGTAGGATCCTCTTTAAGCGCTTCTACCATTATAGGGTTTTTTAACGATGCATAGCCAATCGCCATGAATCCAAGTCCACCTAAAAGAACTAATAAGAAAAACGCGCCCCACACCGGTGCATTAGTTCTCATTCTCTCAAACTGCAAACTAGGAGAAGTAATCATTCCAAATAATGATGGCTTCTCTCCACTTACCTTCTGCGTGTTTACGTTCACTTCCATATGTAAAGCCCCCCTTTATTTTATACCCGTTCTAACGGGTGGTGAATCCCCACTTTTTCAAACAGGGATTCACCACCCACAAGAACTGGGTGTGATATATAAATACAAATTGAAAATCAACATAAAATGGCCATGCTTGAAGTGGTCAAGGCCCATTGCTGCCACAGGCAATGTTAAGCGAGCCGTATCACTTTTGTTTTACATAACAACAACTTGGATGTTGAAGAATCAAAATAGATCTATATATTATTCATAACGCAGCGCTTCGATTGGATCTAATTTCGCTGCTTTGTTTGCTGGAATTAATCCGAAAATAATGCCGAGCGTCATCGAGAATAAGACGCCGCCAACGACAACTTCCCATGAAACAAGCGGTGGCCATTTCGCAAAGGTAGAAACGATATAAGCGCCTCCGTATCCAAGGCCAATTCCAATTAAACCGCCAAGAAGTGTTAACATCACAGCTTCGATTAAGAATTGCAGCAAGATTTTCCCGCGCGTTGCACCGAGCGCTTTCCGAACACCAATTTCGCGCGTACGTTCTGTAACAGATACGAGCATAATATTCATAACGCCGATACCTCCAACGACAAGGGAAATACCCGCAATACCGCCGATAATCATCGTCATAATACTCGTTACTTTTGAAATACTTTCTTTCATCTTCTCAATATCGAGAACTTCATATTTCCCTGGAATATCATTTGGTTTGCGGTCGTTTAAAACGCCAACAGCCTTTTTCCCAGCGGATTCCATTTGATCAACATTTTTTACTTGCACTGAAATACTTTGAATTTCATCTTTTCCATATAGTGTTGCCCAAAGCGAAATCGGAATTAATATTTCCGACGGTCCCATGCCCATAAAGCTATTATCTGATTTATACACTCCGATAATTTGCAATGGCTGACCTTTTATCTCGATAATTTTCCCAACAGGATTTTCTTTCGGATAAAACGTCTCCTTCGCTTTCGTACTAATCATTACAACGTTATTGCCCTGCTCAACATCTGATTCATGTAAAGAACGGCCTTCAGTCAATTTTATTTTATTTACCGCAAAATATTCGCTATCAAGTCCAATAATATTAATCATGCTTTTTTTATCATTAATATCGATTGGTTCCATACCCGAATTCGTCGTAACAACATGGCTAATCTCTGGCAATTGTTTCAACGCGAGAATATCTTCTTCTTTTAATTCAGGACGTTCTCCCATTCCCGCTGCATACGGATCATCGATATCCGTTTGAAACTGAAGTGGAATTACATTATTACCGATACCGGCAAATTGAGACTTCAGCATCGCTTCCCCGCCTTGTCCAATTGCAACGACAGTAATAATGGAACCAACACCGATAATAATCCCAAGCATTGTCAGTACGGAGCGCAGCTTATGAGCTAGAATAGAAGAAAGAGCAATTTTAATACTATCTAGTAAACTCATACAGCACACCTTCTATCTTCTGTAATTTTCCCATCTCTGAGCACAATGCGGCGAGATGAATACGCTGCTACTTCCTCTTCATGCGTAACCATTACAATCGTTGTACCTTCTTTGTTTAGCTGGGTGAAAATATTCATAACTTGTTCACCCGATTTTGTATCAAGCGCACCGGTTGGTTCATCGGCCATAATGAATGTTGGATCATTCGCAATCGCACGTGCAATTGCCACACGCTGCTTTTGTCCACCTGATAATTCATTTGGCAAGTGATGGACGCGATCTGCCAATCCAACCTTCCCTAATGCCTCTAATGCCCGCTCGCGGCGCTCCGCTTTCTTTATACCACCGTAAATAAGCGGGAGCTCTACATTCTCCACCGCCGAAAGACGGGGCAGCAAGTTAAAGTGCTGGAACACAAAACCGATATATTCATTTCGAATAAGCGCCAATTTTGACTCATCTGCTGTTAAAACATTCACATCATTCAGCGTATATTCGCCTTCTGTTGGACGATCGAGACAACCGATAATATTCATAAGCGTTGATTTCCCCGATCCAGATGGTCCCATAATCGAAACAAATTCACCGCTATCAATTCTTAAACTAATACCATGTAAAATTGGTACAGCTAAACTTCCTTGATAATATGTTTTATGAATATTGTTTAAGGTAATCATTTTTTCTTCACTTCCATTCCGTTAAACACTTTATCGGAAGGATTTTCAACCACCTTTTGTCCTACTGTTACGCCTTCAACTACTTCAGCCCAATCTCCATCACTTGAACCTTTTTTCACAATTTGTTTGCGAAGCTTTCCTTTATCCTCTACATACACAAATGATTCTTCTTTTTCTGTTACAATACTTTTACTAGGAACAGCAACCATTTTCTTATTTTCTAAGTTTACTTGAATAGACACATGATAACCTGGTGATAATCCATCTTGGGAATCTAATGATGCTTTATATGTATAATAAGACATATTTTGGTTTGCTTCTCCGCCTGCTGAAGCTTGTGTAGTTACTTCTGCACTTGTCGGATATTCGCTTACCTCAGTAATTTTTCCAGTCCACTTCTTCTTTGGCGCTGCCTTTGCCGTCACTGTAATTGTTTGATCTTTTTGGATTTGTGATTTTTGTAGTTCAGTTAATGTACCTTGAATTTGGAATGCATCCTTAGAAGCGATTTGCAAAAATGATTTCCCTTGTCCACCCAATGCTGACGTAGAACCTTGCGAAGCATCTTTATCAAGCTTTTGTACAACACCGGCAAAATTACTATAAACCGTAAGTTCACCTTGTTTTTTCTTTAATTCTTCTATATGAAGATTCACTTTTTCTTTTTCAAGATCAGATGTTTTTTGTTGCAATTCTAATTCATTTAATTGCGATTCTAACGGCTCGATTGCCTCTTTCGTCGCCCCGCTATCCTTCGCTTTCTTAATATCTTGTTTCAATGAATCTATTTTTTTCTTTCCTTGATCAAAGCGCATAGAAGCCACTTTTTGTTCTATTTCTGCTTGCTTCACTTGCAAATTAGTTTCTTCATTATCATAAGAGAACAGCTTGTCCCCTTTCTTCACTTCTTGCCCTTCTTTTACAGCAATATCTTTTACTTTTCCTTTAGTTGCATCCGTATAGAAACTCTCAATATTCCCTGGTTTTACTTGGCCAGAAATGAGTTTTGTATTATTAAGCTGACGCTCTGTTACTTCTGTAAACTTTACATCTGCTGTAGTCCCTTTTTTCTTACCCTGCATAATAAAAATATTAACAGCAGCAACGATAATAATAAGTGCAATAACTCCAATGATGATCCACTTTTTCTTTTTATTCGGAGTACGAACCGTATTTGGTAACATTTTCTCTCTCCTTTTATTTAAATTGTTAATATAATTAAATTATACAAACTTTTCCAAAATATCTCAACAAACATTCGACATTTATTACATTTATATTACATAGTCTGTATATTACAAATTGTATCAAACAATGGCATGTTTTAAAATTCAATATTTTCTAATATGCAAATATGCATATTTTCCTTAAACAAACGTTTGATTAACAGCTCAAAATAACCGTTAATTGTTGACTGTATTGAGTTTAAAATCTCTCAGGCGCCACTTTTAAAAATCCTCTTATAAATCTACATCTGTGGAATTATTTGAAGTAGGTAAATCTTTCGGTACCCCCAGTCTAATTTCATATATATTCTCACCTGTTACAACAATTGCCGTACAACGATAAGTTCTTTCCACTTCAGTCGTAAACATTTGCATATCAACATCTCAACCTTTAAACAAACGTTTGATTAAAAAAAGAGAATCTATCAATTGATAGATTCTCCTCTTCAAAATGATTAAGCAGTTTGCTTCTTAGACGCTTTTCTCTCATGACCAAATTGAACGATGAATAAGAATACAGTAGATAAAATACCACCTGCTATTAATAGAATGAAACAACCATCCCAACCAGAGCGATCAACGATAACACCAATCGCTGCGTTGGCAACTAGGCTTCCGCCTAAATAACCGAACAAGCCGCACATACCTACTGTTGTACCAATTGCGAATTTTGGTACTAATTCCATTGCACTTAAACCAATTAAAAATTGTGGTACGTAGATTAAGCAACCAATAATCGAAACTGCCGCACTTACAACAAGTATGTTAGATGCTTGCCAGTATACGAACGTTCCAATAACAACACCAACCATACTAAACACACATAGTGACATACGTTTCCCTTTGAATAACTTATCACTTAACAAACCAACGATTAATGAACTTGGAATTGCCATAACTTCAAAGATTGAGAACGCTGCATGTGCTTCTGCTTTTGTAAATCCTTTAACTGTTGTTAAATAAATTGGTACCCAGTTAATTACACCGAAACGAATTAAATATACAAATGCGTTCGCAATACATAAATACCAAACAAATTTATTTTTCACTACATATTTCATTAAAATTTCTCTTGGTGACATTTTGCCCGCATTGTCTGCCTTCTCAAGATCTTCATAGTCATTACGATATTCATCAATTGGTGGAAGACCGACAGATTCTGGTGTATCCTTCGCATTGATCCACATAAGAATTGAAATGACCATTGCAATAATCGCCGGGAAGATGAACACGCCAGCTTGCCAATGACTTTCACCGAAAATACCAACACCAATTCCAACAACCGGTGGTACAAGCATCGCGCCGATATTATGTGAAATATTCCAAAGTCCTGTTTTCGTACCGCGTTCTTTCTTCGAGAACCACTTTGCCATTACAGTACTACAAGGCGGAGCCCCCATACCTTGGAAAACATTATTTAATACTAATAATGTTAAAATCATGCCAAATGAAGATGCAAAACCAAAACAAATATTTATAATTGCAGATAAAAATAATCCAACCGCTATAAAGCGCTGAGCATACGCTTTATCTGATAAATTCCCCATAAAGAACTTACTTAGTCCATATACAATCGCCACAACGGAACCTAGTAAACCAATATCCGTTGTAGTAAAACCATATTCTTTCATTAAGTACGTACTAGATAACGTAAAGTTACTACGAACTAAATAATACGCTGCATACCCGACCGAGATTCCAAGTAATACACGAAGACGTAGTAGTTTGTATAATTTGTCGATCATATTCGCTGGCAAACGCTCGATTGCTGGTGCAGGTTTAAGCCAATTAAACATATTATCTCTTCTCCTTTTTTCACTTTTGAGAGAGACGTTGTCTATTCCATAACTCGATGATTCCACTATCTGATACTGATTGATTCGTTCTTCCAACTGGCTGACCTTGCACTTCTTGCTGACGCTTTGCAAGCATCGTTGGTACGCCAAACGAAACTTTTTCTAAAATATGCCCCGCTTCTTCTGATAAACAATAATCAATAAATAAATCCGCTATAATACCACTCGGTGCATGTTGTATTTTAGAAATCGCATTAACAGATAAACCTGTTTGCTTCGGTACCTTACTTACAATTGGAAAGCCTTGCTTTTGCAGCATACGCTGGTCTCCGATGAAATTAATGCCGATAATCGATTCGCCACTCGCAACATATTCCGCAGGCATATAACCATTAACCGTTACCTTTGCAACTTGTTTGGCAAGCCCCACCGCAAATTTGTTTGCTTCTTCTTCTCCAAACGTATCTATTAATGATTGAAACAACGTATACGCTGTTCCTGATACATTCGGATCAGGTATGACAATCTTTCCAGCATAAGCAGGATGTAATAAATCTTTCCATTCCGTGGGATACGAAAGTCCAAGCGGTTCTATTTCCTGTTTCCATCGCTCCTTATTAATAGCAATCGCCAGCTGCTCTACTTCATAACCATACCAATAGCCATCTTTATCTTTTACGGCTTTTGAAATGTTATTAGCATGCTGACTTGTTACAGGAATCGAAATGTCCTTTCGCTTCATCATCTGATGAGCATCTAATGTGCCCCCAATAATAACATCTGCTTTTGGGTTATCAGCTTCCGCTTCTACTCTTCTTAACATTTCCTCTGTAGAAAGACGAATAAATTCATACGTACATCCGCGCGCCCTGCAAAAAGACGATAACAATGCCTCGCCTACCTCTTCACGCGCTGCAACATAAGCAACGAGATGACGATCTTTTAAAATCGGAAGACCGCCTTCATCATATTTAATAGTGGTTGTATCTCGAGAGCAACTAGACATCGCTCCTCCTATTACTAGCAAAAAGAAGAAAAAGGCTATCTTTTTCATGAATGATTCTCCTTTACAAATAACGACGCTAGGGAGCCTTTCATATACATAACATTTCCATTATTATCGCCGAGATATTGAACAACAAAGTAATTTCCATATACAGAAATCGTAAGAATATCCTCGCGCCTATTCTTTACCTGTTTTCCATTTTGATAAGCGGTTATATAAGCGATTGGATCTTTCTGCGCATACAGCAAATTTTGAATTTCGGCATAATCCGTAATTTGTTTCGCTTGCCGGATTCGCGCCAGTATTAGGTCCAAATCAGCAGCACGCACATCATCACCTTGCCGCACAACCACTTCCTTTGCACTCGCAAAGAAATCACTAATTCTCTCAGGCGTATAATATAAACTTAACAAATACGTTTGAAACGCAGAAATCATAGGATCTGTACCATTCTTTCCGTACACATCTGCCTCATACTGAAACAAATCACCTACTGCAAACGTACGCTTATGTCCGTTCAAGTACGTTATTTCTCCAGTAAAAACTTTCTCTAAAATATCTGCATGATTCTTTTCGGTTCGAATCCGATCAAAAAATGAGATAATCGCATGCAGACGAACCTCGTCTGTGACAACTACTTCTCCCCACTTCTCGTGCTTTACTCTTACTTCAATAGGAACAGATTCATTTGCTCCTTTTAAAACAGCTTGCTTGTCATTTACAATAGTAACGCGGTTGTACAACTGCTCTTCAATAAAATAAAACAAAAAAATAAAACAAATCATACAACAGACAAACAAGAGAACTTGAAATGATAGCCTTTTCATTTCTGCCTACCTCCAAGATAAAAAAACGTTGTTTCGAAAATACCGCATAAATGTTTCATAAATGTATCATTTAATCGCTTTCAAATTTTTTATATCTTCCATATACCTTGGCAACAGAAATGTCATGTATATCATCGTTCCCATATCATTACTTTCAATTCGCATGCTTCCACCTTGCTTATTCATAATCTCCTTACAGATCAACAAACCGAAGCCATTCCCATAACTAGAAGATAGCACCTTCTCCTTAGTAGAACGATTCCATTCTGCAAGTACCTCATTATCCATTCCAATTCCATCATCATAAATCAATATTTTTACTTCATGTCCATTTACAACCGCACTTAACCTCATCTGAGAAGCATCACTATATTTAATCGTATTATCAAATATATTTAAGAAAATCTGCTTCGTCTTATCAAAATCAGCAATGACGTACGTAGCATATAATTCATTGCTAACATCTACCTCATATTGCTGCAGGCGCGGCTTTACAATCGAAATGGCTTCATCCGCAATTTGCTTTATATCCACAATCGTCGGTGAAACTTCAAACGTACTCGTTCCATACTTCGAAGATTGCAATAACTCCTCCACTAACGATAATAAACGCTGACTCTCTATCGAAATATAATGAAGACTGTCCTTCACATCGCGCTCATTCTGCAGTTTTGGAATCAAGTCAACATAACCAATAATGGCAGTAAGCGGTGTTTTCAACTCATGCGTAATTCGGTCCAAGAAATCCTTCTGCTTCTCTTTCTCTTCTCGTAATTGCGTCATGTGTAACTCAATTGCATCGGCCATTGCATTAAAAGAAGCCGACAACTGGGCAATTTCCACATACTCTGTTAACTCAATTTTGCTTTTATAATCACCATTAGCAAGGCGCTTTGCCATTTGCCTTAATTGATCAATTGGTTTATGAAGCGAATTTGCCAAACGAATCGCAAAGAAAATGCCGCCTGCCACTAAACAAATCGATGTCACGACAAATGTCCAGCTCACATTCAACAATACTTCCTTTTCATCACGCAGCTCATCTACAAAGCGGATTGCTCCAATCACTTCATTCCCATAATAAACCGGACTCGAAAACAGTAGTAACGGCGCTGGATCACCATCTTCAACAACATAAGCCTTCTTCCCTTGCAGCGAATGCCTAATATCGACATTCCGATAAAGAAGCGCCCCTTTTTGCGTATCCGCCACAACTTCTCCGTTTTTCCCGATCATCTGAACACGGATATCCATCCGCTTTGCTAAATAAGAAGCAATCAATAACGAATTAGGCCCAAGCGTCTCCACTTCCGCCTCCTTCTCCAAATAATTCATCGTATATATTTGGGCTTCCACACTTAACTTCTCGAGCGAACTTGCCGCATTCCGATACATATTCTTTTCAAGTGAAATGTAAATCACCATATAAAGAAGAAACAAAATGGGAATCAATAATCCTACTATACCAAGCACCATATTTCGTTTTAATGACATCCAATCACCTTTAACAATCTAACTTATAGCCAACGCCATAAATCGTTTTAATACTCTCTCCGCTGCTCCCAAGCTTCTTTCGCAGACGCTGCACCATAATATCAACCGCTCTCGTATTGCCGATATATTCAAAACCCCATACTTTCTCTAACAACTCATCTCTCATAAACACGCGCTGAGGATTCATCACAAACAACTGACACAAATTAAACTCACGATACGTCAAATGAATTTCTTGTCCACTCACATGTAGCTTTCGTTCCTTTGGGCAAATCACAAACTCGCTGGCTTGAATCACATCATGATGATAAATTGTTTCCTTCTTCTGCACACGCCGTGCCATATTTTTCACACGTAGAATCAACTCCGCATAATGAAAAGGCTTCGTCACATAATCATCAGCACCGAGCTGCAAACCAAGCAACTTATCATTCATCTGACTCTTCGCCGTTAACATTAACACCGGAATATCATGGTCCTTCTCCCGGAACAACCGAAGAAGTTCATAACCATCTATATCAGGAAGCATCACATCTAAAATCAATACATCGGGCTTCTCTTCCCATCTTTGCAGCGCTTCATTGCCATTCGCAGCTGTCAGTACTTCATATCCTTCCATCTCTAACTGCATCCGAATTAAATTACAAATGCTCGATTCATCATCGACTACGAGTATTTTCATGGAGTTCCCCCTTCCGAAGCTATATAAAAAACGACATAAAAACCTCCTTTTCTTTTTAAGGAGGGCGAGAGCATCCATTCTTGCATAGCATCCCACATGCCAAATTGAAAACAAAGCGAGCATCATTTTGTATTATAGTAACAACTTATTTGTGATTTATATAGTATAACAAACATCAGAAATAGTATAACAAAGATCAAAAATGAAAATAGAGGGAATTATCGACTATATATTGACGACAATTCCCTCTATTACATTCACTAATCATTCTGCTAAGCTATTATTATTTTGTAACAAAATAATTCGTCACATATTGCGCCCAAAGACCATGGGCTATCTCCTTTAGTAGGAATAACCTTTCTGTTTACCTTTTTCAGGCATAGTCTTTTTCATTGCATATGAGTTCTAATTTAAATAGATAAAACTTGATCCATTAGGCTTTATTTTAACATATCCAAAATTGCTATTTGGTTAATTACGGAACCGTCAGAAGAAAATTTAAAATCATATTTGTTTGATCGATACACTAACATTAAATTGTCTGTGCTTTTTAATTGCGCTTCGCCTAATTGTTCTATTAATGCCGATTGTAATATATTTGTATTCTTAATATTCACTTGTTTAACAATTAGTTGATCCGTACATATAATATCGACATTTTTATAATGAGTCATTATTCCTTCTGGCAATTTCTCTTCACTTTGAGAAGCCCCTATTATACTAGTTACATCCTCTTTACTTTTACCTAACAAAGCAAGATATTGCTCTAAATTTTGAGAAGTTCCATCTAATTTTTTGAGTTTGTTAACAACACCTTCATACGGTAAAGCATTGCTAAAGGGAATTGCACTCACTACCGCTTCGCTAATCCAACCTTCTTGTCCATTACCATATCGTATCTTTAACCAATTTACTCCAGATTGGTCGTCTTTTTTCTGATCCTTCACTATAAACGATGTCCCAAATGTCATAGTGGTAGCTACTTCACCCTCTAATATTGGCGTACTTCTTACACGAGCTTTTGTAGTATTCACATATCGAACATCTAGATCAGCTAATGGATTTTTTGGCTTTGGAACACCTTTTTTTTCAATAGGTTTTTCTTCATGTTTCTCTTTCGCCTGTAAAGAATGAAATACGTTATTTTTTTTCCAATATACAGTTCCGCCAATAGCTATACATAGCGCTAAACTAATAAAACCAGCGACATATTTAGATATTTTCTTCTTTTTCTTCTTTCTTCTATTTGCTATGGATAAAGAATTAAAAGGAATAGAAGCTTCTTTAGTTTGTACGAAATCTTTCCCCGCCTGTTTCTCTGTTGCTTCCTTTTTAAACTTTTGCTGTTCTTCCTTACTCATTGCCTTATATTCTTTTAAAAAGCTTT
>Ga0209025_1002050_pt1 | contig 22954 bp, 35 predicted proteins | sample AraplaMF_Col_mLB_FD_184256 | JGI IMG/M metagenome (GOLD analysis project Ga0209025, IMG submission 184256) | Arabidopsis root microbial communities from the University of North Carolina, USA - plate scrape MF_Col_mLB (SPAdes) (version 2) | ecosystem: Host-associated > Plants > Roots > Endosphere... | reverse complement strand
CCGGCTTCTTATCTGGATATACTCCATTCACAACACTTCCACTTGGATCTTTTAATAACCCGATAGGTTCATTTTTACCTGTACCAGCTACAAATCCACGTTCTAAACCCACTTTCATTGCCTCTGTAATCATTGTACGAACATAACGTTCTACCCATACTGGTCCAAGTTTCAACATGTCGTTTGCTAATGGAATAAACGCTGTTAATTTAAGTTGTGAAATGCTATCTTTACGGAATGTAGCATTTAGTTGCCCTTTAATACCATCAAATAACGGTCCCCATACTGCTGCACCTTCTGGATCGCCGTAAATGAATTCTGTTACAGCCCCTAAATTTTCTAAACCAATATGTTGTAAGAAAGGATGATCTTCAACTAAATCATCAAAGATTCGTTCTTGAGTTGTTTTAGGTAAAGTTTCAGTAGACTTAAAGCCACCTTCTTCCACAACTGCATTAAAGAACTTCATTTCCTCGCTTGTTAATACATTAGCGCCGCGAGATTGCATAATAGAACGATCTACCATTGATTCATTCACTTGATTTAAGATATCTGAACGAACATCTGTAGCAAGTGCTTCAATCATGGAATTTAACGCTGCTGATTGTTCTTCTGCCGTTCCCTCTTGTGTTGCTTTCGCAAATGCTGATTTCTTTTCTTCAAAATTATTGAATTTAATAACCATATTTTATTTTCCTCCTAAAGTTAAAAAGAGCTTACTCAGATTCTGTTTTGTATTAACAGGTTCTGGAATAAGCTCTTTTGGATTTGTATTCGTTTGTAAATCATTCAGGATTTCGCTTTTTAAACCTGATAATGCTGTATTTAAATCTTCTTTTGTAATTCCTTGACCTTTGCCCATTGTTCCATTTCTAAAACCATCAATTACTTTCTGCGGGATCATAGTAGAAGAGGCACTTGAAGCTGTCATTTTAACTGGATTCTCCATGAACATGATTTCATCTACAAAATTATTTTCTAATGCTTGTTGTGGACCCATCCAAGTTTCTTCAGCCATCATATTAAGTAGTTCTTCTTCTGACTTACCACTTTTAATGACATAGGCGTTTACAATTGCTCGATCTGTTATTTTTAACATCTCAGCCGCCTTTTCCATGTCACGATGATCACCACCATTCCACATAGAAGCATTGTGAATCATGATTTGTGCTGTTGGAGAAATGCGGACTTTATCGGCAGCCATTGCAATAAATGATGCTGCACTTGCTGCTAAACCAACAATTTGAACTTCTACATGACCAGGATAATTTTTTAATGCCGTGTAAATCTCTGAACCTTCATTTACATAACCACCAGGACTATTTATTGATACAACTAATTCCTCGCCATTTGCATTTTCAAGTTCTTTTGAAATCTTACTTGGGCTTGTAGCATCCATTTCAAACCAATCATAAATCCAAGCTTCATCATTAGAAATAATTGGTCCTTTCACGTCAATTTTCACCGTCATTTTCTTTCTCCCCTCCTTCAGATTCATTTAATTTTGTGTAGTTCTTCGTAATATGGTGGATATTTAGGTTTGGATCATCAGAATCTTCATAATCTACTTCTGATCGAATCTCATTTCCTGTAAATGCACTTGAAGAAATGAGTTTATCAATACTTGTCGCAAGATCAAATATACTTTGATAGGAAACAGCCTTAACCTCAATTCTTCGTCCCAAAAGATATTCACTCATTTCAAAGAATTTAACGTTCGCTTCATCAGATAGCTTTTTTAATAATGGCCGTACTGTAAAAAGCATATAATTTTTTGTTTGCTTTTCTACATCAGCCATTTCCCCATATATCAGAGCTGTTGGGATACCAAATGCCATAGCTACTTGATTTAAGAAACCATTTGTTACTTTATTGATTTCTTCCACACTTGGGCCATTCGCAACACCGTTGTATATCTCGTTATAATTAATACCCTTTTGTTGTGGGACAATAGCTATATCTTTTGAGCCAATCGACTTATACATGTTGTCTATAAACTCTTGTAACTTCGCTACTTGTTCTTCTGTTTTAGCACCAATCATATCCATATCAACCGTGCCACGAACTTGATTTTTACGCTTCTGTGAGTTTAATATCCTACCAAATAAATCTCCGTAATCCGCAAATAATCCATCGATAAGTGGAGATAATTTATCATTTCGATACTTTAAGTGAATTACTTCGCTTTGTTTAAAACTTCTCTTAAATGTATAATCTTTTACTGTTACATCTGTGAAAGCATCTTCATATACAGCATATTCGTTATGCTGAAATCCATCGGCAATAAGTAAATCACCATCATCAGCTTGTATGACTAAGCATTCATTATTATAAGTAAGTTTACGAATAAATCTTTCCCAGAAGGTACTTGCGGTCATATTCTTATTCGGTCTAACGTTTAGTCGATAATACAGCTCATTCTTCTCAAATGTTTTACCGTTTCTTACCCTGAATTCAGATTGACTAATCGTTCTTCCTAGAAAAGATACGCATGTATCAAGTGCTAATCGTTTCATGTGAAGCCTATTTGCTGTATCAGCAATCAAATCCAGATCTAGCATAAATTCTAGTTCTTTATTTCTTTTAAATACTGAACCTAACCATCCAATGGTTATCACCCCCCTTTATTAGAATTTAATGTTACCTATAACAAAATCAGTTGCTTCTTGTATCTCATCCGCACGATAAAGAGCATGAACAAAACACTGAAACCCATCTGTTTTTCTACGTACAGGTTCTTTCTTTTCATATATTTTATTTCCATCACCTTTGATAACAACCAACACATTTTGCGTATACCAACGCATTAGCGGATTATCATCAAAAACAATTTGTTTATTTGCAAATGCCATTTCAATACGTGGAGCTAATAAACTATGAATTGCTTTTGGGTTTCGTATAACTTCTATTTCAAACCCCTCTGCTACTAATAATGGCCTTATTGCTTCCATTCTGAAGTTATCAGCTATAATCTTTTTAACCCCATATTGTTCTCTCATTTCTACAAACCAATCAACAATGTGTTGAGGATTAATAGTTGGTTCATCCACAACTGTTAGTAAACCTTGCTCTTCCCAATCTTTTATAGGAGCAAATTTCTGCTTTTTAAATTCACCCGCTTTTTTAGAATAACCGTAATAGATATCAACAAATTCTTTTCGAACAAAGGAATGAGTTTTAAAAATGTATTCACCATTTTTTCTAAATAAAAGACCACATGCTGCAAAGTCTCGAATACTTGCAAAGTCTAATGCCCCTATGCATTCTTGAGCATATAAATCAGGAAATGGACGATTTGTAGCAAGAATTTCTGACCATTTCGCAACAGATCGCTCCAAATTTGTAACTGGCAAGTTCATTCGTTTTGTCATGAACTCCTCTCGGTTGCTTGGATCATCCTCTAAATCCTCATATTCTTCTTTTATCGTTTCAAGTAATCCCTCAGCATACTCACTTAAAGGATGAGATAACATCGGATTCGCCATTTCCCAATTATCGATATCATCGACTTCTTTTTCATCATTTAATTTACAAATGAACGGAAAGATAGCATTTGGACGGGCTTCACCATTTAAAACTTTCATTGCTTTTTCTTTTTGCTTATCTAGAAATCCGTCTCGTACATACCCGTCTGTACCAATGTAAAATTCACGTGGGTTTTTCTTTTTCCCTAAACCACTAATGTGGACTCGAACATCTTTATTGCTTTCATATTGATGTATTTCATCAAATACAACCGCGCCATCACGCAAACCATCTTTTGTATCTCCATTAGACGTTCTAAACTTCAATATACTTCCTGTTGCTTTAGAGACAGTTTGGGTTAATGTGGTTTTAAATGCTCGTTGCAATATTTCATTTCGTTTGACGCATTTATGAACTTCATCTGGACTGGTTTTCGCCTGCTCTTCACTGTTTGCAACAACGGAAATGTTATACTCCGTGATACCATGCATTTCACTAATTAAAAAATGAATGATGACTGATATTAATCCGTTTTTACCGCCACCACGTCCTAGCATCCACAAAAATTTCCGGTAAAACACGCGGCCATTTTTCTTATAAAACAAAAAAACGAATGCTATTAAGAATTTCTGAAATGCTTGTAACGGGAAGTACCATTTCTCTCCAAAACGGATACACTTCTCAATCATTTCATCATCAAAATACAAATCGTCTCTGTTCAAAACATATTTTTCTAGATAGTCAATTAACAGTTCTCTTTCTTTGTTGAACTTTATTTTCCCACTCCTATAAAGCTCAATATATTCCTCTACATACTTTTGCCTGATCATATTAAATCACTTGGACTGTATCCCGTATTAGAAGCACCCACTTTAGGAACGAATTTTATATCTCTTCCTAAAGCAATTAAAGAACTGTTAATTTTGTTCCTCTCACTTATAAGAGGGTGGGCTTTAACAAAAACTTGAGAACCATTTTTTACTGTTACAGATTCGCCTTCTTTATTAATGGTTTTATTTATTTTTCTAAATGCTTTGACCAGATCAATGTATCTTTCTACTTTTTCAACTTCGACTAAATCTGTGATATCAATACTATTCATGAGCTGTTCTTTTAACCTCACAATACTAACAGCCATCTACCCACCCCCCCTTACGTGCGTAAAATCGAAAAAAACCTGACAGTTAACCCCCTCCTCCGGTGCCCCTAAGACGAATTTTTAACGAAATATTTTAAGGGGGGGTGTTATTTTTGTTGTATTTTCACCATTTCTCATCATGTTCCCATTTATTTTGTTTCTTTTCATAAACTCTTCCATGTTCTTTGTTATGACAATTCACACAGACTGTTTCAAGGTTATCTATGTCTAATGCAAGATCAGGATGATGTTCTAGTTCTTTTATATGATGGACAACAAGTTGTATTTTCTTACGCTTTGCACTCTCACTGTATTCATTGGTATCTGTTTGTACTCGGCCGTTACGTTTACATTCCTGGCACTCATAGTTGTCACGCATCTTTACTTGTTCGCGTGCACTCTTCCACTCACCACTGTCATAGAACTTACGCTTCTGTTGTTTGGTTTTATACTCTTTCATTTGTCTTTACCAAACGCTTTTGATTCCCTCTATCTCTTTCTAATAATTCTTTTATTGATGTTTGTTCTAGATATTCCATTGAGTAAAGCATGTGTTTCTCTCCATACAGTTTGTAATACTTGAATCGATTAACATCAATTCCAGCCTTCTTATACGCTTTCTCATGTGGCTTAAGGTATTTGATGTATGCTTTCTTATCAATAGGTATAAGACCAAGTGCAGCAATCTTACCGTTTAAAACGCTATCCATATATCATCACTCCTTACCGTCTTCTAAGAATGAATCGATAAGCTTACTAATTAAACTTATATCAGCTTCCTTCTTTACCTTCCGTGTTGTGTTATCAGCCAATGCTTCCACTTCTTTTATTACATGTGGTAACCTTTCTACATCAACATACTCTTTAAACTCCTCCGCTTTTATACCTGAAAGTATTGTGCTAATAGCTATTGCCTTCTCAAGTTTAGTTAATTGCATCTTTCTTCACTCCCTATCTTTATTCAAAATAAAAAGCACCCATTATGAGTGCTTTAATGATTCAATATGTTTATTAACTCTTTCATTACCTAGTTTCCAATACTCTTCTTCCATCTCAAAACCAATGTAATTACGCTTAGTATTAATACATGCTATAGCAGTTGTAAAACTACCCATACAATTATCAAGGACTGTATCCCCTTCTTTTGTATATGTCTTGATTAGATATTCAAAAAGAGCGACTGGCTTTTGTGTAGGATGAAACGTTTTACTCTCACGTGGAAAATCAATAATCGACTTTGGATAGTTAGTATATTTCTTTACATATACATTATTTAAAGATTCATTATTTCTTGTGCCGAATACCTTCATCTTTCTTATTTGTTTCTTTTGGATTGGCTTATCCAATAAGATCAAATCTTGCGGACAATACTTAGGTAATTTTTTATAGAATACCAGAACATTTTCATGATTCTTTAGCGGCATTCTATTTGCATTTGGAAACCCTGTTACATGATTCCCTTTTTTCCAAATCCATTCATAACGAAATAACTTCATATTTGAAGCGATCAGCTTTGTTGTAAATGGTTGACTTGCTGTCAAGAGAATAGCCCCGTTATCTTTAATAATTCTTTCGTACTGCTGCCACAATAAATCAAAAGGAATAATACTATCCCACTTACATGCTGTCGTCCCATAAGGTAGATCGCATAAAATCATATCTACACTCTTATCTGGAATCAGCTTCATACCTTCTAAACAATCCATATTAAATACTTGATTCAACATCTGTTATCTCACCTTTTCCTATTGTTTTTAATTTCATGAAAGCATTAGAAATCATTTGAACAATAGAATGTGGTACGTGAAGTTTTATCCTTCTTCCAATCACCTAATGTTGCTACGCTGATCTGCTCCAACAATATTAAGTAACTGGAAGAAGAGCAAAAGCTCTCCTTAATAACGGTAGCATTCAATCAGTACCATTCGGCTGGTTTCGGATTTCATGTGCCGTCATTATGAAACCATTTAGACAACATACTATAAAGGAACTTCATGAGTTGTGTTTTCCGCCACTTCTCACAATACAAATATATCACGTTAATTTCAAAACAACCGGCACATTTCCTGCCAAAAAGCGGTCACGAATCTGCCAGCAATTTTATTTTAGTAAGGAACTTCACTTAATTCTGACTTAACTATCTCAACGTTGTTGAGATTAAATTTGTTACAAGTAGACATTACCAAATCCGCAAACCACTCTGGCGCTGAAGGAGCAATATACACCTTCTCAACTAAATTTCCAATATTACATCTAATATTCCCCCCATATTCAACCGGTGGTTCTCCATCGTAATCTATTATACCTTTCTCATCAGTTGGAAATTTTAAAGTATGTAAGAGCCTTAGCTCACGTTCATGTTCAAATGATTTTCTTTTATAAATATAAGGAAGTAACGGATCATGTTCAGGCATCCATTCTCTCTTAAAATCTATATAATTTACTTTACTTATATGAATATGCTCTTCAGTATTATCAAAACTTTTTATTAAATTACCAACAGTTGATTGAATAGCAATTCCTTCACTGCTTTTCAAATATAAGTCCCACATCGCTGCTGATTCATAGTCATTCATATGCCAACAATTTATTAATACAAATTTTCTTAGCGTCTTACTTAACGGTTCTAAAATACTCTTCAAGATCCTAGTATCCTCTTTTTCAAAGTTCGGATATTTAAAACCTCTTAAATCATTGTTTGCCTTTGGATACGTCCCTTCAAATACATCAGTAAATTTATCTGACCTAGTAAAAAAAATAGCTTCCGTATCTAACAGGCTAACAAATTTAGTAAAGTCCATGTACCTCCATATCTTAGTATCATGACGAGGCATAATAAAATTCGGATATTCTACAAACATATATATTCCCCCTAATTACTAGTTAATTTACATTATTACATGTCATTACTCAGTTATCCATATGTTCTATTTTGTGTAACTAGGCCAAACTCCGAATCCCTTGATATCATTGATTTAATTAGAATTTTCTTTTTGAGTTACACAGTACGAAAATTTTAGCTAACTATAAGCTATTAGGACTTAAAAAAATCACCTCATAAAAAAAGGCAGACCAAAGGCCGCCATGATTTTTAAATATCCATATTATTTTCTATATAATTAAGACTGCTAAACTTAGCTATACGTTTTATTTTTTCATCAAACGCATTTTCAGTAAGTTCTTTATTTAAATACTTAGACAATGCATCGACATCATTATAAACCGTGAAATGGTTAATTCCATTTAAAGTCAAATACTCATATATACATTCTAATAAATCTGGTGATAAAATTATTTTTTTTAATATTTTTTCTTTATTTTCTGGACAAGCTTGTTCTAATTCAACTTCTAAATCTTCTAGCCTATTACTTTGAACTGTAAAATACCCATTCTGCACCAATAATCTTGCATTATTTTTTGACGGATACATTGGAAACGTATACTCCATATGTTCATTATTAAAGATATCTGATAAACTTTCAATTTTACCTTTAACAAGTTTTTCATTCATATTTCTAATCGAATCTGTAGTTTTGATAGTAGGATATTCTTCTTGGAGATTACAATGTAAAGCATATGGATCTAACAACCATATACAAGCATTATTTTCCTTATCATAATCCCATCCTTCAAAAGCAAAATATAAAGCTGTACCAAACGAATCTGTCCAGTCTAATAATCTTGTTTTTAATCCATGATGTTGCATATGAAATTGTAAATCAATATCATCTTCTCTAATAAAAGTTGACGCTTGCTGCTTAAAATTTATTTTCAAGTGATCTTCAAGAATTATGTACTGCATCAATTTTAATTTTTTATTCTTGTCTAAAGTTCGAAAGAGGCCTGAATCCAACTTATATTCTTCCTTACTATGCCCTCTAAACCATATCCAATTTGACATTGATTCTCTTCTAAAGAGTGCAATTTCTTCTAAAATATCATTCCATTTCTTACTAAATATTTCTTTTTTCGTGCTTATTGTTTTAACCGCATTTTTTTTCACCTAAATCCATCCTTACATTGAATAAATTAAATTAACAACCATATTATTCCATATTTTTCTAAATAAATGTAACTACATCGTAGATTATATATTAAATTCTAAACTTAGTCATTGCCTTATCCATCGCATCTTGATTTACACCTATATATCTTAACGTAACCCTTTCAGACGAATGATTGAATATCTCCATCAGCAAAGCTATATTTTTTGTCTGCATGTACATATGATATCCGAATGTCTTACGAAGTGTATGTGTCCCAACCTCATCTAAACCAAATTCTGCTGCTGTGGTACTAAGAATTTTATATGCCATACTTCTTCCTATTGGTCGATTCTTTCCTTGTCTGCTCTTGATTAGATATTCATGATCTTCCATCTCTTCTATATACCATTTCAATTCTCTTCTTAATGCTGCAGTAATCTGAATTCGTTTCTGTTTACCTGTCTTCATTTCACGCATTGAAATATGGCTTCCCTTTAAATCTCCAATCTTCAGTTTTAGAATGTCACTAATACGTAGGCCTGTATTAATTCCCATTACAAACAAGATATAATTACGCTCACTCTTTTCTTTTAAATACTCTTTAATTTGTTGTATTTGCTCTGGATCACGTATTGGCTGAACAAAATTCATTATTCAATCCCTCCAGTTTTTTCTGTCTCGTAAACTTCTAATCTAAGAGCAAAAGCAAGTTTATAAAACACCCTAGCCTTAACACGTCGATACGTACGCTCACTCATACCAATTTCGTTATAAACCATATAATCACATACATCTTCATCTTCTAAATAACGTTTAATGATAATATTTCTTTGATCTTCTCCTGCACGCCCACTACCCAAACGATTTAGGAATTGATCGATACGAACTGATGTTTTCTTAATCCACTCTTCTCGTTTACTTTGTTGTATATTAGCCATCGCTACATCTTCTAATGGCTTTCCTACATCATTTGTAGGTCCGTGATATCTAATTTCATAAGAAGGAGTGACTTTCATTTCTTCACGCATCATTCCAAACTGTCTATATAAACGTACATTTTCAAGAACACCTTCTAATTTTTTCTGCGTTGCTGATCTATCGATTTTTGGTAAGAAAGATAATTGTATAGTCATGTAAGACCACTCCTTTTTATTTTTTATTACTTTTGTCTTACTGCTCCACGTCTCCGCTCATAGAAAGGTCTATGCATCCCCATCAAATTCTCAATTTCACGAGTGCTTAATTTCTCTTTTCGTTTTTTCTTATTTTTTTTCTTAGCTTGTTTTTATTGCTTTTTCCATTCGCGTAACTGATCTTTTAGCGCCTTCATTTCCCCATCTCCCTTTTCAAAAATAAAAAGGACACCTATTCCTAAAACAGCTTTAATTGCAGCTTTAATGAATTGGTGTCCTCTAGTTTTCTAGCCGGACTATATTCAGTTTGCTTTCACTTTAAAAGGATTATTTTGTTTAAATTTTGCTTAATTCTCACCAGTAATTATCTAAAAATTTTAAAATTGTTATATAATGAATTTAATTTGAAATTAGGAGTGGTTAAAATGCCAGATACAATAAGACTCGTTCTTTTCATCCTTATAGCAATTAGTGCTGTTTTCTCTTTAATAAAAGAGTTTAAAAAACCTGAGAAAAAAGCACTTTGGATTACAATTGAATTTTTAGTTCTTTTCTGGGCGATATGGGTAATAGCGAATATTATAATCTAATTTATAAATTATGATTACTCCCCTGAATAAAACTCAATATTCCGTCAATTATACAGACAACCCATTAAGTTACTTTCTCCTTCTTCCCCCTTGGAGAACCGAGCAGTTAGCTTTTGCTGGCTGTTCTTATATTTTCTGCAATTGGTTACACTTACCTGATGTTTTTAACGCAATATTAAGTTACGATATAAACGAATAAAATATATTTGGCTGTTATACCATTACCCTAGGGAACTAGGGTTTTTATTTCTATAAAATAAAATTTTTATGTAAAAAACCTACTAATCCCTTCACCATAAAACGAACTAAAATCAATAATTCTCAATAATTATATATATATACTTATGAAAATTCCACTTATTTACTAATACACCAGCCGTTTTCTTTTTGAAAAGTAAATCATAAAATATAATACAGGACCAAGCTTTCTAAAAATTTGTCCAAGTTAATTTTAGAAAGGAGCGAATTTCAATGGCTATCGTTCACCCTTTTGTTGCTGGTAGAAAATTCACCGGCGTAGCATCCTCTGGAACAGGTACTGGTGCTACATTTGCAATTGTTGCAACAGCTTTCACAAATGATACAGGAACAAATACAGCATTTCCAGCTGCTTACGCTTATTACAATCTCTACATTAATGGTGTTCTTCAAACTGCTGACACTTCAACTATCACTGTCGGTCCTTCTTCTATTACCATTCCTGGTGGAGATGTACTTGATGGAGCAACTCCAATTATCGTGGAATTTATTGTAACTTAGTTATATTTTTATCAAATACAGTTTTGTCCAGTTTTTTCACAATTTATTACTGTCAGCATATACTAATATAGAATGATAGGAATTTACACTCACTCTTGAAAAGAGCACTTATTCATAGTGCTCTTTTCACTTTTAATTTTTAGTATCAAATAGCGTTTTCATTAAAAACATTTCCTAAATGAATTGCATATACTAAACCGAATACTCTCTACAGTACATTCACCTTTAGAGCGTCTTTCTCCCAAGACGCTCTATTCATTTTTTGCTGGTTTCGAAATATACTTTTCACCTTTTAACTGGACAAGCATATGTTATTGTATGGGGAAACTCTCCTCATAGGAACCTAACTTTCTTGTCCAAGAGCACGTTATATATGTGCTCTTTTTTTATTAACAAGCATTTTTTTCGAAAGGATTAAATATAATGTACTAAGAACTGAATCCACCGGTTCTATTCATCCTCATAAGATTCGTGTTACATATTGAACACTGTTGAACAGTGTTCTTTTTTACTAAATAACGATTTTATTAAAACCTTTCACCTTTTAAATGGACAAGCATATGTTATTGTATGGAGGCATCCACTCATAAGAATCTACCTTTCTTGTCTAAGAGCACATATATTGTGCTCTTTTTTTATGTCTAAATAAGGATTTTGTATTACTTAATGAATCACGTCACTGATATCAGCAGTTATCCAATCCGTATCCACATCTTCAATTGGCGGCATTTCTCCCAAACGATCAAATGCTATCTTTATATTTTTTGCAAGTAATTCATCTAAATTACTTTGTCTCTCAAGGATTCGCTTTAAACCTTCACCAGCTTTTTCTAAAAACCTCATTGTATCTTCCTTAGTGCTTGTTGCCATCCAAATCCTCATATCAATTGGAATGGTTATAGCATGTACACCAGATGTCACTTCCAAAATATTAATAGATTCACTTAATGGAATAGCGCAAAAACGATATTGTCCCACTTTAATTTCATGACCAACTGCAGGTACCCATTCATCAAACGCTAGATAAAAACGTTGAGCTTGCTCGTTCACTTTAATTTCCATTCCGTTCCCCTCCAAAATAAGAATTTTGTTTAAAATTCATTAACTTTATTGATTCCTTTGCATACAGTATTATCACAAAGAAATTCACAGGTTTCTCTGGTCCAGTTACCTTGAATTTCTTGCAGACCTTGAGGAAAGAATCCTTTTATCAAAAAGGGTTCTTTCCTTTATTCGTTATAAAATAACTATTTTGTTAAATCCTTTCACATTTTTAACGGACAAGCATAAGTTATTGTATGGAGACCCTCCAGGCATAGAAATCTACCTTTCCAATCTAAGAGCATTGTTATCTGCGTGCTCTTAGATTTTTCACTATGAAATAACAACATTTTTATAAAAGCTTTCACCTTTTGATAAGACAAGCATATAGTATTGATATGAAAATTTTTCACTTATAGTAATCTCCTTACTAAGAGTACTTTGAAAAGGTGCTCTCTTTTCACACTTCATAAGAAAATACATATATTAATATTGGCTGCACATGTATTCAGCTTACAAATTAGGCCTTGTAAGCTGTCACCTTTTAAAGGAGCACATTTTAATATGTGCTCTTTTATTTAATTTTGTTTACACGATTATGCAAAAAAACATAAAGTATATGGTAATCCAATACTCATAAAACCTATCTTTTTAAGAGCCTACTCATTTGTACGCTCTATTTTGTTTTCAATTAACGCTTTGGTTAAAATCTTTGATTCTGCCATTCAGTAATACAAGCTGGTTCAATTTCTTCAAATTCTTGTGTTTCTACATCAAGATCAATGACAGAATAGCTAGGTACTACTAAAAATTCTTTTCCGCAAACGTTACAAGTAGGATCATCAAGTGCATAAACTCCTTTAATTGTGTCAGGATTTTGCAAATTAAAATCAGCATTTTCAAAAACTACAAGACCATTACATCCTTTAACGTTACATTTATGTGCTTCGATAGCCATTTCTCGTTCCCCATTTCTTAATAAAATTCAAACTTGGTCTTAATACCCGTTATTCTGGCGTTGATGATTCACTTCGTTCTTCTTGCAATATCCTTGTTCAATTTCTTCAAATGTGAATCCTAATTTCCTACCTAATCCTAAGAATGAGTATAGTAACTCTTCATACAGCTCAATATCTTGAGTTGCACGAAATTCCGATACAGCTTCATATACATTATTAAATTGATTGACTAGCGAATTCGATGCGTAAACTCTTGACTTAAGCTCCAACATTGCTAAGTTATATTTTTCAGGTTTCAATCCAATACCATTTCCTAATGATGCTATAAAATGCAACCCGTCTACATATTCCATTAAAATGACTTCTCTTTCACTAGGGCTTTTATTGCTCCAATGCTTAAAGCATCTTGTTTCATTTGCAAGTTCTCCAATTTCAACCTGTAAAGCAAGGATCATATTGTAAAATAAATTTTGACCTTCCAATCCATGTTCCTTGACGACTCTTGTATCTAACACCTTTTGCATTTCAAATATTTTAGTTAAATTCATTTTGTTTTCCCCTTCCTATTTAGCAAATTCCTAATCCTATCGGACGATTTTCAATTAAATACTTATCAGCCTGATCTATTACAAGGAGCGCAACCTCAGCATGGTGTCTCCTTAGTGCTTCTGCCACCTCTGGTAAACTCATACCTTGATTCCACATTTCACGAAAACGAATTACATCTCTTTCATCTCAAATGAAGTTAGCTTCTTCTAAAGCGATGTATATTTTTAAACGCGATTCTTTCATCGCTTCATGATTTGTTGCTACACTCATAAGTGAACCTACTTTCTAAAAAATTATTTTATTTTTTCAGTAAACTTAGTATCCACACGATCAACTTTACCGTTTACCCAAATTGCGACTTGCTCACCAAATCCGCTCATTGGTGGATTTACTGCTGTTACATTTCCGTCCTTCACTATTAAAAGTTTGTTGCTACTAACATCAATTTCTATTTTTTTCATATGCCCATCTCCCTTTTACTACCGCATGTACTCGACAACATCAGGTTTAAATCCACTTCCTAAATAAATCCGTACTGGAATTATTTCTTTTTTATCCCTTGCTGCCTTACACAATTCTTCCGCTGTTGCCCAATTAAAAAGCTTATCTACAGCTCTTTGAAATCTCCAAATTGCCATTACATATTCTTCAAAGATGTCATAGCGATCATCTTGTTTAGTTGTGCGTGGTAATTCATCTGTACCCTTTGCATTTCTTGGAACTTGGACACGTACATCTGCAAATGTGACGCGTCCAGTTCCTTTCTTTACATTTGCTTTCATTACATCGAACTCACAAATTGCTGGCTCTACATCGAAAATGTTCAATTGTTTAGGCATGAGCTTTCTCACTCTTTTGAAGAATGTCCAGCAATTCCCTTGCGCCTTCCCTGCTCAAAACCATTCGGCCATCCAGCAATTCTATGTTTGATTCGGAAACTTTACCCGTTACTAAGCATGACTTTTCATGTTTTCTTAAAACGATGTTTTCCCCTTCAACATGAAAGCCTAATGCTGTACCTTCAGCAATCCCTAAAGTTCTGCGTAACTCTACCGGAATTACTACACGTCCTAGCTCGTCCACTTTTCTTGCAACACCTGTGTTTTTCATAACTTGCTCCCCCTTGTTAACTTACTTTTTGTTGTTGATTCCGTTGTAATTCTTGTTTCATTGACTCGAATTTTATTAACCATGCTTCCCAGCGCTTATCGTTTTCTTGTTGCTGTTGCTTTGCTACGTCACAATTACAACCTTCTGTTAGAGTCACACCTGAATAAATTTCTTTACGAATAATTCCTGTATTACGACATAATATACACATGATTATTCCTCCTTGTTTCAAATGGACCTACTTATCAAAAAGGTAAAGCTTTCTTACGTCTATCAGGTGTATTTTTAAATGTCATGGCTGATTTGCAACCAAGTATCCTAGATGTGATTCGCTGGTCATAACAATACGTGATTGCTGCACCTACTAAATTTGTAGCAATTCCATTAGCCTTTCCTTGTCTACCATCAAAAACGGTCATATAAGTATCATTCATATATTTTGTCGCTCTTTGGAGATCAGTGATATTCCCTTCCCCTTTTTTATTGTGGAATTCTAGTGCTTTCAAGTTGATATCTCTGTAATCACCTAACGTTGAACCAAAATCATCAAATATCACTACATCTGCATCAATTATTTTTTGTAAATAATCATCTTCAGATAACTCAGAATCTCTTTTGAATGTAGCTTTTAACTTTTTGAATAAAACACTTTCGCTTATAAACAACACGTTTTGCGTTCCGTTATCATTAATTTCTTCAGCTATAGCATGCATTAAATGACTTTTTCCTCTTCCAGCATCTCCAGAAGCTACTAATGTATATTTCATATCGCTTATAAAGTTATGGGCATGTGTTACAGCTTGAGCTCTATTGCTCACTTCTTCATCACAATCAGGTATGAAATTTTCAAATGTTGCATTCATGATTGTTGGGTCACTGATTAAACTGTGATTATGGAAATAAGCTTTTCTTCTCCGTTCCTCTTCACCCTTGTAATACTTGTTGCATTCTGTATACAATCTATCGTGGTCCTTTTGTAAATAACATTTAGGGCAAACTTCCTCGCCTTGAAATATCATTGTTCGTTGCTTAATTCCTTTTTCTTTACACACTTCACATAGATTAGAAGTCAAATTCAGTTTCGTTGTAGTAAACTGCTCCGTTGCTTGCAATTGGATCATTATTTTTCGCTCCTTTTACTGTTTCATTTAAATAGTTATCAAAATGTTTCTGCGCAAATAATGTACTTGGTCTTAAATATTGATCAAGAGGTTTCCCTTCTCTATCAAACTTCCCAAACCATTGAGATACTTTGTTATCAATGACTGTTTTAAAATTCTCAACTGTATAACCTTCATTCCATCTAGCTTTAATTAATTTTTTGTGACTCTCGGCTTTATGATTAAAGTTCTTATCCGCTTTTTCATTTAAGTAACTTAGGATTTCTTGATAAGGAATTGATACTTTTGTATCTGATTCGTCAGAAGAAGATGTATTAATTATTTCTAATTCTTTATCTTTATCTAATTCTTTATCTTCTTCTATATCTGTTGCGTGACTTTGCGTGATTGTCTCGTGACTGTCACGTGACATCTCCAATTTAAGTTTTTCCCTCTGTTTTTGTTTGCGTAATCGGTTTTGCTCTCGTATTTTTTCTAACCCATCAACGTTTTGATGTTTTTCCCAATTCGAAATACAAATGTACTGATCATTTGTTATCTCAATCATTCCAAATTGTTGAAATGTTTGAAGTGCTAATCTCACTGTTGTAATTGGTCTATTGAATAGAGTTGCAAGCATTTCATCTGAGTAAGGAATGTTTTTACTCAGAAAAATATACCCACTCGCATTTGTTTTTCCGGCTTGAGCTAATAATCTAATCCATATAATTAGTAAGGTATCAGCTTCAGGCATGCTTTCGATTAAACGTATTTTTTCATCTTCAAACATACTAGTTGAAAGCTTTATCCATTTAACTTCTGACACTGTAATTACCCCCTTGTACAAACTGCCACATATGCTTGTCTGCTTTTTACAATCCGTTGAATTTCATAATGCGGATAACCAACAATGAAGTATTGATCAATCATTTGTTTTAATTCATCTTTGCTTTTGGCTAAGTCCCAGAATTTATTAGGTAATAGCACTTGATATTCAATTAAGTCCATGTGCTATTTCCCTACTTCCCGTGGTATACTTATAACAACTATTTTTTTTCAAAAGGACCCATTGCCGTGGGTCTTTTATTTTTTTCTACATCACTCCAAGCCCATCGTTTAATTGGCTCGTATGTGATGTAAAGTATCCATGAACCACATGTGATTAACATTGCGAATATAACTAATGATGTTGTGTCTTCCACTAAATCACCTCCTTAATGTTCTGATAACCATTGCAATAAAAACGCTTTTACTTGTTGAGCTGGAAAATACCATTTCCCTCCTACTTTGTGCTTTGGAAATCTAGGATCAAAGAAGAATTCTTTTTGAATTGTATTCCATCCCATACAAGTTCTTCGCTTCAATTCGTTAGAGTCCCAATACACTAGCTCAGCATCGATTTCTTTAACCTTTTCTTCGACTTTTGCTAGATAAAGATTTCTTACTTCTTTTTCATCAACTTGAACACTAATCATTTTCCGCCTCTCCTGTTCTATAAAATTTAATTTTATCTATTAAGAAACATAATCATCTAATGAACTAGGTCTTTCTGGTGGATACCATCCTGCGATAAATCGCATAGCATTTTGATAATATTTTCTTGGGATTTTATCGTATTTAGCTACACCGAAATGTCTTTTCAGTGCACCATAAATTCCTTGATACGATGCATTATTGTAACCTTCTTTTTTAAGTTCAAAAACACGCTGTTTTACTTTACGTTGCACAGATCCTTTGTGTTGTTCAGTCAGCCATAATTCATTTTCTACTAGAATTTTCATTTTGTTCATTTCTTCTTCTGTATGATCTTGACGTGATTTTATTTGTTTTAGTTCAGTCATACTATAAATAATTGCATCTTCAACACTTTGCGGTTTTTGCTGTAACTTTTGGATATGCTCTTTCATTTTCTTGAACTCTTGTAAAAACTTAATTTTCATCTTCATTGCTTCTGGTGTTATGTAGCTCATTGCAACAATCGCGAATGCGTCTTCTGTAAGATTAAATTTTGGATACCATTGTTTATTTTGATAATGCTTATATTGGGTACGCTCAATGTTGAGCTGACTCCATTCTGTTTCATTCGCCTCAATTAACTTTTCTAGTTGGACCTCGATATCACGCATTACGTTTTTATGTTCTTTTCCAAACATTTGAGCCATTGTCAAACTATCCGTAACCACCTGATTTCTTTCCATAAAAACAAACTCACTTACTGGATATTGCAATGTTTGTAATTGATTCATTTTCTTTTTCCTCCATCCCCCCATTCACTCTCGAAACGCGAGTGGGATTATAAAAAAAATTATCTACCGATACATCAAAGAACTCCGCAATTCGCATAGCTATATTCCATCTTGGATTCTTCTTTCCTTTTTCAATTTCACAATAATAGTTAGAAGAAATATCTAGAATTTTAGCTACTTCTAATTGCTTGAGACCTTTATCTTCGCGCAATTTGATTAACCATTCTCTTTTCATGTTTACCTCCGATGTCGTATGTTTGATTTTAGTATACTCGCGTTTCGCGAATAAGTAAACGTTTTTTTGTTTTTTTTGAAATAAAATAAATTCGCGTAGCGCGAAAAAAATATTGATTTTGTTCTGTGAAATGTTATCTTTAATTAAAGGGAGGTTTTATATATGAACATAGGGGAACGTTTAAAATATTTAAGAAACAAACAAAAATGGACTATGAAAGATATTTCTTCCAAATTAGGAATAGGAGACTCAACCTATAGCGGATACGAAACTAATTATAGAAAGCCAGACGCTGAAATGATCTGTAAATTAGCTGACTTGCATAATACAACAACTGATTATATTTTATGTAAGACTGATGATCCAACATTAGAAAAAACAACATCTTCTAATATTAAGGATTTCTTTGATAATCAAAAATTGCATTGGGACGGAAAAGAATTATCTGAAGATGATGTAGAGAGCCTTAAAGATTTATTAGAAGTTGCGGTCAAGCGAATGCTTAAATAAAGAAAAAGGATTAGCAAGATGCTATTCCTTTTTTTAGTTGGAGATTTTTTTGAAATGATTGCAATTCAACCTCATTTAGTAATCCTTGCTTACGTAATTCTTCCAACATATAAATTACATCTACATTCACATTTTCGCTCCCCAATAATACTTGTATCATTTGTTTAACCTGTATTTCTACCCCTTTATTCATCACAATAATTTCCTCCCTTATCAATTGGTAATAATTAGGTGTCGATTTTTTGCCATTCAACTAAAACCCAACACATCTTGAAAATTACGAAAGAGGCTGCGAAATCGCAACCTCTAACTTTTTATTAACTATTTTATTTTTATTATTAAAGCCCACCAGGCTCAGACATCATATATTGTACTTGTTGTTTAACTGGTTGTTCTTTACTTTCATTAGTTGCTGCCCCTACATTCAATGATAGAGTTAAAGCACTCATAATACATAAAATTGTTAGACTAATTTTTTTCATCCTCATCCCACTTTCTTTTCTAATGATGCTAACACACGCTTTACAGCATTAGCATAGTGATAGTTTCCTACCCTTTCAAAGCGCTTCAAAGACTCTCTTAATCCCAGTATATCATTGTTAATTCTGGAAATATAGTACATTGTGAACGGAGAATCCAGTTTTCTTTCCCTAGCTAATTCTTCAAACATTTTTAGCGCTTTATTCTTATCTCCATATAAGCCTTCATAATATGCAACTTCAGATAAATCAATACAAGAAAAATCTATTTTATCTAAATTAAACCCGTTATCGATATACAGAAAAGCAAGTGTAGATTGAAAAGACTTATACTTTCTACTATCTTTCGAAATCCCATTTTCGATTAAATATTTTAGACTTTTTAATAAATATTTTTCTGCCTTCAAAACATCAGAAAACAGATAACTCTCTCCGAGCCCACATAAAGCCGTTGCCTTTATGATAGGTGCTTCTAATTCAGATTTTAATATTGCATCACATTTAATTCTGCATGTTTCTAAATCTTCGTTAAACAAATTTATGTAGGCACTTCGAACATTGTAATGTATCTCATGACAAGATTGTATAAATGCATTCTTTATAGTTATTAAGTTTTTCTCTACTTTATCTGAATAAGGAAGAATAGCTCTGTAGTTAAAAATATCGTACATCGAAAAACTGTATAACATATTTACTAGGACTTGAACTTCTGGATCATTTGCAAACATAACTTTATCCATGTCATCAATTAAAGATTGTCCTCGTTTAACATTTTGATTTCTGCAATTAAATAACTTGTAGATTTTAAAGTATTTCCTTAAATGAATATTTTTTTGATGTTTCTCTATAAGCTTATCTATAACCTCATACTCACCAATTCCTTGACAATAACATAATGCTTTGCGAATGTTTAAATCTCCCGAACACAGCATGATAAATTCATTAAGAATCTCTTTTCGTTCCTCCATATCTTCAAAAAGAATTGAAGCTACAGGTAAAAAATTATCAAATTTCATTTCTGAAGTTTTACCACTTACTGCATCCGTTATTACTACGCGATCTACTCCAGTTTTCCGTTCGATATCTGGGAATGTTAATTCCCTTCTCTCAGATTGTTTTTTAATACGTTTCATTAACTCTTCCAAAATAAAAACACTTCCCTTTCCTGAACACAGGACGCCATTCTAACAATATTTTTCAAGTTGGAAACGAAAATACGAGAAGGGAATATCTTAATTTTGTGTTATACTTGGATGTGACTCGTATGTGGCAAGTGTTTCCTAAGTCGTAGTTAGGGAACGGTTTAAGAGGCGGTGTGAGAGTCCCTCTTGAACACGCTCATATGGGTCTTTTTCGTTCGTTATAGTTAATTTAATACTATCACGAATTTTTACAATTTTAACAAAACAATTATTAATCAAATGTTGAGAAACTTTTTTTATCGCTATAAATCAACATTTAGTTGTATATGCAATTTTGCATTTCATGTATTAAAGCCCCATATGCATATATTACCACTAATCAGCTAAAAACAGAACACAAGTTCTTATTTTTGGGTGGTTATTTTTAAAAAACCAATCAAAATACAAAAAACTGATTGTTTTACAATCAATTATAGTATGTTTAATACTTAAAGACTATACTCGAATTATGAAAGCGTTAGAATTGTTTGGTCAAAATTTAAAGAAGCTTAGAAAGTCTAAGGATTTAACACAAGAACAACTCGGTGAACAACTAAACCTCAGTCGAAATCAGATAAATAATTACGAGAATGCAATGTTTGAACCGAGCATGGAAACACTTCTTCAAATCAGTTCGTTTTTCAATGTATCGTTAGACTTACTATGTAATAGTTATAACAATACAAATGACGTAGTGTTGCGTAACACTCTCGAAGAAGTTCAACAAACGTATGCGGCGTTAGAAGAACCTAAACGAGAGCGTTTTTGCAAACAACTCGTATTTTATTCTAAAGTCTTAGCCGAGACTGACGAATTGTTATGATTTGATTTTAGAAGAAATCATTTCCAAATTCAAATTGTAAAATTTTCTTTCTTTTACAAAATAAAGAAGAGAGGGCATCGATCCCTCTCTTCTTTTATTTTTACAGTAATTAGGTTGTCATGGTATTATTCTAATTAAGTTCGGCAGTGACATATCCCATATCAGGTGCTATGTCACAAATACAAAGGAGGATATCATATGGCAACTTTCAGAAAGCGGGGCAAAAAATGGGAATATCGACTCCGATATGTCGATAAAACTACTGGAAAAAAAAGAGAAATAAGTAAAAGTGGATTTGATTCTAAAAAAGAAGCTACCTTTCATGCCAATGAACGAGAACGTCAATTATTCCATGGAATGGATGCGAATAGCAAAAAAACGCTATTAAGTGAGTATTTAATAGAATGGCTAGAGACGTACAAAAAAGGGAAAGTCGGTCAAAGCACTTATATTCTTCATAAGAATAATATCAATAAGCACATCGTTCCGTATTTTCAAAACATCAAATTGGCTGATATAAATAAACTTGAATACCAAAAATTTATTAATCACCTTATTAACAAAGGTTATTCAAAACGTACAGTCAAAATTATTCATTCAACAATGTCTAACTCCATAAAACGTGCTATAGATTTAGAAATGATTTACAAAGATTTCACGAACAAAATTCTAATTGCTGCAGATCGTTTCAATCAGCATTCTAAAAAAGAAAATTATCTAACAAAGGAACAAGTATCAAAATTATTGAATGTGGCTCATAAAGATAAAATGATTTATTATGCATACTTTTATACCTTAGTAGAGACTGGTATGCGTAAAGGTGAAGCAACGGCATTAGAGTGGGATATAAATATTGATTTAGATAATAAAATGATTCATATTGATAGAACTATAAATTATCACGCTTATACTCCTACAGGACAGAAGAACAATAAAGATTTAATAGGTAAAACTAAAACCTATGATTCTGTGCGTTCTATTACTATTTCAGATAGACTGGTCTCTGTGCTTAAAACATTTAAAAAGTATCAGAATGAGTGCAAATTAAAATTAGGCGCTAAGTATGATAAAACTTTCGATTTTGCATTCACGACTTCAGGTAAACCACTAACAAAATCAACATTAAAAAATGTTTTAGATCGCATCCTAAAAAATGCTGAACTGCATCAAATTAGTGTTCATGGATTAAGGCATACTCATGCTGTACTTCTTTTAGAAGCTGGGGTTGAAATGAAATATATACAAGAAAGATTAGGACATAAAAGTATCGAAATTACTTCTGATATTTATTCACATGTCACACCTAAAGTAATAGAAAATGAACAAAGCAAATATGAAGCTTACGTGGGGCAAGAATTTATTTTCTAGAAAAAAGCGGGGCAAAAGCGGGGCGTTTCTGATTTTTCACACAAATACCATCCTCTTAAGAAACCAAAAGAAACCCGTTAAACCCTTATATAACAACGGGTTTCGTATTTCACAGGAATAAATTAAAAGCACACAAAAACACTAAATGTATTTATCCTAAAAACACATCCCACTCCCACTCATTTAATCCTTTTAAGTGTTTATTCTCCATTCCGATAAAATGAAGACTCGGTAAAAGTAAAAAGAACAGGGATACTAGAAACAAACATACGATCATTTCTA
>Ga0209025_1002047_pt1 | contig 22969 bp, 22 predicted proteins | sample AraplaMF_Col_mLB_FD_184256 | JGI IMG/M metagenome (GOLD analysis project Ga0209025, IMG submission 184256) | Arabidopsis root microbial communities from the University of North Carolina, USA - plate scrape MF_Col_mLB (SPAdes) (version 2) | ecosystem: Host-associated > Plants > Roots > Endosphere... | reverse complement strand
TACTGTCCCCTTCAAGAAGATGACTGAATGAATAGTCATTCATATTCTTATAATACTGACTATTTAGAAAAGTGTCAATCCTATTTTTTCAAAAAGAAAGGGCCTTAGCCCGTTTGCTCATCCTCACTCTTTCTTTTCTCTTCATCTATTAAGACACGGCGTAAAATTTTTCCGACTGTCGTTTTTGGCAGTTCATCTCTAAACTCATATACTTTCGGCACTTTATAGGCAGCTAAATATTTACGCGCAAACTGATTTAATTCTTCCTCAGAGCACTCCGCACCTTCTTTTAACACAACAAATGCTTTAACTGTCTCTCCCCGGTACGGATCGGGAACTCCAATCGTCACTACTTCTTGCACTTTTTCATACTCATATAATACCTCTTCTACTTCACGAGGATATACATTAAATCCACTCGCAACAATCATATCTTTCTTACGATCTTTCACATAGAAGAAGCCATCTTCATCCATGTAACCAACATCCCCTGTATGGAGCCATCCATCTTGTAATACAGCGGCTGTTTCTTCTGGCTTATTCCAATACCCTTTCATAATTTGAGGACCTTTTACTACAATTTCACCAATTTCTCCTGGTGGTAATGCCTCGCCAGTTTCAAGCGACATAATCATTGCTTCTGTATCTGGCCATGGAACCCCAATGCTACCAGGCACTCGCTTTTCCCATAAAAAATTACTATGTGTAACCGGAGATGATTCTGTTAAACCATATCCCTCTACTAATTTACCACCTGTAACTGTTTCAAAATTTTCCTGTACTTCTACTGGCAGTGGCGCTGAGCCACTAATACAAGCACGAATAGACGAAATATCATATCCTTTTAAAAGCGGGCTATTTAAAAGAGCGATATAAATAGTTGGCGCCCCTGGAAACAATGTCACTTTATGCTTCTTAATCGCTTCAAAAACCATTTTCATATCAAACTTTGGAATAAGAACCATTTTGTATCCTTGCATAACACTCAAATTCATAACAGCCGTCATACCGTACACGTGGAAAAATGGAAGAACCCCAAGAACGACTTCTTCTCCTTCTTTACAATTATATAGCCAATGGACCCCCATCAACGTGTTAGAAACGAGGTTTTTATGCGTTAACATAACGCCTTTCGGAAATCCAGTTGTTCCTCCTGTATACTGTAAAAGAGCTAGATCATTTTGAGGATCACACGGCACTTTAACATCCGTATTCACTTCTTTTTCCACCGAATTCCAAAGGTGAATCGTTTCACTCTCTGATACTTTTACAACTAAATTCGACTGTTTTTTCTGTACGAATGGATACAATAGATTTTTAGGGAAGGGCAAAAAGTCAGCAATACGAGTTACGATAATATGCTCAATTTTTGTAGCAGATTGAACAGTCGTTACTCTTGGAAATACTAAATCGAGGCAAAGGATTACTTTCGCTCCCGAATCATGAAGCTGGTATTCTAATTCTCTTTCTGTATACAGTGGATTTGTTTGTACTACGATACCTCCCGCAAGTAATGTACCGTAATAACCAATTACAGCCTGGGGACAATTCGGCAACATAATAGCAACTCGATCACCCTTTTCCACACCGAGCTTTTGAAGATAATTTGCAAACCTCTTCACCTTATCATGGAAGTTTGAAAATGTAATATCCTTCCCCAAAAAATGAAGCGCTTTCTTTTCTGGATAGCGAGAAGCCATCTGTTCTACATATTTATGAAGCGGCTGAATATCATAAGAAATTGTACTTGGAATTTCCTCTGGATAACTTTTCAACCATGGTTTTTCCACCTTCATTCCCCCTTCAAATACATAAAAAATAAATGAATGTTCATTCATGATGGTTGTTTTCATTATATTATAGTCGCCATAACGTTACAATCATAATATTCTGACTTTTATATAACTATGCTTCACTCCATTAACCTCTTATTATATGTACAAACTCTCCTAATCTATAAAGTGAAACTTTAATCAGCCCTCACCAATCGGACTTTAATGGGCGGTTGATCCCCCACCTAAATTCTTTTCTTTCGCTGAATTTTGAGGTGGGGATCTTACTGCCCATTAAAGTGGGATAAAAAAGTAAGAGAGTTATTTTTTAGCTTAATCTTATTATCGTCAACACAGCTCCTGGTGTAGTCGTTGATAATGTTGCAACTGCTAACAATCCAAATAGCTGCAAGCTAATAGCATCTCCTGCTGCAAGGGTTGTAATAATTGTTGCGCTAAATGATGTAGTTGCTAACGCAGGAGAATTAATCGTCCCAGCAAGTGGTGCTCCATTAATTGTAATCCGTGAACTGACTAATAAGGAAGCCGTTATATTAATCGTATATGAAATATAATAATTCCCAGCATTTGCAACCGTAAATACTGTATTTCCGCCAGAAACAGTAATTCCTGGACCTATATTTTGATTATTTGGAAGCGGGACATTCGTTCCACCTAGAAGTACCGATATCGCTGTTCCCGACGTATTATTTGCAAATGCATATGTTGCCGTGATACTTGTACCTGTTATTCCTGTTGCACCGGTTGCTCCTGTTGAACCTGTTGAGCCCGTCGGACCTGTTGAACCCGTTATTCCTGTCACTCCTGTTTGACCTGTTATTCCCGTTGCACCGGTTGGACCCGTTGCTCCTGTTATTCCCGTCGCTCCTGTTGGGCCTGTTGCTCCTGTTATTCCTGTTGCACCGGTTGGACCCGTCGCTCCTGTTGGGCCTGTTGCTCCTGTTATTCCTGTTGGACCTGTTGAACCCGTTATTCCCGTCGCTCCCGTCGGACCTGTTGAACCTGTTATTCCCGTTGCACCGGTTGGACCTGTTGAACCCGTCGCTCCTGTTGGACCTGTGTCACCTGTTGCTCCCGTCGCTCCTGTTGGACCTGTGTCACCTGTTGCTCCCGTCGCCCCTGTTGGACCTGTGTCACCTGTTGCTCCCGTCGCCCCTGTTGGGCCTGTTGGACCAAGCTTAGGAACTGTCCCATCGCAGCTAAAACAACATGAATCAACATGTACACCATTTTGATTATTACACCCACAATATCCATTTAAATTATTGCTCCATGAATACATGTTGATCCCTTCCTTCAGATTCAATCTTTTAAGTATAGGTAACAAATTAAAAAACATCTATCAAATAACACAGAACAACTTTACTCTGTACATTCTAATAATTATTACATGCAATTTACTCTCCTTTTGCTTGTACTTTCGCCCCATCTCCACAGATTATTAATCATACATATTACGCTTTCTTACACAACCAAGTTCCCATTTAAACTCCACATATTCGCCAAACTGTTTAGTAAAGAGACCTATCCTCCATAAATAACAACTGCATTATATATAAATTCACATAATATGCTATTTTTCGTCAAAATTTTAAAAAAATATTGACATTAAAAATACCCTCATAGTATGATTTTGGTGTTGCAAATGATAATGATTTTCAGTTGTAAACAAAAACTTATTTGGGGGCAGAAGATGAAGAAAATTCTCAGTATTTTCATAGTAGTTCTTCTATTCGCTGTTGGATGCGGACAGCAAAAAGAGGAGAAAAAAGAAACAAAGACAGACGATAAGAAACAAGCTATAACAATTAAACACGCTGAAGGGGAAACAAAGTTAGATAAACCAGCGAAAAAAGTTGTTGTACTTGAGTGGGTATATTCAGAGGACTTATTAGCGCTTGGTGTTCAGCCAGTAGGGATGGCAGACATTAAGAATTATAATAAATGGGTAAATACAGCAACAAAACCAGGTAAAGATGTTGTAGATGTAGGGACACGTCAACAACCAAACTTAGAAGAAATTAGCCGTCTAAAACCAGATTTAATTATCACAGCTTCATTCCGTAGTAAAGCTATTAAAAATGAATTAGAGCAAATTGCACCAACAGTTATGTTTGATCCATCAACAAGCAATAACGATCACTTTGCTGAGATGACAGAAACATTTAAACAAATCGCAAAAGCAGTTGGAAAAGAAGAAGAAGGTAAAAAAGTATTAGCTGATATGGATAAAGCATTCGCTGATGCAAAAACAAAAATTGAAAAAGCAAACTTAAAAGATAAAAATATCGCAATGGTACAAGCATTTACAGCTAAAAATGTACCAACATTCCGTATCTTAACTGACAATTCTACAGCTTTACAAGTTACAAAAAAATTAGGTTTAACAAATACATTTGAAGCTGGAAAATCTGAGCCGGATGGTTTCAAACAAACAACTGTAGAATCATTACAAGGTGTACAAGATTCAAACTTCATTTACATTGTAGCGGATGATGATAACATTTTTGACACGCAACTAAAAGGGAATCCTGCTTGGGAAGGATTAAATTTCAAAAAAGAAGACAAAATGTATAAATTAAAAGGCGACACTTGGATTTTCGGTGGTCCTGAGTCTGCAAAATCTTTAGCAACACAAGTAGCAGATGTAATGACAGCGAAGAAGTGATTACACGATGAATAGCTTACAACATACACTTCGAGCAAGTCTTGTATTCGGAGGAGGAGCATCTCTCTTGCTCCTCCTTTTCTTTATTCACATCGGACAAGGTCAAGCAAACATTTCCTATAGTATGATTATTGATGCTCTTATCTCACCGAACCAATCGCTAGAGCACCAAACTTTAATTATGCTTCGATTACCTAGAGCAGTAATTGCCATTTTAGCTGGAGGTGCCCTTGCTGCGTCTGGGGTTATTTTACAAACGTTAACGAAAAATCCACTTGCTGAATCCAGTACAATGGGGATTCACTCTGGCTCATATTTCTTTCTAGTAGCGGCTACAATTTTCTTACCGAAAGGTCTACAAATTCATTCACTTCTTTTCACATTTATCGGTGGTGCAATTACTGCTTTATTTGTATACCGTATTTCTGGTGGAAAAAAGGGAACCCCACTTAGAATGGCACTAGCTGGGATGGTCGTTACATTAATGCTTTCCGCCTTTACTGGAACAATGCAGCTTTTTTATGAAAATGAAACAGCAGGTTTATTTTTATGGGGAGCTGGATCTCTGATTCAAAATAACTGGGATGGCGTTCAATTCGCTTTTCCATTTATCATTATTTCTTTCCTAGTTTTACTAGTTATATCTCGTAAACTCAACATTCTCTTACTTGGTGATGATGTTGCTGTTTCTCTTGGTGAAAAAACAGCAGTAACACGTCTTATCGCCTTCATTGCTGCAATCTTTTTAACAGCTGTAATTGTAACTGTTGTTGGACCAATTGGATTTGTCGGCTTAGTTGCACCACATTTAATGCGCCTTATTGGCTACCGTCAGCACTTAACTCTCCTTCTCTCTTCTTTCTTATGGGGAGCAGTTTTATTACTTGGGGCAGATGTTGTCGGTAGATTAATAGATCCAACCGGTGCAGAACTTCCTGTTGGGGCAGTCACAGCAATGATTGGATCGCCTTGGCTTATTTACTTAGTGTATCGAATGATGAAGTCGAAACAATATATGAATGATAACGGTGCGAATGCAGCTGGAGCTAGTTCCCGCTATTACCCTTATAAAAAGGTAATCATTATATCTATCACGCTTTGTATTGTGACGATTGCTCTTGGTGTTACTATTAGTAGTAACGCTTATATCGAAAGCATTACAAATGTTATATCCGGTCAATTAACACAATTTGATAAAAATATGATGATGAACCTTCGTTTACCAAGAATGCTCGTCGCTGCTATTGCTGGCGCATGCCTTGCAATAAGCGGGCTTGTTTTCCAAGGTATATTACGAAACCCTCTCGCCGATCCTTCTATTATTGGTATTTCATCGGGAGCTGGTGTTGGTGCTTTAACTATTATGTACGTCTTTCCCGCACTTCCTGGTTTCTTCCTACCAATTGGTGCATTTATCGGCGGATTACTTGCCGTTGGAATTGTCCTCTTTTTCTCATGGAAATCAGGATTTAGCCCAACAGCCCTTGCTTTAATAGGAATCGGTATTTCAGCTCTCGGCTCAGCGATTATTCAAATCTTTATTGTTAGAGCAAATTTGAACGTCGCTTCTGCCTTAACATGGCTATCAGGTAGCACATATGCAAGAGGATGGAATCACTTAGAAAATATCATTCTATATCCATCGCTAATTCTTGTACTCATTATCTTTTTCTTAATAAAACAACTTGATGTTCTCGTACTTGGAGACGATTTAGCAACGGGGCTCGGGCAACCAGTAAATAAAACACGCCTAGCTCTTATTGTGTTAGCAACACTACTTGCGTCTGTAAATATCGCAGCTGTCGGTACGATTGCCTTTCTAGGTCTTGTTGCACCTCACTTAGCACGAATCGTCGTTGGTATGAACCATCAAAGATTATTCGTTTGCTCCGCACTATTTGGAGCAATCCTTCTTTCTATTGCTGATTTACTCGGACGAACAATTGCATACCCGAAAGAAATCCCTTCTGGTCTTGTCGTTGCTGTGCTTGGAGCACCTTATTTCTTATGGTTGATGAGGAAGAGCGGGAAGAAGGTTAATTAAAAAAGAGGCTTCTTATGTGAGAAGCCTCTTTTTTAATTCATTCTCATAAGCCTAAAGGAAACTATCTTTTTTTCACGAATTTAACCTATGAACATAACTAGGGGGGATAACAATGTATCAAACACTTAAAGGCTTCTTACAATCATGGACATACGAGGCTGAGTCTACTCAAAAGATGCTCGATGCATTAACAGATGAATCTTTGTCACAAGAAATCGCACCTGGGCACTGGACGTTAGGCAGGGTTGCTTGGCATATCGTGACGGCAATTCCTGTTATACTATCTGGCACAGGGCTAAAGTTTGAAGGAGAAACAAAAGATTATCCTGTTCCAACTTCTGCAAAAACAATTGCAGATGAATACCGTAAAGTGAACGCGGCTTTCGTTGAAACACTTCAAAATAAATGGACTGATAAAGACTTAGCTACTATTAACGACTTCTTTGGTCGTCCTATGCCGAATTCTATATTTTTAATGACACTTATTAATCATCAAAATCACCATCGTGGACAAATGACAGTTTTAATGCGACAAGCTGGCTTAACAGTCCCTGGCATATACGGTCCTGCAAAAGAAGAATGGGCTGCGGCTGGAATGGAAGCTCCTAAAATGTAACTACAAAAAAAGACAAGGTGTTTACACATCTTGTCTTTTTCTGTAACTTGTTTCATGTGAAACTTTATAATACATCTTCCTTCTCTATATTTTTAATTCCGTAATATGCAATCACACCTCCAATTGCTGCTAGTGCTAGTTGAAGGGGAAGAAAAGTTGCTGTAGAAAACGTTGGGTTGCTATTCATTGCAATTGCTACAACGATAAGAGATGAAACAATTGTAGTTGGCACTGAACGTTTACGCATTCCGAAATATAATGGGATTAAACTCATTCCCGCAGTTGCAATAGCTAAAGGAACCAATTTTATTCCTTCTTGCATCAATTGATCTACTGTAAGTGGATTAGGAAGAATTGAGAAATAGTTATCTATCCCCAAAAACACTCCTACTACTAGAAGATTAGATAAAATGACCGTTATAAATGTTAATATTGCTGTAATAGCCAACTTACTAATCATCATTTTCTTTCGGTTAATTGGATAAGAAAACATAAGTAGTATTGTTTTATTTTTATATTCACTAATTATTAATCTCGAGATTAGCACACTACCAAAAATAAGAAATGTTGCTCTTACTAATGTACTAGCCGCTAACAAAATCATCTGCGGATCTCTTATTTCTGGATCTCCTTCTATTTGAGAAATGATGCTCATAGAGATCAATAATGCCAGTATGGAAATATTTGCAATAATCGCTCCCCTTACGTACCATCCAAGCTTAAACTTTTTCAATTCTAGCTTCATAAGACGTAGCATAATAGTCCTCCTTTCATTTACATTTTAATCGATATAAATTACCCCTGTTTCACTTAAAATCTTCACTTTGTTTTTTGCATCGCCAATCGTTCCTATTTTTATTTTTTCTGTATTTTTATCTTTCTTAAGTCCTTTTAAATCCACTATTACGTCAGCCGAATTACTTTTAGCCATAAGCTTCAATGATGCCGGGACACCTTTATACCGTACGCCAATATCTCCTGATTTTGTTTCTACAAATAATGATTTTCCTTCTTTCATATCTTTCAGTAATACTTCACCGGATGTTGAAGTGATTTTCATATTTTCGTTTTTTATATTTTTCACATAATTATCGCCAGTAGTAGAAATTATATTTACTTCTTGTAACGAACTATCTTTTAACATTAAATCTCCACTTTCGGATGTGAACTCACCCTTATCTACCGATAGTCCTACAACCATTTCATCTCCAGACTCACTTTTTGTCACGATATTTTTCACTTCTATATCCCTTATTTTCACATCACCCGATTTATTATTTAATATAATTTTATCTATTTCTTTCTTCGGAACAGCTATAGATATACTATTTTTCTTCCGAAACGAAAAACCATTAAAAAATCTGGTCTCCTTTTGTTTTTGCTTAACTATAACTTTATTCCCTACCTGTTCTATTTCGACAGGATCTACCTCTTTATCTAATCGTTTACCTTGAGCCGAAATGACTATTTTGTTAGCTTCTGTACCTTTAAATTCAACATCCCAGTTTTCATTGTCTACTTCTATTTCTTTTATATGATTTATCTCAAAAGACTGTTCTTTCTTAAAATCTTTCCCCTGAAATGTCTTAAAACCAAAAATCACACTAGCAATTGTCAGAAATAAAATTGCAATTACTATTATTTTTTTCAACATTCATACCCCAGTTCATTGTTGTTTTATGCTTGCTTCACGCCACATCAATCTTGTCGATTTTACGATACGATAGATAACTAATGAAAATCCCTAATAAACAGAGCACTATTGGGATAGCTATAAAATCAAACATACTTACTTGATCGCTTCCAGCCCCAACGTTACCACTAATTAGCATCCCAATTATTACTGCCGAAGTAATCGTTGTCGGTGTTGATTTCTTTCTCATCCCAAAAAATAAAGGAATTAAACTTATACCAGATATCATAAATGCACTTATAATAGTAGTTGGAACGATAGCTATTATTTCACCTATCGTAGCTGGCGTTTCAATCAGTCCCATCATTGGACTCACAAAATATACGAGCAAACTAATAATAAAAGTGGCGATAATCGTGCTCACAAAACAAAAACAAAAAACAATTGTTAATTTCGCTCTCATTAACATTTTCCTTTGCAGTGGGTACATAAATGATAGTTGTATCGTTTTGTTCTTATACTCATCAATTACTAAACGTGATAAAATGACCGAACTAAAAATAATGAATGTTATCCTAATAAAAACATTTGCTAAAGCCATGTTCTGTGTGAAGTCAGAGAAGAGCACGTCTCCCTCGGCTTTAATTCCTAATGCCATAAGGCTTACTGCAGCGAAAATTGCTATAATACAAATTGCTACACTTTTAAAGTAACTAGATAATCGATGCTTTTTCCACTCAAGCTTCATTAATCTAAGCATACAAACCACTTCTCCATTCTTTATATAACTATCTCTATGCTACTAACATTCTAATTCCAGCAGTAACTACACTCATCATTCCGATCACTATTAGAATTAACAACCATTTCCTCTCAGGTTTTCTATAATATAAAAACCCACTTATGAACATTACGATCAATCCACTTACTAGATTCACTAACAATCCATTAAGCATGAATGCCCTCTCCATCCATTACATTTAAGAAATATTCTTCTAAGGAACTATGTTTCTTATTAATACTTTCAATTTCTACATCGTTCATAATAAGTGCTTTTGAAATAGCTTGCTGCGTCGCCTTTAATTCATACACACGAATCATGTTTCCACTCATTATTTTGTAATTTTTTATACCGAGTTTATCTTCTAAAATATAAGCTGCACGTTTCACATCAGGGACAGTAATTTCAATGTACTCTGTTTGTTTTCCGTTAATACTCTTCATTGAAACTTCTTTTATTAGTTTTCCATTTTGAATTACACCAATTGTATCTGCCATTAGTTCCATCTCGCCTAAAATATGACTAGAGACTAATAACGTAATACCATATTCTTTGCAGAGCATTTTAAATAATTCTCGTAATTCTTTAATACCTATTGGATCTAAACCGTTAATTGGCTCATCTAAAATGAGTAGTTCTGGCTTTGTCATAATCGCCCTTGCAATACCAAGTCGTTGCTTCATCCCTAATGAAAAATCTTTTACTTTTTTATCATCTATACCGTGCAGTTTTACTAAATGTAAAGCATGATCAATTGCGTTCTTGTCGTAATATCCCATATATTCACAATGTAATTCTAAGTTTTCCTTCGCCGTTAATTTATCATAAAAGATTGGATATTCGATAATGGTCCCCATACGCTTTAACAATTCATAAGATGTATCCGTTAACTTCTCACCGAAAATTTCAATATCACCGCTCGTCGGTTTTATTAAATTTGTGATCATTTTCATAATCGTTGTTTTACCTGCACCATTTGGTCCTAAGAAACCGTATATCTCTCCTTTTTTCACATGCATGTTAACGCTAGAAATAACTTCTTTTCCTTTAAACACTTTCGTTAACTGATTCGTTTTTAATATATATGTCATGTCATTTTCCCCTTTCGCAATACTTTATATTTCTATAATAGACAATGGAAATCTCTTTTTTCTTACCCATTCCTTACAAATTCCTTACGCTGAAAAAAAGCTTGTAGAATCTAATTCTCTACAAGCTAAAACAGCATCTTTTTTAATACGACTGTAAAAATTGTTTTTTCATATGGCTTACTAGAAAGATGTATTTTTCCATCCATCGCTTCCACAAGCCTTTTCGTAATCGTTAATCCTAGACCACTTCCTTGGTACAATCTATTTCTTGAATCTTCAAGCGTGTACATACGCTCAAATACTTTATCAATATGAGATTCATCAATTCCTTTTCCTGTATCCCACACATCTATATACACACTCGTTTCATCACCTCTTAACATCACACCAAGTGTCTTTCCATCGTCTCCATATGTAATTGCATTTGATATTAAATTATTCAATACTCTACCTAATACTTCTACATTTCCAAGTGCATATATATTTTTTTCTGGTATATTAATATGAACTTGAAACCCTTTCGTCGTCACTAAATCATAAAAAGATAAAATTTTCTCACGACAAACTTCATTCATATTTACTTTTGTCATTTCGATTGCCTTGTCACCAGATTCTAGTTTTGCTAAATCAAAAAACTTATGAATCAGTTCCATGACTTCTAGCGTTTTCACATGTACCTTTTCAAGTAATATTTGCTGTTCTTCTTTGCTCATCGTTTTATCCTTATTTAACATTTCTGTATATCCAAGAATAACTGTTAGTGGCGTCTTTAAATCATGTGAAATATTTGAAAGCATTTTTCTCATCGAAATTTCTACTTTCGCATGATCTGCATTCGTTTTCTGTTTTGCATCTAATAATTGATTAATTGCCACTAATAATTTTTGCAATTCTAGATCATCTGTCATAACGAGTAACTTCTCGCCTGTTTGTTCATTTACAATACTTTCTAACTTTTCATATGTGTATCTTAAATTTTTGCTACTGTTTTTCCTCATTTTATATTGTATGTAAATGACACATAACAATATAAAAACAATACCTATTAACAAATTGACCATATTACATCACTTCCAACTTATAGCCGATGCCCCATAACGTTTTAATGTATTCTGGATTAGATGGATCACTTTCGATTTTCTCACGCAATCTTCTCATATGAACATTAATAACGTTATCGTCACCATAATACTCTTCGTTCCAAATTAGCGTATATATTTGTGCTTTTGTAAATACACGATTTTGATTCTTTACAAACAGTTTTAAAATCTCAAATTCTTTTAAAGTAAGTTTGAGAGGATTCCCGTTTTTTTCCACAGTAAAATTAGTTAGATCAATCGTTAAATCACCAATTTGAATCATCTTTTCTTCTGTTGATTCTGTAGCCGAGTATTTCGTAGATCTCCGAATACCTGCCTTTACACGTGCAGCTAATTCAATCATAGAAAATGGCTTACAAATGTAATCATCTGCTCCAAGTCCTAATCCGACAGCTTTATCAACATCTGTGTCTTTTGCCGACATCATTAAAATCGGAACAGCACTTTTTTCACGAATAATACGTACAACCTCTAATCCGTCTAACTTTGGCATCATTATATCAAGGATCACTAAATCAAAAGATGATTTAAAAAAGGCTTGCACCCCTTCTTCTCCATCAGACGCAATCGTAACTTGAAAACCTTCCTTTATTAAATACTTTTCCACCATCTCTTGAATTGAAATATCATCTTCAACTAATAAAATATGATGTGACATATGTCTATCCCCTTTTTTACAAACATTAGCATTTTAATTGTATCGCAACGAATGAATGCTGGAAACAATTATATGAATTTTCAAACCAACTTCCCTTCCTTCCTTAACAATGATATGATGAAATTCACTACGATTGTTCATAATTAACTTTATATAAAGGAGACTTATCATGTCAGAAAACAAAAAAGTAAGCTTAGCTGATTTAATGCGCGAACAACTTGCTAAGAAAAAGCAAGGAAATGGAAATGGTCAAAATGCAAAAAATCAAAGCCAAGAAACAAAAAAATTACAAAACCAACAAACAAAGAAAACAAACAACCAACGTAGACGTACAGGTGTATAAATGAACGGACAAAAACGTTCTAATATCGCCCCCGGTCTTGAAGTTGATATTGTATTAAAACAAGATCAACGAACAGGCAAATTAACACGTGGAATTGTAAAAGATATTTTAACAAACTCCCCTTCCCATCCGCATGGCATTAAAGTGCGATTGCAGGACGGGCAAGTCGGTAGAGTACAAAATATCGTTCAATAAGAAAAGGAGCTCAAGTAAACTCGAGCTCCTTTTCTTTATTAACCTTTAATTTTCTCGATGAAAACTACTTTTAAGTAGTCTCCTTCTTTAAATTGATCAATGGTACGGAAATCTTCTGGTAAAGAATGTTCTTCTAATATTTTATATTTGCCATTCATTTCTTTAAAGGCTGTATCGATAAAGCCTTTAAACTTTTTCATATCGAATGCGCTACAGTTTGTAGAAGCAACGATAATACCGTTATTTTCTGTAATAGCAATTGTTTCTTTTAATAAATTTTTATAATCTTTTGCTGCACTAAATGTATATTTTTTTGAGCGTGCAAAGCTTGGAGGATCAAGTACGACCATATCAAATTTCATTTTTTTCTTCGCTGCATATTTGAAGTAAAGAAATACATCTTCTACAATAATATCTTGCGCTTCATAATCAACTTCATTTACACTAAACTGCTCAATCGTTTTACTTAAACTACGATTTGCAAGGTCAACACTCGTCGTTTTACTCGCTCCGCCAAGAGCTGCAAATACAGAGAAAGCACCTGTATAAGAGAACATATTTAACACTGTTCTTCCTTTTGCATATTTATCACGAATTTGTTTTCGAACGTTACGTTGATCTAAAAATACCCCAACCATTGCCCCATCATTTAAATAAACCGCAAAGTTTACACCGTTCTCTTTTACGATAAGTGGGAACTCGCCGCGCTCTCCTGCTACGAAATCATCCCCCTCAATATATTTCCCTTTCGTATCAAAACGCTTTTTCTCATAAATACCTTTAAAGTTTGCTACTTTTTGAAGAGCGGCTATAATCTCGTCTCTGAAAGTGTAAATCCCTTCACTATACCAACTTACTACGTAGTAGCCATCATAATAATCGATAATTAGTCCTCCAAGACCATCACCTTCACCATTCACCACACGGAATGCTGTCGTATCACTTGATTTGTAAAATTGCTTTCGTTTATGTAAGGCAGATTTGATTTTACTTTCAAAGAAAGATTGATTAATTTGTTCACTCTCTTTTCTCGTTAAAATCCAGCCGTATCCTTTATTTTGTTTTCCATAATAGCCTTTTCCGATAAATTGGTTCTTCTCATCTACTACTTTAATGATTGTTCCTTCTTCACGAACATCATTTAAATTTTGAATCGCATCTTTTAAAATAAGCGGATATCCACTTTTAATTTCTTTTATAAATTTCGGTTTTATTTTTACAGTTACTTCTGATCGCATATAATAACTTCCTTTCCATTTGCATGCTTTCTCTACAGGAAGCATTTAAAAAGCGAGGCTGAAAAAACAGCCTCGTTTCACTATACCATATTATTGCTTTGCTAGTACAACTCGCTCATTCTCTCGCTTAACTGCCACATATTTACTACATTTTGAACTGAAATTCTTACTGTCCAACATAGTAGAAAAAATACTTATATATTTCACATTTATCATTGACATTGATAATGATTTTCATTATCATTTAATGTATATGAATTCTCGAAAATACAGGCTACATTTAATAGGAGGAATAAACATGATTATTGTTACAAATACAGCTAAAATTACAAAGGGTAATGGACATAAATTAATTGATCGTTTTAATAAAGTAGGTCAAGTCGAAACAATGCCAGGCTTTTTAGGATTAGAAGTGCTTCTAACGCAAAATACAGTTGATTATGATGAAGTAACAATTAGCACTCGCTGGAATGCAAAAGAAGATTTCCAAGGTTGGACGAAGAGCCCAGCATTTAAAGCTGCTCACTCCCATCAAGGCGGAATGCCAGATTATATTCTTGATAATAAAATCTCTTACTATGATGTAAAAGTTGTACGTATGCCAATGGCTGCAGCACAGTAAACATATTTCTTTTTTAAAGTATAGAATATGAGGAGCGTTACCACTTCTCATATTCTATACTTTTTTTACTGTCTTTTTACTAGTTTCGCATGTACGACTAACCTTCCTGCTTCCGGATCAAGTGCATAGTCACACGTCGAAAGTGTTACGATTTGATCACTTGCTGTCAATTTTATATCCGTTTTGTACAGCGATTTCTCCTGAATTCCCGCCAAAAATGATACGTATTCCGTATCACTGCTAAAATCCGTTTCAATGTAATAAAAATCAGTTGTTGTTGTATACACCGAGAACACTTCAAGATCATATCCTTCAAATAATGTATCGTAATATAATTTACGATGCGCCATGAAGAATTCCTCATCTAACATTTTCTTTAAACTTCCAAACATAGAACCATCTTTCATACGGTGACCATATAAAATCGTATTTCGATTTTGAGATTTCACATCATTACGATAGTCCATAAAGATGCTTCCTGCTCTCATATCTTCACCTTTATAATTACGGAACAAATAGTAATCATTGTCTTTCGCTTGAACGATTGGATAATTAATTTGTGTATCATCCATCGTAATCCATCCAACTATTTCTTCGTTAATTTGCTGCAGAGCTTTGAATTGTTTACGCACTTCCCCATCTTGTGATTGCTCTTCCATCGGACTTTTTTCATAAATGTTTTGTGCTTCGGCCATTACTTTACGATTTTCATAGTAATCCATAAAAATATCACCTAATTCATATACGGAATAGAAAAAGGTACCTAAAAAAACAACTGTAAGTATTCGTTGAAAAAAAGAATTCTTCTTCCGTTCTTTTTTACTACTCAAATTATCACCTCAAAACGGATTGTTCGCATATTTAAATACCCATTGGGACCATATACAACCCTGTATCTTCATCTTGCTTTACAACGACATCTACACCGTATATCGTCTTTATCATACTTTCTGTCACAACATCATCCGGCTTACCTTTCGTAACAATCTCGCCATCTTTCATAACGATGATATGATCACTATAGCGAATTGCCTGATTAATATCGTGTAATACCATAACAATCGTCAATCCATGTACTTCATTTAACTCTTTTACTAGCTCTAATATTTCAAGTTGATAATAAATATCTAAATAAGTTGTCGGTTCATCTAAAAAGAGCATTGGTGTTTTCTGAGCTAACGTCATAGCAATCCAGACACGTTGTCTTTCTCCACCAGATAAAGCGTGAATCTCTTTATCACGTTTACTTAGCAAATTCGTACATTCTAAAGCCCTTTCAATCGCGTCTCTATCTTCATCAGTTTGCGAGGAAAAAATATTTTTATGAGGCATACGACCAAAACTTGTTAATTTCTCTACCGTCATATCTGCCGGTGCTTCATTTTGTTGATGGACAACAGCTAATTTTCTAGCAAACTCTTTCGGTTTATATTGGGTAATCGCCTTCCCATCCAGTATTACCTCTCCGCTACGAGGATCGTGATTTCTTGACATCACGCCAAGTAATGTCGATTTCCCGCAACCGTTCGGACCAATAATTGTTGTAATTTTACCAATTTCTATTTCACTACTAACTGACTTTAATCGATCCGTTATATTATCATACGAAAAGGTTACATTTTTAATTTCCATGAACTTTATCACTCTTTCTAAGCAAGAATATTAAGAATGGGCCACCAATAACTGCCATAATCGTCGCCGCTGGAATTTCATTAGGTGGCACAATTAACCTTCCAATCGTATCCGCCGTCAAAATTAATAACGCTCCTGCAAGAGCAGAAAATGGAATTAATACTTTATGATCTGAACCGACTAGTTGCCTTGAAATGTGCGGAACAAGTAATCCTACGAAAGCGATAACTCCTGCAATCGCTGTTGATACTGCCGCTAAAAGTACTGCAATAGCAGAGATAATAAGACGAACTCTCGTCACGTGCAAACCTAAGTTTTTCGCAGTCTTATCTTGTAACGATAATAAGTTACACCAAGCTCCTACAAACAGAGCAAGAATAAGACCAATTGTTCCATACGTAACCATGATTTCTACATCGCCCCACGTCTTCATCGTTATGTTAGAAGTCGTCGTTTGCTTAATACTCTTAATGAAATATCCACAAATTGTAATGAATGATTCATTTAAGCCAGTGAACATCGCATTAATAGCTATACCAACTAAAATAATGCGAAGTGGACTTAACCCTGACTTCCATGAAAATGCATAAACGAGATAACATGCAAACGCACCACCTAAAAAGGCGAATACTGGTGTCCAGAAAAAGAATTGCGGGAATAACGTAATAATAACAAGTGTCATAAAACTTGCTCCTGAAGAAATACCGATCACTCCAGCATCAGCAAGTGGGTTTTTCATAACAGCTTGAAAAAGCACACCTGAAACAGCAAGAGCCGCCCCGGTGAACAGCGCAATAATAATACGCGGGAAACGTAAATCTTTAATTACTTCAACATCTTCATTGGCCCCTGTAAATATCCCTTGTACAAGGTCCACTATTCCTATTTCTAAACTTCCTTTCGTCGCTGACAATGACGTCATAACAATAAGCAATGCAGTAACAATGAGGAAACTCCAAGTTTTTTTGTTCATTCCACTCTTCCTTTATATTAAAATGCATCACGGATACATCATTTTTTTCAATTCATCTAACGCTTCAATTGCTGCTAAATTACCTGTCGTTCCAAATAAACGCTCTTCTAAATCGTAAACACGATTATTTTTAACTGCAGCGAAGTGTTTCCAAATATCATTTGTTTTAAATTCTTTATCAAACATTTTTACAACTTCATCTGGCATACCATGTGCTGCTCGTAAAATAATGTCTGGATCTGCTTTTTTTAAGTACTCTGTATTAGAGGCTAAATACTCTACTTGCTCACCTTGTACAATGTTTTTACCACCTAGTTGCTTCACTAAATCTCCAATGTAAGAATGCTCTGTCGCTACTAAATAACTCCCCGGCACACCTAATAAAATAAGTACTGTCGGTTCTTTCTTTCCTTTTACTTCTTTTTGAATACTAGCAACCTTTTTATCTAACTTCGTTACAACTGCTTCAGCCTGCTTTTCACGTCCATATTGCTTACCTAAATTACTAATGGAATTTTGCATATTTTTCAAACTAGTTAAGTCTACAAAGTTTGCTTTCATACCTATACCATCAAAAACTGGCTTTAATTCATATTCAAGTGTTGTCACAGATAATACTTCTGACGGCTTTAATGATTTTACCTTTTCCATATCAGGACTCATCGGATTCCCGACTTCAGGCAACCCTTTATATCTCTTTGGTAAATCTTTCGTACTCGTTGGAACACCAACTAACTCTACTTCTAACGCATCCATAATTTCAGTAACAGCGACTGTCGTGGCAACAACTCTCTCTTTACTCTCACTCTTCACCTGTTTTGCTACTTCTTTTTTTGGCGCCGAGCATCCAGCTATACTCACTAATAAAATGATAGCCATTAATACACTTGCAATTTTCTTCACTCTCAATCACCACTCCTTTCCGAACAATATGAAACAAGTCTTGATGCACGCGAACACGCATCAAGACTCCAAAAATTACAATCTACCTGCTCTATATTTACGAACTAGTAAAGCAAGTGACCCTAGCAGTAGCACCATGTATAAACCTAGTTGTGCTGTATCTGCCGTCTTTGAGTTTTTCTCTTTTTTCGGATCATTTTTTTGGCCTTCTTTTTTCTTCTTATCATCTGCATTTCGGTTAAAATCAGGCGTATCTACTTTTTTCACATTATCTACTTTCGGTGTAATCACTGGATTGTTCGGATCATTTTTCGGATCTTTTTTTGGATCCTCTTTAATCGTTCCTAACGCACCAACATTGTTTGTATCAAATTGAATTTGGACATCGTAGAAATGATGGTAGTTCATTTCGTTAATATCTACTTTCACTTTTGCATTTAATTTTGCAAATAAATCACTTACTTCAAATTGTACTACTCTCGTATTTGCATTTTTATCTTCACTTACTAGTTTTGCATCAGCAAATAAACCATCTTTTTCTGTTTGGAATTTCGTAATCCACGCACTATTTTTCAGCGTCATCTCAATGTACTTTTTACCATCTTTAACGATTAATTTGGCTGGATGTACAGTATAATCATGCATCTTTGAAAGCTCATTTGTTTTATCTTTTAACACTTTAAATGGAATATCATATTCACCATCTACTAAATTTTTCGGATCAACTATTACTTTTGGCGTATTATTTCCGCCTTGGTTGTCATTTCCGCCTTGGTTATCGTTTCCGCCTTGGTTATCGTTTCCGCCTTGGTTATCGTTTCCGCCTTGGTTATCGTTTCCGCCTTGGTTATCTAATGCTTTAATACTCTTTTGATCAAATACAAATTGAACATCGTAGAAATGGTGATAATTCATTGCATCAATGTCTACTTTTACTTTTGCATTTAATTTTTTCGATAAATCATCTACTTCTAACTCTACTACTTTTGTATTTTGTTCTTTATTCTCACTTAACACTTTTGCATTAACAAAAGAACCATTCTTCTCAAACTCAAACTTTGTAATCCATGCACTATTCGTTAATGTAAACGATACATACTTCTTGCCATCTTTCACTTTTAGTACAGCTGGACTCTTTGTATATGTGTTCATGATTGAAATTTCTTCTGTTTTATCTTTTAAAACTTTAAAATCGATGCTGTATGCACCATCTTTAAGAGCTTTTGGATCAATGATTGTGTTATTACCTTGGTTATTGTTTCCGCCTTGGTTATTGTTTCCGCCTTGGTTGTCGTTTCCGCCTTGGTTATCGTTTCCGCCTTGGTTGTCGTTTCCGCCTTGGTTGTCGTTTCCACCTTGGTTATTGTTTTCACCTTGATTGTCTAACGGTTTAATGCTACCTTTATCAAATGCAAATTGAATGTCATAGAAATGGTGATAATTCATTGAATCGATATCTACTTTTACTTTTGCATTTAACTTTTTAGATAAATCGTCTACCGCTACTTCCACTACACGTGTATCAGCTTTTTTATCTTCACTTAATACACTTGCATCAACAAACGAACCATTTTTCTCAAATTCAAACTTTGTAATCCACGCACTATTCGTTAATGTAAATGATACATATTTTTTACCATCTTTCACTTTTAACACGCCTGGACTCTTTGTATACGTGTTCATCATTGAGATTTCTTCTGTTTGATCTTTTAAAGCTTTGAAACTAATGCTGTATTCACCATCTTTAATTGTTTCAACATTCGGCTTCTCTACTTCTGGTTTCTCTACCTCTGGTTGCTTTTCTTCGCTCTTAATTGGCTCAAGTTTTTCTTGATTAAATTGAAGTTGTAATTCATGCGTTTGTTTATAATTTTGTGATGCCACTTCAATAAATACTTTTGCATTCAACTTTTTAGATAAACTGTCTACTTCAAATTCTACTACTCTTGTATTTTTCTCTTTATTTTCACTTACTACTTTCGCATCAACAAATGAACCATCTTTTTCTGTTTGGAAATTTTTAATTGATGCGTTATCTGTTAACGTTACAGTTGCCTTTTTCTTACCGTTTTCTACTTTTAATACTCCTGGACTTATTAGCTTGTCTTTCATTCTAGATTCTTCATCTGTCTTATCTTTTAATACTTTAAATGGAATGCTGTACTCTCCGTCTTTAATTGTTTCAACTTCTGGTTTTTCTACTTCCGGTTGTTTCTCTTCATTTTTAATTGGCTCAAGTTTTTCTTGATTAAATTGAAGTTGTACCTCATGTGTTTGCTTATAGTTTCTTGATGCCATTTCGATAAATACTTTTGTATTTAGTTTTTTTGATAAATCGTCCACTTCTAACTCTACTACTCTTGTATCTTTTTCTTTATCTTCACTCACTACTTTTGCATCAACAAATGAACCATCTTTTTCCGTTTGGAAATTTTTAATTAATGAACTACTTGTTATTGTTACAATTGCTTTTTTCTTACCGTTTTCTACTTTTAATACTCCTGGATTTACCATGTAAGTATTCATCTTAGATTCTTCATCTGTTTGATTTTTTAACACTTTAAATGGAATACTGTACTCTCCATCTTTAATTGTGTTAGAATTTGGTTGTTGATCTGAGTCAGGCTTTTGGTCGGGCTTCTGACTTGGATCCGTAGTTTCATTAGGATCTGGCTTATTAGCTGGGTCCTCTTTTTCATCTGGTTTTTCTACATGAATTGGTGTAATGCTATTTTGATCAAATGCAATACGCACATCATAGTCATGATGATAATTTAAAAAATCTATGTCTACTTTTACTTTCGCATTTAATACTTTCTCTACATCGTCCACTTCAAATTCTACTACTCTTGTATCTTTTTCTTTATCTTCACTAATTACATTTGTCGCAACAAACTGGCCACTTTTTTCTGTTTCAAACTTTGTAATCCATGAACTATGTTCTAAGGTAAAGGATACCTTCTTCTTCCCATCCTTCACTTTTAAAGTTCCTGGACTTACAGAGTATTGATTCATCATAGATTCTTCATCTGATGTATCCTTAAGAACTTTGAAACCGATTGAATATTCACCGTCAGCTAGTTGACTTGCTGCTTGAACTGCAAGAGGTTGTAATGTTGAGACGAATGTAAATATCATTAAACACATCGCAACAACAATTTTAAGATATCTATTCAATGGAATAACGCTCCTTTATTTAGTTTTGACGTATTCTACGAATTAAGAAAACACCTGAAATAAGAATTAGCGCTGCAAATAATCCAATGCGTGCTTCATCTCCTGTTTTTGGGTTATCTGTTTTTTCAGCTTTACCACTTTCATTTGTTCCTTTGTTCGCCTCTTTATTTACTTCTTTACTCTCTTCTTTCTTCACTTCTTCTTTTACTTTTGTATCTGTTTTTGTTTGATCATTATTCTTTGTTACAGCAGTTGCTTTATTTTCTCCACCTACCGCTTTTACATTTGCATCAAACGCAAAGCGAATTGTGTAGTTATGGTCATAATTTACGTTAGGTACAACAACATGAATTTTTGCAGCTGCTGGTTTAGATAAGTCGTCTATTTTAAACTCTACAGTTCTTTTATCTGCTGATTCATCTTTATTAACAACTTTTGCATCAACAAAATTCCCATTCTCAGGTGCTTTAAATTCTGTAATCCAAGCACTATGATTCATCGGAATTTGTACTCTCATTTCACCATTTTTTACAACTAACTTAGCTGGTTTTTCAAAATAATCATTTGCCATTGAAGCTGAATCATTTTCCGCTTTTTGAATAACATAGTTAATATCATACGTACCGTCAGCTAGTTGCGCTGAAACTTTCCCATATGGCATGACAAGAAAAGCTAGCATACATACGAACGTTATAATAAAAGCGGGTAATACAGAAATCTTTCTCATTTGGCTTACTTCCTCCTCGTTTATCCTTCATCCGTAATTTTCGAAAATGATAATTATTCTCATTTTATAAAAAAAAATAATAATCCTCTATCACTATTTAATTGTAATTTATTTATGTAACGTAGATATTATTGATTATCATTCTCACTACGTGTTAAAAATAATATCCCTCTCTATTCCTTATAAAGAGCGATTCATCTTTTCACATAAGTCCCTATCTTTTTTGTTGATTATCATTCTCAATGAAGCTCAAAAAAAATAACACTCACCATTCTCGTACTCTATCACCTCTATCTACAAAATGATATCGTTATAGAAAACCTTATACCTTTCACTCCTCACTTTCCTTCCAATATTTCCACAACTAAGTCAATCTTAGCCTAATGCTAATTTTTTTGTCAACTATATTACGTATAAAATTTTTAATATCTAAATTTCCCTATATACAATTTTTTCTACAAAAAAAGAGGCTTTCTTTCATAGAAAGCCTCTTTTCACTATTTTTCTACAGCAACTTCTTGCTTTTGAAACAAAGAAATGACATATCCAATTACAATACCTACTAGAGCAGGAACTAACCACCCAATCCCTACACTATATAACGGAACTTTATTTAAAATAGGTGCTAATGCCACAATTTGAAGATTCGCATTGTGCAATCCATCAAAGAAGCTGATCATGAACGCTCCTACAATACCACCTACATACATTACTAAAGGAAGACGAATATAGTTTTCAACAAGTGATAATACAATTAGCACGATACCAATTGGGT
>Ga0209025_1002039_pt1 | contig 23034 bp, 16 predicted proteins | sample AraplaMF_Col_mLB_FD_184256 | JGI IMG/M metagenome (GOLD analysis project Ga0209025, IMG submission 184256) | Arabidopsis root microbial communities from the University of North Carolina, USA - plate scrape MF_Col_mLB (SPAdes) (version 2) | ecosystem: Host-associated > Plants > Roots > Endosphere... | reverse complement strand
CCAATACCCGCTCATGCCAGAGCGGCGCACATTCGCGTCGCGGAGGAAGGTCGCCACTCGCACCTTTGCCGGGGTAGCAAAAGCCCATCGGCACGATGGCGATGCGCGAGGCGTCGTAGAACGTGTCCTTGGCGGTTCCCATCCAGTCCCTGAGCCGGTCACCACTTGGATCGTCGAACGGGATGCCGCTGGCATGCACCCGTGCACCCGGCGCCTGGCCAATGATTACGATGCGCGACGTGGCACTGAATTGCACGACCGGACGAGGCCCGGCGGCCAGATCGGCCGCACAGCGCGTGCAGGCCGCGATCTCGCGACGCAGCGCTTCAACTGCGCCCATCGCGGGGTGAGGGGAATTCATGGCGTTTCAGCGAATTTTGCGGGGTGTGCGTATATTACTGGGCTTGAACCATCGCTCATTGGCAAGGCACACATCATGACGACGCAAACTGAAACCGCAATCCTGGCAGGCGGCTGCTTCTGGGGCATGCAGGACCTGATCCGCCGCTACCCGGGCGTGCTGACCACGCGCGTAGGCTATACCGGCGGCGACGTGCCCAATGCGACGTACCGCAATCACGGCACTCACGCCGAGGGCATCGAAATCGTCTTCGACCCGGCCAAGATCAGCTACCGCCAGATCCTCGAATTCTTCTTCCAGATCCACGATCCGAGCACGAAGAATCGCCAGGGCAACGACATCGGCACCAGCTATCGCTCGGCTATCTACTATCGCGACGACGAACAGAAACGCGTGGCCGAAGACACCATAGCCGACGTCAACGCGTCCGGCCTGTGGCCTGGCAAAGTCGTGACCGAAGTAGCCCCGGCCGGTCCGTTCTGGGAGGCGGAGCCGGAACATCAGGACTACCTGGAGCGATTGCCGAACGGGTACACCTGCCACTTCGTGCGACCGGGGTGGAAGCTGCCGTCACGCGGGTGAGGGGTGTGTTGGGGATGGCTGCCGTCAGATTATGTGTTCCGCCATGCGTACAACGGTAATCAATACCCAGTAGGCGAATGGGGCGAAGTACAGTCGTCGGAGAAAGTTGGACCGTGTCTGACGCCAAACGCCTATTAGGGCAAGGACGATAGCACCAATCGTCAATGCCGAACCTTGCAAATAATTGGATTGCGAGTCGTACATCCACATGTCCGCGGCGGGCCCTTCTGCTCCGAATGGATAGATTTCGGGGGTATGCCAAGCGTCCCAGAAATCGAGGATGAAAAGTCCGATAAGCCCGACAAATATGGGCGTGGCGATCCATTTAGTACATGACGACGAGGTCGAGGTCTTTGGCATAGTTGAGAAACTCACTAACGAAGTCCGACATGGCGCTGGTTAGGTCGATACAGCCTTCGGAGCCGGCCCATTGCCCGCCATGAATCGAAAAATCGGATCTGCCAAACATTCGGTTGCCTGGGAGGGGATCAAGCCAGACACGATGCCGGCCCCAGGCGGGCGTTCCTCCAGGAAATGGCCCACGGTATGCGATTGAAAACAGCTTTTTAACAAGGGCCACGTTGTCCCATCGCTCCAGCCGGTCTTGACGGGCTCTGTATCGACCAGCCGGAAGAGGTCCACGCTTTTTGGCCGCTTGATGCTCTGGGCCTGTGAACCCAGGCCGGCCGGACACGGCGGGCCACTGCCGATAAGTCTGTCCGTCCTCCAGCCAGACCAGGACCACGCCATTGAAGAACAGCGAGGCGTTTCGGCTGTCGAGGCGTCGCGACGTTTCCTCCAGCCCCAATAGATGAACAAGATTTCTTGTAGAAAGATTGTTTGTCCAGCAAGTCCGTATTCGGGCGAGAGATTGCAATTCCGCCTGCAGGTCGCGATCACTGTCAATAATCTTGCAGATTTGTTCCTCGGTGAGTCGCATATGTACGCCTTGGCTCGGGTTGGTCGGTGACCTCGCTCACTCGCTCGCAGCGGTCTGCGATCGCGAAGTCAGGACAACCGACGTGGAATCTCGCACCCTACCAAGGCCGCCAGTTTCGACGGTTGATTTGTCGCAATGCAGGCACATGCTCCTAGACCAACTTGGAAGTCCCGTCTATTGCGTGCCGGCGATCAGATCTAGTGGCACATTCAATGCCAGCGCCAACGCTTGCATCACCTCCACACTCTCGCCCGCTTCCGGTTTTCTATCTGGCTAGGGCAGGGTTTGCTGGCGCCGACCGAGGTGGCACTTTTGAGAATCGGCTCATATCCCAATCGGGCTGCAGACCTGTACGTTTATACAGTATAGTTACGAGATCTTTCGGACCCCGCACGTCCGAAACGCATCAAGAAAGCACTTCAGAAATCGGTTTCAACTTATTGATTCGAGGCAAGAAATTGTCAGATTCCGGCACTATCCGCATCCGTGGGGCGCGTCAGCACAATCTCAAGAACGTCGATCTCGACCTGCATACCGGGCAGATGACCGTGGTTACCGGGCCTTCGGGTTCCGGCAAGTCGAGTCTGGTATTCGACACGCTGTATGCCGAAGGGCAGCGGCGCTACGTCGAGACCTTCAGTGCCTACGCGCGCCAGTTTCTGGATCGGATGGACCGTCCGCAGGTCGACAAGGTGGATGGGGTGCCGCCCGCGATTGCCATCGACCAGACGAACCCGGTGCGCAGCTCGCGGTCGACAGTCGGGACGATGACCGAGTTGAACGATCACCTGAAGCTGCTCTACGCGCGCGCTGCCGAGTTGTTCGACCGGCAAACCGCACTGCCGGTGCAGCACGACTCCCCCGAAACGATCTATTCCGAACTGGTTGCCCGTACGGCAGCCGGGCAGCCGTATGCCGATGCGCGGCTCGTGATGACGTTTCCGGTCGAGTTGCCGGAAACGGCGACCGAAGCGGAAGTCGAGCAGTGGCTGTCGGTCAGTGGCTATACGCGCATCCATGGACAGCGGATCGTGGAATCGGTGACGGGCAAGCGCAAGGTGCTGGATGTGGTGGCGGATCGCTTCCGCATCGGCAACGTGGAAAAAGCCCGTGCGGTGGAAGCGATCGAGGCATCGCTCAAGCGCGGTAGCGGCCGGGTCAGTGTGCAGGTAGTGACCGACGAAGGCGACGGTCCCGTCTGGAAGTTCTCGACGGGTTTGCACAGCCCGGAGAGCGATATCCGCTATGCCGATCCGCAGCCTGCGCTGTTCTCGTTCAATTCCGCCTATGGCGCTTGCGAAACGTGCCGGGGCTTCGGGCGCGTGATCGGCGTCGATCTGGGACTGGTGATTCCGGACGGCCGCAAATCCCTGCGCGATGGCGCGATCAAGCCGATGCAGACGCCGGCCTGGAAGGAGTGCCAGGACGACCTGATGCGCTACGCGGCCAAGGCAGGCATTCCGCGTGATCTGGCGTGGAATCAGCTGAGCGAGGCCGAACAGCACTGGGTCATCCACGGCTCGCCGGACTGGAACGGGCAGTGGAACAAGCAGTGGTATGGCGTGATGCGGTTCTTCAGTTACCTGGAGTCCAAGGCCTACAAGATGCATATCCGCGTGCTGCTGTCGAAGTACCGCAGCTACACGCCGTGCGAAACCTGCGGCGGTGCGCGCCTGAAAACCGAGGCGCTGCTGTGGCGCCTGGGCAGCAAGGATAATGCCGATACCGTGCTGGCCCCGGCAGCGCGCTTTCTTCCGCGCGGCGTGGATTGGGATCGGACGCAGTTGGAGGCCCTGCCAGGTCTTACGGTGCACGACCTGATGCTGATGCCGATTTCGCGCATCCGGCGCTTCTTCGATGACCTGACGCTGTCGAGCGCGCTGCTTGACGATGCGCTCAAGCTGCTGCTCGCTGAAGTCCGCACGCGGCTCAAATACCTGTGCGATGTGGGATTGGGTTACCTGACGCTGGACCGACAGAGCCGGACGCTGTCGGGCGGCGAGGTACAGCGGATCAACCTGACCACGGCCCTCGGCACCTCGCTGGTCAATACGCTGTTCGTGCTTGACGAGCCCAGCATCGGCTTGCATCCACGCGATCTGAACCGCATCGTCGAGGCGATGCATCGGCTACGCGACGCGGGCAATACGCTGGTGGTGGTGGAGCACGATCCGTCCGTGATGCTGGCTGCCGATCGCCTGATCGACATGGGTCCGGGGCCGGGCGAGCGCGGCGGCTCGATCATTTTCGACGGTTCGCCCGATGCCATCCGCAAGGAACGGACGCTGACCGGCGATTACCTGGGCGGGCGCCGCCGCGTGACCGATGCGTCGGCGTGGCAGTCGCGGCCCGTGGATGCCGATACGCCGCGCCTGACGCTGGAAGGCGCGAGCGAACACAATCTCAAGGACGTGACGGTCGGCATCCCGCTGAACCGGCTGGTCGTCGTCACAGGTGTATCCGGTTCGGGCAAATCGACGCTGCTGCAGGATGTGCTGTACCCGGCCATGGCCCGCCATTTCGGAAAGGCGACGGAATCCCCGGGTGCGTTCCGCGATTTGATCGGGGCAGACCAGGTCAACGATGTGGTGTTCGTGGACCAATCGCCGATTGGCAAGACCGCACGGTCGAATCCGGCCAGTTATGTCGGTGCCTTCGACGAGATTCGCAAGCTGTTTGCCAAGGCGCCGCTGGCACTGCAACGCGGCTACACGGCTGGCACATTCAGCTTCAACTCGGGCGATGGTCGTTGCCCGACTTGCGGCGGCTCGGGTTTCGAGCACGTGGAGATGCAGTTTCTGTCGGATGTCTACCTGCGCTGCCCGGATTGCGACGGCACGCGGTATCGGGCCGAAGTGCTGGAGGTCAAGATCGAGCGCGCTGCCCGGGGGCAGGCGCCGCGCAAGCTCAGCGTGGCCGATGTGCTTGAACTGACGGTCAGCGAAGCGACCGCGCTGTTCGAAGGGGATGCCGCGGTGCTGCGCGTACTCGCGCCAATCGCCGACGTGGGCCTGGAATACGTGAAGCTGGGTCAGCCCGTGCCGACCCTCTCTGGCGGCGAGGCACAACGTCTGAAGCTTGCTGGCTTCCTGGCCGAGACCGCTGCCGCGCATCCGGTGAAGAACCGCAAGGCGGTGGTGTTGCCCAAGCGGCTGTTCATGTTCGACGAGCCCACCACGGGTCTGCACTTCGACGATATCGCCAAGCTGATGCGCGCCTTCGGCAAGCTGCTCGATGGTGGCCATTCGTTGATCGTGATCGAGCACAACCTCGATGTGATCCGCGCCTCCGACTGGATTGTCGATCTCGGACCCGAAGGGGGCGACGGCGGTGGCGAACTGATGTGCGAGGGTACACCCGAGGACGTCAAGCTTTGCACCGCATCGCATACGGGCCATGCGCTGATCGCCTATGACAAGGCGCTGGGCGACGGCACGCTGGCTGCGGAACAGGCGGAGGCCGAAGGCCAGGGCAAGCCGCTGCAGGCTGCCATACAGGCCGCGCGGGCGCGTCGTGCCGTGGAAGGCGAGGGCGTGGTGCGCATCGTCAACGCCCATGAGCACAACCTGAAAGCGCTGAACGTCGACATTCCGCACGGCAAGTTCAACGTGATCACCGGGGTGTCCGGTTCGGGCAAGTCGACGCTGGCGTTCGACATCCTGTTCCACGAGGGTCAGCGACGCTATCTGGAATCGCTGAATGCCTATGCCCGCTCCATCGTGCAGCCGGCTGGCCGGCCCGAAGTCGATGCCGTCTACGGCATTCCGCCGACGGTGGCCATCGAGCAGCGGCTGTCGCGAGGCGGACGCAAGAGCACGGTGGCGACGACTTCCGAAGTCTGGCACTTCCTGCGCCTGCTGTACGTGAAGCTCGGCATCCAGCATTGCGTCCACGATGGTGCGCCGGTGACGTCGCAGAGCCCGGCGTCGATTGCCGCACAGTTGTTGCGCGACTACCGTGGCCAGCACGTTGGCCTGCTTGCGCCGCTGGTGGTCAATCGCAAGGGTGTTTATACGGATCTGGCGAAATGGGCCAAGACGCGCGGCAACACGCATCTGCGCGTAGACGGCGAGTTCCTGCCGGTCGATCCGTGGCCGCGCCTGGATCGGTTCCGCGAGCACACCATCGAGTTGCCGGTGGGCGACATCGTCGTCTCGCCCGACAACGAGGCCGCGCTGCGCGAGCTGCTGGACCAGACACTGGAAGCCGGCAAGGGCGTGATGCATCTGCTGGCCCCGCTCGATGGATTGAAGAATGCGATGGAGTGCGGCACACCGCATGCCTGCGAAACGGTGGTGTTCTCGACCAAACGCGCCTGTCCGGTGTGCGGCACGAGTTATCCGGAACTCGATCCACGCATGTTCTCGTACAACAGCAAGCACGGCTGGTGCGGCACCTGCGTGGGCACTGGCCTGGCGCTGACGGGCGAGCAGCGCGAGGTGTATGACGACACGGTGCTGGGCGGCGACGACCGGGGCCGCGAGCAGAGCCTGCCGTCCGAGGAGCAGGAACCCGAAGGCGTGGGCGATACGCCGTGCCCGGATTGCCATGGCACGCGGCTGAATCCGGCTGCGCGCGCGGTCACGTTCGATACGCAGGCGATTTCCGATGTGGCGCAGTGGACGGTGTCCGACACCCGCCGTTGGGTGGATGGCCTGAAACTCGAGGGCCGCGAGGCCGATATCGCGCGCGATGTGGTGACGGAAATCGCCAGCCGGCTGCAGTTCCTGGAAGAAGTCGGACTCGGCTACCTGAGTCTGGATCGCGCCGCACCGAGTCTGTCTGGCGGCGAGGCGCAGCGGATTCGACTGGCCGCCCAGTTGGGGAGCAACCTGCAGGGTGTCTGCTACGTGCTGGACGAGCCGACCATCGGCCTGCATCCACGCGACAACCAGATCCTGCTCGATGCGCTGCGCAAGCTGGGCGACAAGGGCAACACGCTGGTGGTGGTGGAGCACGACGAAGACACGATCCGTCGCGCCGACCACATCATCGACATCGGCCCCGGCGCCGGCAAGCGAGGGGGCCGGCTGGTGGCTGAAGGTGGCGTCGAGACGCTGGCGTCGGCATCGGACTCGACGACCGGTCGCTTCCTGGCCAATCCGATTGTTCACCCGCTGCAGGAGCGACGCCCCGTGCGGCCGCCGCGTGCGGGCAGGGTGGCCGAGCCAGAGCAATGGCTGACAGTGCAGGGCGCGCATCTGCACAACCTGCGCAACGTCACGGCACGGATTCCGCTGGCCAGGCTGGTGGCCATCACGGGTGTATCGGGCTCTGGCAAATCCACGCTGGCGCGAGACGTGTTGATGACGAACCTGCTCGATGCAGTGGGCCGCTCGGTGATGTCATCGCCGGCCACGCGACGGGCGCGTTCGGCGGCGGAGAAGGCGGGCAAGCCGACGGCCACGAAATCTCTCAACGTCGAGCATGCGTGGCATGGCTGCGAAGGCATCACGGGCTGGGAGACGATCGATCGCGTGCTCGAAGTGGACCAGACGCCGATTGGCAAGACCCCGCGCTCGTGTCCGGCCACGTATATCGGTGTGTGGGATGCCATCCGCAAGCTGTTCGCGGATACGCTCGAAGCCAAGGCGCGCGGTTACACGGCGTCGCGTTTCTCGTTCAATACGAGCGATGGCCGCTGCCCGGCCTGCGAGGGACAGGGCGTGCGTACGATCGGCATGAGCTTCCTGCCTGACGTGAAAGTGCCTTGCGATGTCTGCCACGGCCAGCGCTTCAATCCGGAAACGCTTGCGGTGACGTGGCGCGGCAAGAATATTGGCGACGTGCTGACGATGGAGATCGACGAGGCCGTGGAGTTCTTCTCGGCCATCACGCAGATCAGCCATCCGCTGCAGTTGATGAAGGACGTGGGGCTGGGCTACCTGACGCTGGGACAGCCGTCACCGACGCTTTCGGGTGGCGAGGCGCAGCGGATCAAGCTGGTGACGGAGTTGTCGAAGGTGCGCGACGACATTACCCGCCGAGGCCAGAAGGCGCCGCACACGCTTTACGTGCTGGACGAACCCACCGTGGGCCTGCATATGGCCGACGTGGCAAGGTTGATCCGCGTGCTGCACCGCTTGACCGACGGGGGCCACAGCGTGGTGGTGATCGAGCACGATCTTGACGTGATTGCCGAAGCCGACTGGATCATCGACCTGGGTCCGGAAGGCGGCGCGCAGGGCGGCACGATTGTCGGTGCGGCCGATCCGGAAGCGTTGTCGCGCATCGCGGCCAGCCATACCGGAGCAGCACTGGTGCCGGTGCTGGCACGGACGGCGATGGACGGGGTGAGGGCGGCGGGGTGACACCGCATAGTTGTTCGCTCCCGTCCGGTTTTCTCCCCTCTCCCGCGAGCGGTGTATAGCCCGGACACATAGGTAACACCTGTTCGGAGACATGGGTAACACATCTAGACTGGCTGGCAGTGTCTTTTGGGAGACCTGCCATGCCGTGGAAGGAAGTGTCACTCATGGATCAACGCAGGGAATTAATGGTGCTGGCCAGCCAGCCGGGAGCGAATCGTCGCGAGTTGGCCAGGCGCTACGGCATCTCGCCCAAGACGCTGTACAAGTGGCTGCAGCGGTATGACGGGCAAGGCCCGGATGGGCTCGCCGACCAGAGCCGTCGGCCGGAACTGAGTCCCGCCAGGACCGACGAGGACATCGAGCAGCGGATCGTTGTGCTGCGCGACGAGAACCCCTATTGGGGCGCTCGCAAGCTGGCGCGATTGCTGCGCAACGAGGGCACGGCCTGGGTGCCGGCGCCCAGTACCGTTCACGAGATTTTGCGTCGCCACGGCCGACTGGGCGAAGGCATGGCCGCTGCGCAGGCGCCGTTCCGGCGCTTCGAGCATGCGCAGCCCAACGACCTGTGGCAGATGGACTTCAAAGGCCATGTGCCCAACCGCCACGGGCACTGCCATCCGCTGACGGTACTCGATGACCATTCGCGCTTTAGCCTGTGCCTGGCTGCGTGTGGCGATGAGCGCGGCGAAACGGTCCAGCCAAGACTGATCGCGACATTCCAGCGCTATGGGTTGCCACAGCGCATGACCATGGACAACGGACCGCCCTGGGGCGGAGGTGCGGACGGCTTGGGCTATACGGCGCTGACGGTGTGGCTGATGCGCTTGGACATCGCCGTCAGTCATTCGCGCCCATATCATCCTCAGACACAGGGCAAGGACGAGCGCTTTCATCGCACGCTCAAGGTCGAGCTATTGCAGGACCGCTGCTTTGTCGATAACGCGCAAGCCCAGCGTGCATTTGATCACTATCGCGAACGCTACAACGGCCAGCGCCCGCACGAGGCGCTGAAGATGGAGGTGCCGCTCGAGCACTACCGTGCCAGCACCATCGCCTATCCCAAATCGCTGCCGGAAGTGGAGTACCTGTCGACGGACCTGGTCTATAAAGTGGGCAGCAACGCGCGGATAGAAGTGCGGAGACGACGCGTGAAGATTGGCAAGGCTTTCATCGGACAGCGCATCGCGCTACGCCCAAAGAAGGAGGACGGCTGCTTCGGCATCTGGTTCAGCCGGTTTGAGATAGGGGAACTCGACCTGCGCGTACTGTGATACGCGCAGATCACGTGTTACCCATGTCTCCGAACACCTGTTACCCATGTCTCCGGTCTGTACACCGCTCGCGGGAGAGGGGAGAAAGCAGAGAGGCCAGGTCAAATAACTAAGACCACAACGCCGGCAAACACTCCCCTGCCGCCGCTGCCAAGACCACATCTGCCGTCTCATCCAGCGCGGAAGGCTGCGGGTTGACCACAATCACCTTGGCACCATGCTCACGGGCCAGCCCCGGGAGTGCTGCCGCCGGATACACCAGCCCCGACGTTCCCACCACCAGACAGAGGTCGCAGTTTTGCGCCGCATGATCGGCACGGAAGCGGGCGACCCGTGGCAAATCCTCGCCAAACCAGACCACCCCAGGACGCATCATCGCGCCACACAGCGCGCAGTGTGGCGGGTCACCCGGGATCGGAGGCACCGTATCGCAGCGGCCACAGGTATCGAGCCATTTGTTGGCGAAGAGGTTTCCGTGGAGTTCCACGACGTGTTCGCTGCCGGCCTGCTGATGCAAGCCGTCGATGTTCTGCGTGACGAGCGTGATCGATTTCGATTTGTCACCGGCGAGCGCCGCCAGCGCATAGTGCGCCGGGTTCGGCTTTGCGGCCGATACCAGTTCGCGGCGATGTTGATACCACTGCCACACCAGCGCGGGCTGGCGCCGATAAGCTTCTTCGGTCGCCAGTTCCTCAGGATCGAAGCGCGCCCAAAGTCCGGTCAGGGCATCGCGAAACGTGGGCACACCTGACTCGGCGGAGATACCTGCGCCGGTCAGGACGAAGATGTTCCGCGCGTCGGCAATCCACGCGCGAGCCTGCGCCAGCAGGGCGGCGTCGACGATCATGTCAGCGTGGCAGGCGACGCTGGCGAACGGCTTCGTACAGGCACACGCCGCTGGCCACCGAGACGTTCAGGCTTTCCACGCCACCCGCCATCGGGAGCGATACCAGGTCGTCGCAGGTTTCGCGCGTCAGGCGGCGCATACCTTCGCCCTCCGCACCCATCACGATGGCCGTCGGACCCTTGAAATCCACGTCGTACAGCGACTTCTCCGTGCCATCGGCCGTCCCGATCACCCAAATGCCGCGTTCCTGCAATTCGCGCAGCGTGCGCGCCAGGTTCGTTACGGTGATGTAGGGCACGGTTTCCGCGGCACCGCTAGCCACCTTGGCGACGGTCGCGTTCAAACCAACGCTACGATCCTTCGGCGCGATCACGGCATGGGCACCGGCACCATCGGCCACGCGCAGACATGCGCCCAGGTTATGCGGATCAGTCACACCATCGAGAATCAGCAGCAGCGGCGTGCCTTCGATGCCATCGAGCAGTTCGTCGAGGTTGAGTGCGAGCGACACATCTTCGGCACGCGCCACCACGCCCTGGTGGCGATCGGTACCAGCCATGCCACGCAGGCGGTCGCTATCAACGGGATGAAGCGTGACGTTAAGACTCTCCGCCAGGCGGATGAAGTCCTGCATGCGTCGGTCCTTGCGGTTCGCTTCGATATAGATGTCGGACACACTCTGCGCGCTCTGGCGCAGGCGTGCTTGCACGGCATGAAAGCCGATCAGGAGTTTGTGTTTAGCCATGGCGCGCATTGTACTCGCCATGGCCTCACTCAATCCGGCTTTTGGGCGACCGGAGTGGTCGCCCGCCATGTCACCGCTTGCGCGGTGTGCGGCTGGTCTTGCTGGCCGTCTTGGCCGGATGCTTGGCAGTCGCCTTGCGGGCGGTCTTCAAATGACCGGGCTTCGGCTTGGCTGCCCGCTTGGCCGGTTTGCCGGCCGGCGCCTTCGCCGGTGCGCGTCCGTGAGATGTATGACCGACATGCGCATCGCGCGGCTTCAGCGGCGTGATCACGGCTTCAAACACAGGCTGCTCTTCGATCACTCGGTCGAGCGTTTCGTCGAACGACTCTTCCGGCTTGGAAGTACCGCCCAACAAGGCTGCCAGCTGACGCCCCTTCTTGCGCGCCGGCACGGCATGCGCCGCGGGCACGCGCGGCGGCTCCGAGACACCGGCACGGCCACGCAATGTCTTGGCCGATGGCTCCTGCACCAGGCGGAAGTCGATCTTGCGCGCATCGAGGTCCACGCGCGACACCTGCACGCGCACCCGATCCGTCAAACGGTAGCGAATGCCAGTCCGCTCGCCGCGAAGTTCGTTGCGCGCCTCGTCGTACTGGAAGTAATCGCTGCCCAGTTCCGTCACGTGTACCAGCCCTTCCACATACAGCTCGTCGAGCTGGACGAAGATGCCGAACGATGTGACCGCGCTGACCGTACCGGCATAGTCGCTGCCGAGCTTGTCGCGCATAAAGTAGCACTTCAGCCAGGCTTCCACATCGCGCGATGCCTCGTCGGCACGGCGCTCGTTAGCCGAGCAGTGCAGGCCGAGTTCGTCCCAGATGGCTTCGTTGCGCTTGGCACGCGCGGCGGCGTTCGCGGCGCGCTTCTCAGCGTCGGCGGCCTGCATGCGGCGAGCCTTCGGCGAGATCTGCGTATTGAACTCGGTGCCCGGGCCAAAGGCCGGTTGGTACTTCGTATGCGCAAGAATCGCCTTGATCGAACGATGCACGAGCAAGTCCGGATAGCGCCGGATCGGACTCGTGAAGTGCGCATAGGCTTCATATGCCAAGCCGAAGTGGCCAATGTTGTCCGGGCTGTAGACCGCCTGCTGCATCGAGCGCAGCAGCATGGTCTGCAGCATCGGCGCGTCGGGACGGGACTTGATCTTGTCCATCACCTCGGCGTAATCCGATGCCTGCGGCTTGTCTCCGCCACCCAGCGACAGCCCCGAAGTCTTCAGGAATTCCCGCAGATTCTTGAGTTTCTCTTCACTCGGGCCCGCGTGGATACGGTATAGCGCAGGATGCTTGAAGCGTTCGAGGAAGTCGGCTGCGCAGACGTTGGCCGTCAGCATGCACTCTTCGATCAGGCGGTGCGCATCGTTGCGCGTGCGCGGCAGGATCTGCTCGATCTTGCCCTGCGCATTGCAGACGATATAGGTCTCGGTGGTGTCGAAATCGATGGCACCGCGTTCGCGGCGAGCCTTCAGCAAAACCTGGAACAGTTCGTACAGGTTCTGCAGGTGCGGCACAAGATCGGCACGCTTGTGCGCTTCCGGACCCTTGGTGTTCGACAGGATCGACCAGACCTCGTTATAGGTCAGGCGCGCCTTCGAGTGCATGACCGCCGGATAGAACTGGTAGCCCTTGAGCTCGCCCTTGGCCGTGATCACGGCATCGCAGACCATGCAGAGACGATCCACCTCTGGATTCAGCGAGCACAGCCCGTTCGACAGCTTCTCGGGCAGCATCGGAATCACGCGGCGCGGAAAGTACACCGAGGTGGCACGATCCAGTGCGTCGGCGTCCAGCGGCGTGCCCGGACGCACATAGTGCGAAACGTCGGCAATCGCCACGATCAGGCGCCAACCCTTCGCACGTCCGATCTTGACCGGCTCGCAGTAGACCGCATCGTCGAAGTCCCGTGCGTCTTCACCGTCGATCGTGACCAGCGAGACATCACGCAGGTCGATACGATGATCGAGGTCAGCCTGGCGCACCTCGTCGGGCAGCGCCTGAGCTTCCTTGGCCGCACCCGCCGAAAACTCATGCGGCACGCCATACTTGCGCACCGCGATCTCGATCTCCATGCCGGGATCGTCGATATCGCCAAGCACTTCCACCACGCGGCCCACGGGCTGCACGTAGCGGTCTGGCCATTCGGTCAGTTCGACGCTGACGATCTGCCCCACTCGCGCCTTGCCCTGGGCCTTGGGCGGAATCAGGATGTCCTGGCTGATGCGCTTGTCCTCTGGCGCCACCACGAGCACACCATTCTCGGACAACAGCCGGCCAATCACGAAGCGGTTGGCCCGATCCAGGATCTCGACGATCTGGCCTTCCGGACGTCCGCGACGGTCGTAGCCCACCACGCGCACCTGCGCGCGGTCGTTGTGCATGGCCTTCTGCAGCTCTCGCTCGGGCAGGAAGATATCGTCGTCGCCGTCGTCGCGGATCAGGAAGCCAAAGCCATCGCGATGGCCCTGCACGCGGCCGGTCACGAAGTTAGGCTGATGGGCCAGCTCGTAGCGGCCCTTGCGATTGAGTTCGATCTGCCCGTCGCGTTCCATTGCGGCCAGGCGCTTCTGGAAGCCGTCATGCTCCTTGCGCGTGACGGACAGGGCCTTGGCGATATCGCCTGCCGAAAGGGGCGACCCCGAAGTTCTCAATACGCCCAGGATTTCTTCCCGGCTCGGGATCGGATAGTTGTTTTGATTCAATTTTTCTGGAAACTATTTGACAATCGTTTTGCGGTCGCTATAATGGCCGCTTCGGTTGTTTCGACACCTGCCCAGGTGGCGGAATTGGTAGACGCACTAGGTTCAGGTCCTAGCGGTGGCAACACTGTGGAGGTTCGAGTCCTCTCCTGGGCACCAAGATTTAGCGAGAAACCCGCAACGCACGTTGCGGGTTTTTTGTTTTTGCGTCGCCGAATCTTTCAAATCCTCTCCCCTCGTTGCTTTGTCCATGGCTCATTTCTGAGTTCGAGCCGTGGATGAGTGTATCAGTTTCAGTGTCGATTCCGGCATTATCTCGCCATCTTTGCAAGTTCGATCGCCGAAAATGCAGCATTTCTTCCTCGCAGCCTGTTGCTACACCGCCCGGCCCCGCTGATGGAAAGGTTGACCCATCGCTGATCTGCAACTACCATGGTTTCACATTGAGATTTCCCCATGAGCACCAGTAGCCGGTTTGCCGTCGCCGTCCATATCCTCACGCTGCTTGCACAGGCCGAGGGTCCGGTGCCATCGTCCATGATTGCCGGCAGCGTGGGCACCAACCCCGCGCTGATCCGCCGCATGATCGGAGCGCTGACCGAAGCCGGGTTCGTGAGCACGACAATGGGCAGCACCGGCGGCGCAATGCTGGCGCGCCCGGCGTCGGCCATCACACTGCTGGACGTGTTCCGCGCCACCGAAACCACGGCGCTGATCACGCTGCACCAGAGCGCGCCCAACCCGGCGTGCATGGTCGGCCGCGAGATCACCGGTGCGCTGCAGGTCGTGGCCGACCGTGCGCAAGCCGCGATGGATGCTTCGCTCAAGGAGATCACGATTGCTAGCATGCTCGGCGAAGTCGAACATGCCGCCCGGCGCAGCAAGCGCTGATTTTTTTACCTCGATATGTAACCACATTGATTACATATCATTCGCTACTATGAAGGAGCCATCATCATGAAGATCGCCATTATCGGCGCCACCGGCAACGTGGGCACCCGCCTGACCGACGAAGCGCTGCGTCGCGGCCATACCGTCACTGCCCTCGCCCGCCAGGCTTCAAAGCTTCCTGCACGCGACGGCGTCGTCGCAAAGGATATCGACGTGAGCAATGCCCAGGTCCTGGCCGATGCACTGCGCGGCAGCGATGTCGTCATCAGCACCGTCCGATTCCTGCAAGCCACGGCCTCGCAGATCACCGACGCCGTCAAGGCGGCGGGAGTGAAGCGTTTGCTGGTGGTGGGAGGCGCGGGCAGTCTCTACATCGCGCCGGGCAAGCAACTGGTCGACACCCCGGAATTCCCGGACGCGTACAAGGCCGAAGCCTCGGCCGGTCGTGACTTCCTGAATGCGCTGAAGAAGGAAACGTCGCTTGAGTGGACGTTCCTGTCGCCGTCGGCCCTCTTCACGCCGGGCGAGCGCACCGGCAAGTTCCGACTGGGCAAGGAGGATTTGCTCGCCACCGCGGACGGCAGCTCGATCTCGATGGAGGACTACGCAATGGCCATGCTCGATGAGATCGAGCAGCCAGAACATGTGCGGGAGCGGTTCACCGTAGGGTACTGATACCTCGATCCGTATCTTGGAGCACCCCTCCACCGCGCGGGCGGAGGGGTGCCGCAGACTCAGGCTGCCGAGTCGTCGTCCAGCAGGCTGGCGCGCTTGCCGCGCTTGAGCCAGGCCGCGAGATTGTGCGGGCGAAGCGTGTCGTATTCCTCGAACGGCTGATGAATCCATGGGTTCGAAGGCAGGAACGTCACGTGGTAGTTGGGCTCAACCTTGGAGCACGCCTTGTACCAAAGCACCGCCGAGCGCACGTCGGTCACTTCAGGATAGCGCTCCTTCAGGTGGCGACCCACTCGCTCCAGCGTCACACCCGAATCGACGAGGTCATCCACCAGCAGGATTCGCCCTTCCAGGTTGCCACGCGTCATCGTGATGTATTGCGCAATGTCGAGCGTTCCCTGCTGCGTGCCGGCAGCTTCGCGGTACGAACTCGTCGCCAGGATAGCTAGCGGCACATCGAAAATACGCGACATCTGATCACCCACGCGCAGACCGCCTCGGGCCAGGCACAGGATCTGATCGAACTTCCAGCCCGATTCATGCACGTTCAGCGCGAGACGCGCGATCAGTCGGTGGTAGTCATCCCACGAGACCCAGAGGTTCTCGTCATCATTGGTTGGCAGGTTCATGGCAATCTTCTGATATCAGCGGCTTCGTTGGCCGATGGATAAAGCATCGGCCCGCATATCGCGGGCCGAATATCTTCAGTGAGGCCGTGGCGCGGGTGGCGCCACGGTCCTGCACACTGCATTGACCGGGGCTTAGGCCACCAGGTACGGATGGCGCAGCAGGATCGTCTCGTCTCGATCCGGACCGGTCGAGATCATGTCGATCGGGATACCGACCACTTCCTCGATGCGCTTCAGGTACACGCGTGCCTGTTCCGGCAGCGCATCCCAGGTCTTCACGCCAAACGTCGACTCGTTCCAGCCCGGGAATTCTTCATAGATCGGCTGGCATGCGGCCACGGCATCCGAGCCACGCGGCAGGATATCGACCCGCTTGCCGTCGAGCTCGTAGCCCACGCACAGCTTGATCGTTTCCAGACCGTCCAGCACGTCGAGCTTGGTCATGCACACGCCAGACACACCATTGATCTGTACCGAACGCTTCAGCGCAGCGGCGTCGAGCCACCCCGTGCGGCGCGGACGGCCCGTAACAGAGCCAAATTCCTTGCCGACATTGGCCAGACGCACACCCACGGCATCCTGACGGGCAGGGTTATCGTGGTCGTACAGTTCGCTCGGGAACGGACCAGCGCCCACGCGGGTGCAGTAAGCCTTGGTGATGCCAAGGATGTAGTTCAGGCGACCCGGACCGACGCCAGCGCCCGCAGCAGCCGCACCGGCCACGCAGTTGCTCGAGGTCACGAACGGGTACGTGCCGTGATCGACGTCGAGCAGCGTGCCTTGCGCGCCTTCGAACATCAGGTTGCCACCTGCTTCATTCACGGCATACAGCTCGGCCGACACATCGGCGATCATCGGCTTCAGGCGCGGCGCATAGGCCAGCATCTCGTCGAGGATCTGCTGGTAGTCCACAGCTTCGGCGCCCAGGTACTGGGTCAACATGAAGTTGTGGAACTCGACGTTCTCGCGCAGGCGTTCGGCGAAATGCTCCGGGTTAAACAGGTCTTGCACGCGCAATGCGCGGCGGGCCACCTTGTCTTCGTAGGCCGGGCCAATGCCACGACCGGTCGTGCCAATCTTGGCAGCACCACGGCGGGCTTCGCGCGCCTTGTCGATGGCAACGTGGTACGGCAGGATCAGCGTGGTGGCTTCGGAGATGCGCAGGCGGTTCTGCACTTGCAGGCCGGCGCTTTCCAGTTCCTCGATCTCACGGAACAGCGCTTCGGGCGACAGGACCACACCGTTACCGATGTAGCAGACGGTACTGGCGCGCATGATGCCCGAGGGGATCAGTCGCAGGATCGTCTTCTTGCCGCCGATAATGAGCGTGTGGCCAGCGTTGTGGCCGCCCTGGAACCGCACCACGCCCTTTGCCTGGTCGGTAAGCCAATCGACGATTTTTCCCTTGCCTTCGTCACCCCACTGGGTTCCGATCACGACGACATTGCGTCCCTGGCTTACTGCGGATGCGGACATGTTGAATTGGTCAGAAGGTTAAAAACGTATTCTACTCTCGTTGCCGGACGGTTCCCGGTTTTCGGGCCCCTCTCGGACAGACGTTTACCGCCCTTCGCGGGCGATAATAGGCCGCCGCGAGCAGCAAACGTCATTTTGAGAGCACGGAAAACAGGCCGGCAGGACATGCCGGCCCGGCGAAAAATCAGCGGGGGACCACCACCCAGGCGTCGCCCTGCCGCTGAAGCTGACGGTCGCAGTTGAACTCATCGAGCTCGTGCGTATGACCCGGCAGCGACTGAATCACGATCTCGCCAGCGGCGCGCAGCGTGGCAATCGTCGACCGCAATGCGGGATCGGCGTCCCACGGCGCAAAGATCGCCAGGGCGCGGACCTCGACTGGCGACAACGCCGCCACCTCACGCAGATCAAGCGAAAAACCGGTAGCCGGCCGGGCACGGCCAAATGCCTCGCCTACCTTGTCGTAGCGGCCGCCACGTGCAACGTAGTTCGGCAGGCCAGACACGTACGCGGTGAACATCACGCCGCTGTGGTAGTGATAGCCGCGCAGATCGGAAAGGTCGATGTTGACGCTGGCACCACGGACCTGATTGGCCAGCGCCGCCAGTTCGTCCAACGCACGGCCAATAGCAGCATTGGACGGCAACGTCGCGCGCGCGCGCTCGATGACTTCCACGCCGCCATATAGCGTCGGCAACGCCAGGAGGGCATTGCGCTCGGTGTCTGGCAGTCCCTGCGTCAACTCGCGCAGCGCGGCGACGTCCTTGGTTTCCAGTGCCGCGAACATTGCATCCTCGATTTGGCGCACCGACGGCAACGCCGAGAGCAGCGCTTCGAGAATGCCAGCGTGGCAAAGGTCCAGCCGGATATCTGTCAGGCCCGCCACTTGCAGCGCAGCCAGCATCAACTCCTGAATTTCGACGTCAGCTTCCAGGCCCGCATGACCATAAATCTCGGCGCCGATCTGGATCGGCTCGCGCGTCGCATGAAAACCAGCCGGACGTGCGTGCAGGACGTTGCCCGCGTAGCAGAGGCGCGTCACGCCAGGGCGATTCAGCAAGTGGGCGTCGATGCGGGCCACCTGCGGCGTGATATCGGCACGCAAGCCCATCGTACGGCCGGACAACTGGTCCACCAACTTCAGCGTGCGCAGATCCAGGTCATGGCCCGTACCGGTCAGCAGCGACTCCAGGTACTCAAGCATCGGGGGCATAACCATCTCGTAGCCGTAGGTACGAAACAGGTCGAGCATCCGGCGGCGCAGCTCTTCGATCTTGCGCGCTTCCGACGGGAGCACGTCGGCAATGTTTTCAGGCAGGAGCCAGCGATTGGACATGGGGGTCTCTTATATCAAAAACCTGGCTGGCGAGCTGCACGCCCTCCAGCCGGACAAAACCCCGGACGGACCGGGGTTCTGTCGCATATTGCTTATCCGGGCACTTCCAGCACCCGGGGCGCGATGTACGCGCTACTTCTTGCCGCCGGACGGGGCCGGTGCGGCATTGCCACCCGACGACCGCATGTAGCGGAAGAAGTCGGAATTCGGCTCGAGCACCATGACGTTGCCCTTGTCGCGGAACGTGTTGCGGTAGGCTTCCATGCTGCGCCAGAACTGGGCAAAGTTCGGATCCTTGCCAAACGCATCGGCATAGACCTGCGAAGCCTTGGCATCGCCCTCGCCCTTCACCACCTGCGCGTCGCGATACGCCTCGGCCAGCACCACTTCACGCTGACGGTCGGCATCGGCACGGATTTTCTCACCTTCCGCGGCGCCCGTCGAACGCAGTTCGTTGGCCACGCGCTTGCGCTCGGCCTCCATGCGGCGATAGACAGACTCGCTGATTGCAGGCAACAGGTCCACGCGCTTCAGGCGCACGTCCAGAATCTCGACACCCACGGATTGCGCGTACTCCGCCATCCCGGCGCGGATGTTCTGCATGACCTTGTCACGCTCACCCGCCACGACATCGGTCACGGTGCGCTTGCCGAACTCCTCGCGGGCCACGGCATCGATACGTTGCGTCATGCGATCCTGCGCGCCGCGCACATTTCCACCAAAGGCCACGAAGAACTTGCGCGGATCGGTAATGCGCCACTTGACGAACCAGTCCACCACCATCGACTTCTTTTCGGCGGTCAGGAAACGCTCGTTTGCCGCGACGTCGATCGTCTGGAGGCGGCGATCCATGAAGACCACGTTCTGCAGCGGCGGCGGCAACTTGAAATGCAGGCCAGGCTCACGCACCACCTGCTTGATCTCGCCGAACGCGAAGACCACGGCATACTGGCGCTGGTCCACGACGAAGAGCATCGACGATGCGATGGCCAGCAGGATAAACAGGCCAATGACGAAGGAAATCAGTCGGTTCATGACGGGTCTCCTTAGCGTACGTCGCGGTCGCGGTTACGCATCGCTTCACGCGAGCGGATATCCGTCGTACCGGCGTCCGGTACGGCCGGCGCGTTGGTGCCCGGCGCCGCGGCAGGCGCCGCCGACGATTGCACCTGCGACATCAGCTTGTCCAGCGGCAGGTAGAGCAGATTGTTGCCGCCCTTGGCATCGACAAGGATCTTGTTCGAGTTGCTGTAAATCTGCTGCATGGTTTCCAGATAAATACGGTCGCGCGTGACCTGCGGCGCCTTCGCATACTCGGTCTGCACCGAGCGGAAGCGCGACGCATCACCCTCTGCCTGCGCCACCACGCGGGCACGATAGGCTTCGGACTCTTCCTTCAGGCGTGCCGCCGTCCCCTTGGCGCGCGGCAGGATGTCATTGGCATAGGCTTGCCCTTCGCTGATCGCGCGCTCGCGATCCTGGCTTGCCTTGTTCACATCGTCGAATGCGGCCTGCACCTGCTCGGGCGGCTGCACGCTCTGGACGTTGACCGAGATCACGCGAATGCCGGTCTTGTACGAAGTCAGGATCGACTGGATGGACTTGGCTAGCCCCTGCGCAATCTGTTCACGGTTCTCGTAGAGCACCGAATCCATGCGGTTGCGGCCCACGATCTCCCGCACCGACGTTTCCGCGGCCTGCGTCACCAGTTCCTCGTCACCGCCACGGTCGGTCTTGTTGAAGAACAGATATTCGCTCGCGTCCTGGATGTCGTACTGGACCGTAAAGCGGACGTCGATGATGTTCTCGTCCTGCGTGAGCATCGACGAGTCCTTCAGGTTGCTGTCCTTGATCGACGTCGAACGCCCGACTTCCACGGAGCGCACCGCCGACAGGTTCACGATCTCGGCCGACTGGATCGGCCACGGCGCGCGCCAGTTGATACCGGGGCCCGTCGAATATTTGAACTTGCCGAACTGCAGGATCACGGCCGTCTGGCCTTCCTGCACCATGAAGAAGCCACTCGCCAGCCAGATGCCAACCACTGCGGCAACGATCACGCCGATGCCAATGTTCGAACCCTTGCCCGACGGACGCGAGCCGAAGCCATTGCCCTGGCCGCCACCGCCATTGTCCTTGCGGCCAAGCAGGCCGCTCAGGCGACGGTTGAAGTCGCGCCAGAGTTCATCGAGATCGGGCGGGCCGTCCTGCTGCGGACGCTGGTTCTGCTGGCGGCCTTTGTCCTTGTCATCATCATCCTGCCCATCGCGGCCCCAGCGGGGATCATTCAACGAGAAGATGGCGCGCAGGCGAGGCCAGCGCGCAGACCGCGCCGGGCGGCCGGCTGGCACGAGGTGCGAGTCAGGATTCCGAGGGAACAGGGGCATGTAGAGCACGGGTCCGGGAAAGTTTGAACAGGGGGATTCTAGCAGTCATCTCGATCACTTTTGCTCAGAATCCCGCAATCAGGGGCTGATTATCATCGAATTGTCATGCAACGACGGTCAGCGCGGGACGTCAGGCTCCTCGCCACCGTCTTGCCGGGGCTCGTCGGCCACCTCTGCGGCGTCGTCGAAACCATCACCATCCCCAGCCACCGCGCCTCCCGGCACGCTGTCGAGCCGGGGGTCGTATGGGGCAGGATCGGCAGGCCGCGCAGCCAGCCACTGGGCCACTTCGACGATCGATTCACGCAAGGCGTCGAGGCCCATGCCCTCACGCGCGGACAGGAACACGCGCGTCGGTACCCCGTCCTCGTTACGCTCGACGCGCGGCCCCTGCTCCCGCAATTCCGGTGCCGCGTCGATCTTGTTCATGATGACGATCTGCGGAATGTCCGAAGCGTCGATTTCCGCAAGTACGCGGTTGACCTGCTCGATCTGCTCATGACGCACTGGACTTGAGGCGTCCACGACGTGCAGCAGGAGGTCGGCATGCACCGTTTCATCCAGCGTGGCACGGAAGGCCGCCACGAGCTGCGTCGGCAGATCCCGGATGAAACCCACCGTATCGGACAGCACTACATTCCCGAAGCCGTCCAGGAACAGCCTTCGCGACGTGGTATCGAGTGTCGCGAACAGTTGATCCGCTGCATAGGCACGCGCCTTGGTCAGCGCATTGAACAGAGTGGACTTGCCGGCGTTGGTATAACCGACCAGCGAAATGCTGAGTGTATCGTTGCGCGCGCGCGCGCGCCGCTGCGTATGATTCTGGCGCTGCAGGCGGGCCAGATCGGCCTTGAGGCGCTTTGCACGCGTATCGAGCATCCGGCGATCCAGTTCGAGCTGACGCTCGCCCGGGCCACCGCGCATGCCGATACCACCCTTCTGGCGTTCCAGGTGGCTCCATGCACGGACCAGGCGCGACGCCTGGTATTGCACCTGGGCAAGCTCCACCTGCACCTTGCCCACGTGGCTCTGCGCTCGCTGCCCAAAGATGTCGAGGATCAAGCCAGTTCGGTCGATCACATGCCGACCCAGGAAGCGCTCCAGATTTCGCTGCTGGGCGGGACTCAATGCGTGGTTGAACACCACGATGTCGGCATCCAGTGCATCCGCTGCTTCCTTGAGTTCCTCTGCCTTGCCCGATCCGATGAAAAGCGCAGGGTCCGGACGCGAGCGCTTGCCCGTCAGCGTGTGAACGGGCATCGAGCCTGCCGTGCTGGTCAGCAGTGCCAGTTCGGAAAGACTCTCCTGGAAATCGTGCTTGCCGAAATCCACGCCGACTAGTACGGCGCGCGACGGCTCGGTGTTGGTAGTAGCTTTGGATTGCAAGCGGGTGGACGCTGGGCGCCGGAAATTACGATTGTTGAGACAACGACTGACCAGACTCGGGCAGAACACCACACCCGGTTGCCATCAGGCACAGGGGCGGTTTCGAATGCTTTCGGGAGTCGGCGGGAGATGATGCAGCCCGGTCACTAACGCTATAGCCAGGGTGGCCAGGACGGGCAGAGAGCAAAGGCGGGAACAGGCAATGCAACGGCCGCATGCGGATGCCGCGGCCGTTCATGCGCGAGAAGAAAAGATCAGTTCTCGGTCGAATCATCCACACGGAAGTTGACGGCACGGGCCGGCACGACAGTGGAAATCGCATGCTTGTAGACCATCTGCGTCACGGTGTTACGCAGCAGGACGACATACTGGTCAAACGACTCGATATTGCCTTGCAGCTTGATGCCATTGACGAGATAGATGGAAACCGGCACGTGCTCTTTGCGCAGCGCGTTAAGGAACGGGTCTTGTAGCAATTGCCCTTTGTTGCTCATGGCACACT
>Ga0209025_1002038_pt1 | contig 23035 bp, 16 predicted proteins | sample AraplaMF_Col_mLB_FD_184256 | JGI IMG/M metagenome (GOLD analysis project Ga0209025, IMG submission 184256) | Arabidopsis root microbial communities from the University of North Carolina, USA - plate scrape MF_Col_mLB (SPAdes) (version 2) | ecosystem: Host-associated > Plants > Roots > Endosphere... | reverse complement strand
GAATGTCTTGTGCGCGGTAATCGGTGCCGCGCCTGCCAGGAACTTCTCGTAGCGCCAGTAGGCGCGTGCGCGCTGCAGTCGGGTTGGTCCTTCGGCCTCGGCGCCGCACGCCTTGTCGAGCACGCGATGGTTCGGGTCGTTGTCCTCGCTGCCCGCCATGTACGTCACCTGCCGCTGCATGTAGCGCCGATACAGCGTCATGCCATCGGCACCCTTTGCGTACGCCACCATGTCGCCCATGCCGTAGCGGTACTTGTCATAGTCGGCACAGACCGCCGTGCTGTAGGGCGCAAAGCGTTTGTAGTCCGGCGCCACCGGCCGATCCGGCGTGAAGTAGAGGTACGACGATGGATTGGCCACCACGTAGCGCAGGTCGATGCCCGTACCGCGCACTTTTTCATCCACGTTATTGAGCACCGCATAGCGATGCACGATCTGCGCGCCGCCCGAGTGCCCGGCCACCGTCACCTTTTTCACCAGCGGCACGCGTTTGCGGTCGGTCACGAAGGCCAGCAGGTCGTCGAGTACCTGCAGCGAACTGGTGCCCTTGCCCGGACCGGACACGGCATCCTCGCCACCGATCCATCCCTGCACGGTCCAGACCGGCATGTTGTCGAAATGCTTCGCGGTATCGGGGGTGCCGGGGAAATTTGGCGCGATCAGCAGCACCTCGTCGGCGTTCCGGCCGCTGGCTTTCAGCAATTCCGCACCGGCTGCGTAGTAGTCGTCGCCATTGCGCTGCAGCCCGTGCTGCACCAGTATCACCTCGCGAATCCGGCTCAGATCTCCGTCGAGCCGATGATTGGCGTAGACCGGGAAGTCATACCCCGCGCCCGCACCCAGGTGTACGCGCTGCCATGACGGCTTGGAAGTCTTGCTGGCGATGGCGGGACCATCCACCGTTGACGACGGCGACGTAGCGCAACCGGATAACGCAGCGATGGTACTGATGGCGATGGCTACCGCAGCGAGGCGGACGTGGGATGGCATGGCGTCTCCTTGATGTTCTGTTCACGCATCCTGCGCGCGATGGCGGCGCCCGCCATCCGGCAAAACGCCAATATAGGCGCGTGGCGTCCGTTCGTAAAATATATGCATGACACGATTTCCATATTTCACGGATATACCGCGATGGAGTTGAGACACCTGCGCTATTTCCTCGCCGTGGCCGAGACGGGTTCGGTCACGCGCGCCGCCGACCAGCTTGGCATTCAGCAACCGCCGCTATCGCAGCAACTGAAAGCGCTGGAGATCGAACTGGGCGTGACCCTGTTCGATCGTCAGCCGCGCGGCGTAGCATTGACCCCAGCCGGCACCGCGCTACATGCCGATGCAACCGATCTCTTCGCGCGGATCGAGCAGATGCGCGCCCGCATGCAGCGCATGGCGCGTGGCGACGAAGGGTCGCTGTCGATCGGCTTTACGAGTTCCGCTGCAGCGCACAAGCTCACGCCGGAAGTCCTGCGCGCGTGCCGCCGTCAGTTTCCGCGCGTCGCGCTGACGCTGACCGAATGCAATGCCGCCGAAGCCATCGAGCGACTGGCCGATGGATCGCTGGACGCGGCACTGCTGCGTGCGCCGGTATCGCATCCGGAAGGTGTGCGCTTCGATCTGTTGCTCGAGGAAGAGATGGTGATTGCGCTGCCGCTCGATCATCCGTTGCTGCGCCGACGTGCGCTGCGTGGCGAGGGTGCTGCAGACCCGGTATCGCTCAGCGAACTGGCGGCAGACCCGTTCATCCTGGTTCGCCGTCCTGGCGCACCCGGCATGTATGGCGATCTGCTGCGGGAATGCGAAGCGCTGGGCTTTACGCCACGCATCGGCGCGGAAGTGAGTCGCATGCTGACGAACCTGAATCTCGTGGCGGCTGGCGCGGGGGTCAGCGTCGTGCCCGCGTCGATGGCAGGACTGAATCGCCATGGCGTGGCGTACTGCCGCATGGTCGAAGCCGATCGCTTGCGCGCGCCGCTGACGCTGGGCTATCGCGAGCATCATGACAACGCGGCACTGGCCGCGCTTGTGGCACTGACCCATCGCATCGCCACACGTCATCGCAAGAAAGCAGAACCGCCAGAGCTTTGATGCTTCGAAAAAAATGAAGGGCGGGGAGCCATATGCGCCCTGCCCTTCCTTTGCCATGCATCACTCAATGCAGCACACCAAACTCCAGTGTTCCGGTGGACGTGCCTGTCAGCAAACCGCTGCCATACAGATATGACGCAACCACGCCACCTGTGGCCCCGATCACGCCCGGCACCGGCGTGTTGTAGGTCAGCGTGCCCGACACACCGTTGCGCACGATGGTTGTTCCCGACAGATCCGCCGCGACCTGCGCCCCATCGGTGGCCTGTACGCGATACGCACCATCGGCCGCTCCGGCCAGCAATCCCGACGCCGCCTGCTTCGCATACACGTTCATGCCGTAGGCCGTGGTCGAGCGCGTGAGGATCAGAGGCACCGGCGTACCATTGACGATGCCGCTGATCAGCGACCCGCTCAACACGCCGTTAGCTGCCGCGATGGTGCCGCCCACAAAGTAGTCGAACGCCTGCCGCGTGGCATTCCACACGATGTAGCCCTTCGTCGTGTTCGTGCAGTTGGCGTCGTAGACGATGTATCCGCCGGTCGCGTTGGCTGCGCACGTTTGCCACGTGGCCGCCGAGGAACGCAGCCGAGACGAAGCGTTGACCGTGGACACCGCACCATTGGCAACCGCCGTCTGGATGCCGTTGACGTTGTAGATATCCGCCACCGCCGTGTAGTCGGCGGATACGTTCTGGAATGCGATCAACGGACGGAACGTGGCGCCCGATGCGGCCCGCACACCCGCCGACAGCAATCCGCCGCCGCCCAGCGTGAACTGCGCGCCGTTTTCGTCGCTGCCGTAGGTACAGCCACCCTGTGATACGAGCTGCCCCGTGATCGCCGTGTTTGCCGCGCGCTGCAGGCTGGCGTCGATGGTCACCGTGTATTGCAGCGTCACCGGATCGATGCGCACCGACAGTTCCTCGCCATCGGTATTGCCGCCCTTCCACGTCGTGGGCGTCGAAGGCATGTTCAGGCATGACTGCACGATGCCGGACGCGCCTTCGCAGGTGTAGTTGACGGCGGCGTCGGCACTGCCCGTGCCCTTGTACTTCGGCCACGATGGATACAGGCACAGCGGACGCGTACGTCCATAGGTGCCTGCATTCGTATCCATCACTGTGCGCGTGCCCGGTGCAGCGCCCAGTTCGACCCAGTTCTCCAGCGCAGTCAGCGAGTTCCACGCCGGTAGGAAGCTGCCCGTGCCATGGCCCATGCCCGGCACCGTATAGAAGCGAATACCTTGATCGACCGCCGTCTGTCCCACGCGACCGATCACGGCCTTGTACCAGGCAATCGTCGAATTGGGACTGATCACTTCATCGGCCAAGCCATGCAGCAGGATCAGGCGTCCACCTTTACCGAGAAACGCGGAGAGATCGGGATTGGTCGCGTCGGTCAGTGCCGACACGGTCTGCACCCGCGAGGTCCAGCTACCGGGGCTGGCTGGATCGAATGTCAGCGCATCGAACGTGGCATTGCGCGTGACGAAGTACTTCACCCACTGGTCGCCAGTGAGGTACATGTTCGCATCGGCAGTGGTTGCGGGATTGCCCGGCACGGGACGCGTGCCGAGGTCTCGCGACGTGAACGGTCCCGCCACCAGCGCCCCTTCCAGAATGTTGTAGCCGCCCGCCACCGTCACGCCATTGGCCAGCGGATAGTTCAACTGCAGCGGCTGCTCGATGGTCTTGACCGTGGCGATCTGCGCATCGGAGAGACAGGTATCGCCGGTATCAGTGCCACCCGCGCAGCGCAGGCTTTGCAGTACCTGCAGCGCACCTACGCGACAGCCTTCCACGTTGCTCACCACGCGATCGGCCACACCATCGAGCGTATCGCAGGCGTCCATGGCGGCCTTCTGCACGAGCAAGGTCTTGTTGATATTGAGCCAACCCGTGCCACCGTTCAGATAGAGCGCGCGACCCAGTGCCACGTTGGACAGCCGTGTACCGGTGTAGTTGAGTGCAGGCTCGTTGGCGATCACCCCATCGTAGTCCGCCGGCCAGCGCTGGATATAGCTCAATGCATCGCGCCCGCCCGTTGAGGTCCCCAGGAAGTAAGCCTTGGTAAGGGCCTTGCCATAGCGCTGCGTAATCAGCGCGATGGCCACGTCATGGGTCTTCTTGAGCGTGTCGCCGCCGTAGTTGGTCAGGGCCTCGTCGTTGGTGGCAAAGCGGCCATCGGTGATGCTCGTGCTCTGGTGGCCCGAATCGTCGCCCCAGGTTGCATACCCACGTGCCAGCGGCGCGGGATCATCGGGCAAGGCAAAGCGCACAGTCTCGGTGCCGTCGATCAGCGTACCGTCGAATCCGCCGCCGCCGAACTGGATGCCCTTGCCATTCCACTGCGTCGGCAAGTTGACCGCGAAATTGATGTTCGGCGATGCCGGGTCCACCGGCGCAATCGCGCCGCGCACCTGGCAGTACTCGCCCAGCGTATTGCCGCTGGCGTTCGCCGCAATCAGCGTCGCACCCGTGACCGTGGCGCCGCCCGTGGCCAGCGCAACACTCGACGCGGCGATGTTGACGCCGTTCAGCGCATTGCACGCATCGAGTGCGCTCAGTGCAGGCTTATCCGGCGTCGGCGTGCCGCTGCCCGTGTCGCCCTGCCCTGCACCGTTGTTGCCGCTGCCACTATTCGATGCAGCCGGCGCGTCGTCGCCACCACCGCATGCCGTCAATGCCAGCGTAGCGGCACACATCGCGGCCAGCAGCCATGGCTGCCGCCGCCCAGGAATTCGGGTTGTCATGTTCGTCTCCTCCAGTGCAGCCGGTACTTTTGCCGGCGTGCTGGAGCGAGACGGTAGCACCGCGTTGGGGCTACGTAAAATATATGTCGGACGCTGTATTCATATTTTATGAATATGCGTCAGCGTGGTGTGGCCCAGTGCCTGCTACAAGCGCGGCTTCTGAACTCGGAGTCGAGCACTCTTGTCGAGTGCGTCCAGAATGGCATCAGCACCATAGACGGCCGCGTCTGCCACGGCATCGATCACAACATCGACGGCATCGTTCACTGAGGCGATCACACCCTGTTTCGTGATGCCCAAATGGCGCACGCGGGTATCACTGCCGATAAAGAACGTGCGCACCCAGCCGTAGCCGCCGGGCGCGTACTCATGGAAATGCGGCACGCGGAACCACGCTCGGCTGTCATGAATGTAGTCATCGAACAGCTTGACGACGCCCTTTTCCTGTATCGCAAAGCGATCCACCGCGGCGGCCGAGGTCCACCGGCGCAGGTAGTTCACTATCTCTGGAGCAGGCTCCAGCACCGCATCGTCATCATTGGAGTAAGGCAGGCTGGCGGCACCCATCATGCGTATGTCCGAAGGCAGCATCACCACCATCCTCGAGTCGGAGCGTGGCCGTCCCTCGCGAACGACGACTGTGCGCAGACCTAAATTCTTTAAAAAACTGCCGATCGCCTTGTCGGGTCTATCCACGATGCCACCCAGCGAAACGGTCCGTACCTTCAGCGTGATGGTGGCTTGCCAAGCGTCGCGCTGATCCGGATGCAGCCATGCCAGCAAGAGACGGAAGTCCTCAGCGCCTTCCCGCAAATCCGTCCTGTCATTGACGACGATATCCCCGGCCTCTTCGCCAGGGCGGGCCGCGTCGCTGGGTTTTCCCGCAACCTCCGCATAGAGTTCTTCTTCGCGACGCTTGATGTCGGCCTGCCTGGCTTTGATCTCCTCGTTTAGGGCGTGAAGCTCCGCGACCTTCGACAAGCCGGAATTGGCCGAGGTCCGCATCCGGTTCAACTCGCGCGCAGCCTCGGTGCGCTTCGACTCCAACTGGCTCAATTCGCCTTGAAGACCGTCAAGGACACTGTCCCGCTTTTTGACCTCCGCATGGTGCTGATGGACCTGATTGGGCGTCAGCGCTTCCTCGGGTGCCGCCTGATAGAAGGGCTGATTGGTGATGTAGTGTGGCGTCCCAACTCGGGCGCGCAGTGTGCGCCACAACAGGTTCTGGCGCATACCGAACTCCATCGCGTCTTCGACGCGCTGGATGGGTATGACTTTGTCGAGCCAGGCGTTGAAGGCTTGGGACACCTGTGGAGATATTCTGAAATCACGGGCCAGTCTTTCAGTTGCCTTGATCCCGTCGTGACGCAGAAGCGGAACACCCGCTTTCAGCGCCTCGATATACATGTCATGCAAGGGAATCCTGCTGAGTTTGTCGTGGTCACCTTCTCGCGATTTGCCTTGCTCACTCTGCACATACCCGCCTCCTACGTCGGAGTGCACCCCTGGGTAGGCCACTTCAAGCAACCTTGCCGCGCCCTGTGGATAGCCCGCGCCCATGCGCACAGTATCCAGCGGGAAACTCATGCGCTGTTCGTGGATGGAGAAGAAATGCACGCAGCGCTGCACCGTATCCGGGATGTTCAGATTGCCCTTGCTGGCCCATGCAAAGTGGCCATCGAACATGTCTGCCTGGAGCACACCATTGATCGAATCCGGCGGCCCAACCGATGCAACAGTGTCGAACAATCCAACAAAGTTGACACCATAGGCAATGCTGCCAGCGATCTTCCCATCCGGCGCCCACTCCTTGATCAGCTTGTTCAGGAAGACACGCGCAGCGGCAGCACCACGAGAGAACCCGAACACGTTGATCCAGACGTGCTTGATGACCCGGTTGCGCTGACCATCGTCCTTGCGGTTTTGTTGCGAGACGGCGAGGACGTTCTCCTTGGCCTTCAATTCTGGCGAGTGTCTTCCGTAGTCGAGTGCTTCGCAGATTTTCTTGGCGGTGGGGTCGTCCATAAGCTCCACCTTGGCGGGGAGCATGATGGCGTCGTAGATAGCTGTCAGTATTCGCGTATAGCCCCAGGTGCATCGCTTAGCGAAACCGCTAGCGAACGCCTTGCCGAAGCTGCTATAGGTCTCTTCACCGAGTTCCGGGAATGGTGTACCGACACCGACAATGTAGAACTTGAACTTGTCCTGATCCGGGTGTTCGATTGCAGCGCCGAACAGCCGCGCAACATTGGTGTGCGACTGTTTTTTGGAATCCCGCCACCGATTGTTCTCGTCATCGTTGTTATTGGTGCCGTCGAAAAACAGACTGACATGCAATGTCCGCTCACAACTGCCTCGCGGATCCATGACCTTGCCCGCCCCCGTTTGATAAGCCTCCTGGCTTTCCGGCAAGCGGCCCTCTTCCGTCTCCGGCATCTTCTCTGGCCAGCGTAGGATGCTCATCACTTCGTTCTCCTGTCTGTGCAATCTGCCAGCGACGCTGATGCATCGCGCTTGCATCGTTCAACTGCCTCACGTTCCACCACCTGTCGATGGAGCATTTCCTTCTCGACCGCCTTCGCCTCTGCAACGTCCGCCATGCGACGGTCTTCCGCAGCTTCTCGCCGAAGTCTGATCAGGTCCTCTCCTGTCGCATCCTTCGCTTGCGCTTCCGCCGCGTTTGCTCGGCGGCGGCGCTCCCTAGCCTCTACCTCAGCATCGTGATAGCGGCTTCGCAGTAGCTCACGATTCGCCTCCTCGTCAATCACACCCTGTGCCACATACGGATCGTCGTCCGAAGGGCGCAACCAGACGTTATGTTTCCCATTGGGGTTGCCATCGCGCACTATCACCTTCACCCGGTTATCAGGCAGAAAGATCGCCCACATGCCTGCCGTCTCCCTCGCATACTCCGGAATGCGCGCTTCCGCCATGTAGTGGATTGCCGGTGTCTTCCCATCCGCCACCTTCTCCGCACCCCAACGGATCGTAACCTTCATGCCCGGCTTCCATACCTCCGGAATGCCGATGCAGCAGGTTTCTTTGCCGCCGCCCGCGGGACCATCGCCTTCAGCGCGCCAGATGTTCGGACCGCCACCCCTCATGCCGTTCTCGCCCGTGATGCCAAACCCCACGATGTAGTGCGGGGTGTAGTTGCGTCCCCGTACACCGCCCGGATTCACAACCGGTCGTGGCTTGTACGCGGGTGCGCTCGCCGCCGACACCTCGGCCGGACGTGCCGAATTGCCATCGGAGCACGCCAGCAGATGTGCCGTGGCAATCCCTATCATCAAGACTCTCAAGTACCTCATCGATGTCCTCTGTGAATACCGACATTCAGAACGCGCGTTGCCGGACTCGGCGCGGGTGCATGTCATTGGGGAGTGGTACTGCATGAAGGGGAGAGAAATCGCTCGCGAATGCGATTTTTTGTCAGGCTATGGGAATTCCAGATCGCTCGCAATTGCCTGACGGAAGGCGTTGCCGCATTGACGCCGGTGGTGCCATGGTCGTGGCGCGTGTCTCCGTATCGCTTATAAATTTCTTTTATCTAATCCTGGCGATAACACTATGCAGAAATGGAAATTTCTGCAGATCTATGCCGATCATTCCGCAAAAAAAACGCGCTCACTTACAATCGTGTCACGAGGTCCATCGCATTAACCTTAAATTGATATGAAATTTTTATTTATCCTGGAATGGCAGACGCCACCGCGTCGCTCACTTCGATGGACGATCCATATCAACAACGACGGAAGGTTCTGCACGCGCATGGGCAGCGCGACACCGCTGTTGCAGCGGTGGTGCCCGTGACGTTCGGAAGAAGGTTGAGAAAGGATTCGCGTTGCGCGCTATCCCGCGGAAACAGAAGCGAAGATCCCGATATGCCTCATCGCGGCAATCCCACATAGTTCTCCGCAAGCGATCGGCACGCCGCTTCGGAACCCACGAGGTAATCGAGTTCGGCTTGCTGGATGCGGCGCGCAAAGACGTCGGCGTCAGGGAAGCTATGCAGCAGTGACGTCATCCACCACGAGAACCTTTCGGCCTTCCAGATCCGGCGCAGGCATGTCTCCGAATACTGGTCGAGGCCGTTTGCGTCGTGCTCCTGATAGTGCGCGATCAATCCATCGGCGAGATACAGCACGTCGCTGGCGGCGAGGTTCAGTCCTTTGGCGCCGGTGGGTGGCACGATGTGCGCGGCGTCTCCGGCGAGGAACAGCCGGCCGTATCGCATCGGCTCGCAGACGAAGCTGCGTAGCGGTGCGATGCTTTTCTCGATGCTGGGTCCGGTGATCAGTGCGTCTGCGGCTTCGGGATCGAGGCGGCTGCGCAGAGTTTTCCAGAAGCGTTCATCGGACCAGTTCCCGGCCTTTTCGGTGGAGGGCACCTGCACGTAGTAGCGGCTGCGCGTCATCGAACGCATGCTGCACAGCGCGAAGCCGTCCGGATGGCTGGCGTAGATCAGTTCTTCCGCAACGGGCGGGGTATCGGAGAGCACGCCGAGCCAACCGAATGGATAGACGCGTTCGAAAATCTGCTTCGCAGGTGCGGGCACGCTCGCACGGCTGACACCGTGGAAACCATCGCAACCGGCGATGAATTCGCATGGCACGGTATGCGTGACGCCATCTTTGCGATATTGCACGCTCGGTCGGCTGCCATCGAAATCGTGCAGCGACACGGATTCGGCCTCGTACACGATGGGCATGCCAGACGCCTGGCGCGCGGCCATGAGATCGCGCGTGACTTCGGTCTGGCCGTACACCGTGACATCGCGGCCGATCAACGCATGAAAATCGATGCGGTGCCGCGTGCCGTTGAACGAAAGTTCGATGCCGTGGTGCTTCAGTCCCTCTTCTTGCAACCGCGCGGCCACGCCTGCGCGCTCCAGTGCTTCCACGGTCGTACATTCGAGAATGCCGGCGCGGATGCGGCCCAGCACGTAGTCTGCACTGCGTTGCTCGATGATGAGGTTGTCGATGCCCGCGACAGTCAGCAACTGGCCGAGCAACAGGCCGGCGGGGCCGGCGCCGACTATTGCTACGCGCGTGGCATGCGTTCCATGGGGGGCCATGGCGTGTCTCCTGTCTTGTTGTTATGGTGCGCGCCCCGCTCTATGTCGGCGAGGCTACGTGGTACTGCCCGTGGGTCAGCGCGTCCCGCCCTCGTCACCGAGAATTTCCTGCGCCAGATGGAAAGCCGAATTCGCAGCGGGCACGCCGCAATAGATGCCCGTTTGCAGCAGCACTTCCTTGATCTCGTCGCGTGTCACGCCGTTGTTGGCCGCCGCACGCAGATGCAGCTTCAGTTCCTCGGAACGATTCAGCGCCACCATCATCGCAATCGTGATCAGGCTGCGCGTATGGCGCGGCAGGCCGGGACGCGTCCATATCTCGCCCCATGCGTAGCGCGTGATCAGGTTCTGGAATTCCTCGGTCAGCGGGGTGAGCCGTTGGAGCGAGCGATCCACGTGCGCGCTGCCCAATACGTCGCGGCGCACCGCGAGGCCCGCTGCGTAGCGCGCCTTGTCGTCGCGAATGGGTGCTTGCGTTGACGCCGCTTCCGCATGCGGCGCGCTGCCGGAAGATGATGGTTCGATGTGCGATGCGACTGACGCCGTGCGATGTCCACGTCCATTGCGCCACGCCTTGACTGCCGCATCGGCAAACCGCATCGACTGCCCCGCGTAATGCGCAGGGTCTGCAAGACGATCCAGCGTGGCGTCATCGAGCAGACCGGCGTGTTTCGGATCTTCCGCGAGCGTCCTGGCCAGCGCATCACGCAGCGTGCTGCCCTCATCCACCGCGCGACGCGAAGCACGCTCCACCACATGGTGTGCGGCAAGCCGTCCGATATGTCGGCCAAGTTCGAGCATGGCGGCCTCGCCAAGAATCAGGCCGCGCGTGATATCGAGATTGGCGCGCATGCGTACTGCATCCACCTGCAGGCCGCTCACCACCTCGCCCATCTGCCGCAACGCGCCTGCGGCCAGCGCCACGATCTGCGGCAGCGTGTCCCACTCGGCCTGCCAGCCGCCCAGCGCGCGCTCGTGCTCCTGCGTCATGCCCGCCAGCATCGTGGCCACCAGTGGCGGTACGCGCACGGCAGCGGTCAGCACCGCCGCGCAACCCACCGGATTGCGCTTGTGCGGCATGGTGCTGGAGCCGCCGCGACCCGGCGCGGCGGGCTCGCTGACTTCCGCGATCTCGGTTTGCATCATCAGCGAGATGTCGCGCGCCATCTTGCCCAGTGTGCCGGTCAGCATGCCGAGCGTACTGGCAACTTCGACCAGACGATCGCGATGCGCATGCCATGGCAGCGTCGGCAATTCGAGTTGCAAGGCTTGCGCGAATTTCGCGGCCACGGCGGGCGCATCATCGCCGAGGCTGGCCAGCGTGCCCGCCGCGCCGCCAAATTGCAGCACGCATGCCTGCTGGCGTGATGCATCGAGCCGATCGCGGTCGCGTCGCAGCGCGTCGAGCCATCCTGCTGCTTTGAGTCCGAACGTCATCGGCAGTGCATGCTGCAGCCAGGTGCGTCCCACCATCGGTGTGGCGCGATGCGCGGCGGCCAGATCCGCGCAGGCATCGCCAAGCGTCGACAGGTCGTTGTCTAGCGCGTGCAGTGCCTGCATCAGTTGAAGGACCAGCGCGGTATCGATGATGTCCTGACTTGTGGCACCCCAGTGGACGTAACGCGCGGCATCGGCATCGCGCTGCGCCACGGCCGCCGTCAGTTGCTTCACGAACGGGATGGCGAGGTTGCCAGCCGCCACCGCGTCGATCGCGAGCTGATCCGCATCGATGGGATCGGCGGCGCAAACCTCTGCAATCGCCTGCGCCGCCTGCTGCGGAATCACGCCGCAACACGCTTCGGCGCGCGCGAGTGCGGCCTCGGTATCGAGCATGGCGCGCACCGTGCCTGCATCGGAAAACGCCGCGAGTACGGCGGGACTGCCAAACATCGGATCGGTCAGGCGGGAGTACGTGGGCATCGTCGTGTCGTGGCGTGTCGTGGCGTGTCGTGGCATCAGGGCGGTGCGCCGATTGTGAGGGATATTGCGCTGCGGGTATCTTCGGGCGATCCCTCGTCAGATGTCGAAAAACACCGTCTCGCCCGCGCCCTGCAGCACCACGTTCCAGCGGTACTGACCGGCATCTCCCTCGGCAATCAGCGTGTTGCGCCGCGCTGCTGGCACGAGCGAAAGGACTGCGTCCGCGTTATTGGCCTCGACCTCGTCGGAGAAATACACACGCGTGGCCACGTGCTTGACCAGTCCGCGCGTAAAGACCGACACCATGATGTGCGGTGCCTGCGGGCGCCCATCGATACCGGGCACGGCGCCCGGCTTCACGGTGACGAACCGGAACTCGCCATCGGGACCCGTCGGCAAGCGGCCAAACCCGGTAAAGCCAGCAACAAGCGGTATCTCTCGCGTATCGTCAACGTGGCGATAACGGCCCGCCGGATTGGCCTGCCAGATCTCGATCATGCCGTCAGGCACGGGATCGCCCCGGCCATCGGTCACGTGGCCTTCGATCACGATGCGCTGCGCGGCAAGCTCTGGCGCATCGGCGGTCAGGTCCGCGCAGTTGAGCCCCGTCAGGCCGATATGAAGATACGGTCCCACGGTCTGGGATGCGGTGGCGTACAGCATGGCTTACTCCATCGGCGTGGCATCGCGGCCACGCAGCACGATATCGAAACGGTAGCCCAGGGCGTACTCGGGCGCGGTGGTCTCCCAGTCGAACGTGGCAACCAGACGGTTGCGCGCTTTCTCGTCGGGCACGCACTGGAAGATCGGATCGAACGCGAGCAGCGGATCGCCCGGGAAATACATCTGCGTCACGAGCCGCGTGGCATACGCATTGCCGAACAGCGAGAAGTGGATGTGCTGGGGCCGCCAGGCGTTGTGGTGATTGCGCCAGGGATACGCACCTGGCTTGATCGTCTTGAACTGGTAGTTACCGTGCGCATCGGTGATGGTGCGGCCCTCGCCCGAGAAATGGGGATCGAGCGGTGCGTCGTGTTGGTCGCGCTTGTGCGTATAGCGTCCGGACGCATTGGCCTGCCAGATCTCGATCAGCGCGTTAGGCACGGGGCGGCCGTTCTCGTCGAGCACGCGGCCGGTGACGAGCATGCGCTCGCCAATCGGTTCACCGCCATTGCCAACGGTGAGGTCGTTATCCCCTTCACGCACGAATTCCGGGCCGAACGTGGGACCGGTCACTTCGGACAGCGACTGCGGCAAGCCGATCAGCGGCTGGGCCGGCGCGCGCAGCTGCGTCGAGGCATAAGGCGGATAGAGGTATTCGGGTTGGGTGTCCCAGTAAGGCTTGCGGTACTGGGCCGGACGATCGGAGCGAGGGGGCATCGCTGTCTCCGTGATGTGGATGTGGGGGCGTTGGACGAAGACTGTAAGCAACGCAGGAATTCATGTAAATTGAGTTTTTGAGTAATTAGCATGAATTTTAATTATGAAAACCTCGCCGCCGCCCGATGCTTTTCTCAGCCGTATCCGTCTGCGGCATCTGCATTGCTTTGTCGCCGTGGCGCAGGCGCAGCACCTTGGCCGTGCGGGTGAACGGCTGGGTCTGACGCAGCCCGCCGTGTCCAAGACACTGACCGAGCTGGAGGAACTGGTTGGCACGCGACTGCTGGTGCGCCAGCGTGCCGGCACCGATCTCACGGCGGCCGGCATGCGCTTCCTGCGCCATGCCTTGCGGATTCTCGAAGATCTGGATGCGGCAGCGCAGAGCTTGTCCGGCGATGCGTTGCGTCACGAACGCATCCGCGTGGGCGCGCTGCCGAGTATCGTGCCAGCGCTGCTGATCGACGCCGTTACCCGCTTCCGCAGCAGCCACGCGGACGTGGCGCTCGCCGTGCAGACCGGCATGAACCGCACGCTGATCGACTTGCTCAAGGCCGATGTGCTCGATGTGGTGATCGGCCGCCTGGACGATCCTGCCGCCATGGAAGGGCTATGGTTTGAATCGCTGGCCGGCGAGCCGCTGGTGCTGGCCGTGCGCGCCGGACATCCGCTGGTTACGCACGCGCGCCCCACGATGCACGATGTGCTGGCGCATCCGATGGTGGTGCCCGCCATGGGTTCCATTCCACGCCACAGCACCGAAAGCCTGCTCGCGCGGCATGGTCTGACCCTGCCAGATGGCTGCCTGGAAACCGCCGATGCCTACCTGAGCCAGCTCGTCACGCTACGCAGCGACAGCGTCTGGGCCGCGCCGTTGTCTGCCACGCGGTTGGCGGTGGCCGATGGTGACATGACGCTGCTGCCCATCGCCACGCCCGGCACCGAGGAACCCATCGGCCTGCTGCGCCGGAGCGACCGCACGCTCGAACCGGTGGCGGAAGCGTTCGTCGACACCATCCGGACCATCGCTGCGCGCCAGCCTGACTGATCCCGGCTCTGTTTTTTCTCCCCTCTCCCGCTGGCATGGGAGAGGGGAGCGCATAGCGACGGGTGATGGCATTTACGACGCGCTCGGTTCGCCCTCCTCCCGCGACAACAAATCGTGCAGAGGACGTGCTACCGTTGCGCAGGACTGGCAGTCACGTTGCGGCGCACTCTCTTTGACCAGCACATCGCTTCCATGGCTTCGAGCAACCCTTCGGACAACCTCGCAGGCAATCTCTTCCTGATCGGCTTCATGGGCGCCGGCAAGACGACCATTGGCCGGACGGTTGCGCATTTGCTCGGCCGTCCGTTCTTCGACACCGACCATGAGATTGAAGCCCGCTGCGGCGTGCGCATTGCCACGATTTTCGAGCTCGAAGGCGAAGAAGGCTTCCGGCGTCGTGAAACGCGCGTTTTGGATGACCTGACCCAACGCAGCGGCATCGTGCTGGCCACCGGCGGTGGCGCCGTGCTGCGGGCCGAAAACCGCGACATGTTGCGCACGCGCGGCCATGTGGTGTATCTCGATGCCACGGTGCAGGAGTTGTGGCGACGCACGCGGCGCAACCGCAATCGTCCGCTGCTGCAGGTGGAAAACCCGCGCGCCCGGCTCGAATCCATGTTCATGGAGCGCGACCCGCTCTATCGGGAAACCGCCCACGTCATCATGCCCGCGCACAGCGGCAGCGTGGCGCAGGCCGCCGCCAGCGTGCTGGCCCAGCTTGGCTTTGTGGACTGCGGCACCACGCACGACGCAGCGCCCAGCGACTAGCCGGCAGGCGGAAACGTTGAACTTTGCAGCCGGCACCCGGCTCTGACCGTGGATGACAACCGTGGAGAGTGACGCCATGCGCGCTGCATCCGTGCCGCACGCCAGCCCGCGAACTGAACCGGCCCAACCGAATGCAGGCGTCGATGCGGCGGCGCAGCAAACCCGGCCGGCGCCATCGGGCGGCCATCCCTCTCATTGCCACGCGCACGCCCCGTCGATCACCCACCTGCCGTGCCCCGATCCGTCCGTGCTGCCGGGCTGCGCGGCATGCGATGCGCTGTCGCCCGCTGAGCGCTATGAAGAATTGTTCGTCGATGTGCAGGCCAGCGGCCTGTTCGCGGACAGCAAGACGTTTCCCGATTGCGTGCCGCTGGATGCGCCGGAAGCCATCCTCGCGCGCTATCGTGCCCAGCGCGATACGCCGGATTTTTCGCTGGAAGCCTTCGTCGGTGCGCACTTCGAGCGCGAGACCGTGCCGGATTCCCATTACGTCTCGCACCCCGAGCATTCGCTGCGCCAGCACATCGACGATCTCTGGCCGGTCCTGACACGCGAGCCAACCGAGCATCCGCCGATGTGCTCGCTGCTGCCGCTGCCCGGCCCTTATGTCGTGCCCGGCGGCCGCTTCCGCGAACTCTATTACTGGGATTCGTACTTCACCATGCTGGGCCTGTCCGCCAGCGGGCGGCACGACCTGCTCCGCCCCATGGCCGATAACTTCGCCTATCTGCTCGACACGTATGGGCATGTGCCAAACGGTACGCGGTCCTACTACCTGAGCCGTTCGCAGCCGCCGGTGTTCTCGCTGATGATCCAGTTACTCGATGATCTGGAAGAAGGCGCCGAAACCGCCCTGCGCTACCTGCCCCAACTAAAACGCGAACACGCGTTCTGGATGGACGGCAGCACGCATCTGCAGCCCGGCTGTGCCCACCGGCGCGTGGTGTGCCTGCCCGATGGCACATGGCTCAACCGTTATTGGGACGACCGCGCCCATCCGCGCGAGGAGGCCTATCTGGAGGATGTGGAAACCGCGCGGCGCAGCGGCAGGCCCGCCCACCTGGTGTTTCGCGACCTGCGTGCAGCCGCCGAATCGGGCTGGGATTTCAGTTCGCGCTGGTGCGAACCCGTGGCCTTGCAGGACACCCCCGATCTCGCCACCATCCGCACCACGGCCATCCTGCCCGTGGATCTGAACGCGCTGCTCTGGCACGCGGAATGCCGCCTGGCGGAACTTTGCGACATGGCCGGCACGCCAGACGAAGCGACACGCTATCGCGACGCAGCATCGCGCCGACAGCAGGCGATGAACGATTTCATGTGGGACGAAGGTTCCGGCGCGTTTCTCGATTTCGACTGGCATTGCCACGCCATGCGGCCACACCTGACCGCGGCCACGCTGATGCCGCTGTTCGTGGGACTCGCCAGCACGGAACAGGCCGCATGCATGGCCGCGATGATCCCGGCGCGATTGCTTGAGGAAGGCGGGCTGGCCACCACGGAAATCCGCTCGGCCGAGCAGTGGGACAGGCCCAATGGCTGGGCTCCGCTGCAGTGGATCGCCATCGCCGGACTGCGCCGCTATGGCTACGGCGCGCTGGCCGACGACATCGCTCATCGATGGCTCTGCACGGTGTCGAACCTCTACACGCGCGAGTACAAGCTGGTGGAAAAGTACCGGTTGGTGCGACGCCATCCGCATAGCGCCGAAGGCGGCAGTGGTGGCGAATACCCGCTGCAGGATGGATTCGGATGGACCAACGGCGTGGTCAGCGCGCTACTGGCGTGTTATCCAGAGCATCCGGCTCGGCATAGCCAGGCGGGCAGACCGGAGACTGCCGACTAAGCATCATGGCGCGACCTCGTACGATGTATCAAGCCCTCGCGCACCTGCCAACGCCTCGCGTTTGGAACCCGATTCTTTTGTTCGGAATGCTCACGCCGCGCGGCGCATGATTCGTGCGGCACCGCACATACGCCAATACCTCATGTGAGTTATTGGCGCTCGGCGCTGGCAACGTCACACTTGCCGCAGGGTCACTCGACACGACCCCAAACGACTTGGCAACTCTTACTGCCCCGACGATCCCGCGCGTCGGGGTATTTCTTTTGGGCGATGAGCTTCCCCGTCCTACGCGTCCGCCCAACGCCGTAGCAGGTTGTGATAAACGCCCGTCAATCCAATCACGGACTCGTGGTCCTGCCCGATGGTGTCCGCAACCTGGCGCAGTCGATTGTCGAGGTCGAACAGCAGTGCGCGCTGGCCGTCGTCGCGCACCATGCTCTGGATCCAGAAGAAGGACGATACCCGCGCGCCGCGCGTGACTAGCGTGACGTGGTGAACGCTGGTGGCCGGGTACAACACCATGTGGCCGGCGGGCAGCTTCACGCGTTGGGGTCCGAAGGTGTCTTCGATCACCAGTTCGCCGCCGTCGTATTCCTCGGGTTCAGTGAGAAACAACGTGGCGGAGAGATCGCTGCGGATGCGGAAATCCGTGCCGCCCAGGTAGCGGATGGCGTTGTCCACGTGCTGGCCGAATGTCTGGCCGCCTTCGTACCGGTTGAACAACGGCGGAAAGACCTTGAGTGGCAGCGCGGCGGAGAAGAACAGCGCACTGTTGGCGAGCGCGTCCTGAATGAACCCGCCCAGTTGCTGTGCCACGGGCGAGGACTCTGGCAACTGCAGGTTGCGCTTGGCCAGCGCGGACTGGTGGCCCGAGGTGAGGTTGCCATCCGTCCAGTCCGCGGCGTCCATCAGCGCGCGGCAGTCGGCAACCTGGGCTTTGGACAGGACGTCCGGAATGTGCAGCATCATGATGGGAAAACCAGAACCCCGGGAGTAACCCCGGGGTATGTCGGCTTAGAAGCGGAAGTTGGCCGTCAGCATACCAAAGCGGCCCGCGCCCAATGCGGCATAGTGGGCGGCGAATGCCTTGGTGTAGTACGTCTTGTTCAGCAGGTTCTGGACGTTCAGCTGCAGCGTCAGGTTCTTGTTCACGCGATACGCGGCCATGGCATCGAAGCGCCAGTACGACGGCACGTACAGCGAGTTGGCCGCGTTGCCGTAGACCTGGCTGACGTAGTAGGCACCCCCACCCACGGTCAGGGCGGGCAGCACCTGATAAGTCGACCACAGGCTGAAGCTGTTCTTCGGCGTGTTCGGGAACTGGTTGCCGTTGTTGGCGGCATTCGCCGCGACGGGGCCGTTGTTCTTGAGTTCGCTGTCCAGGAACGTATAGCCGCCGAACAGGTTCCACTTATCGGTGACGCTGCCCGCAAAGCCCAGCTCGAAACCACGCACCTGCTGCTTGCCAACGTTCTGCGTGGTGTTGGCATCGACGGCCACGCGTGCGTTGTCCTTGTCGATCTGGAACACGGCACCGGTCAGCGACAGGCGGCGGCCGAGCAGATCCCACTTGGTACCCAATTCCCAGGCGCGGCTGCGCTCGGGGTCGAGGTTCTGGATCTGCGCGGAGAGGTTGTCGGAGCCATCGCCGTTGGACGTGCCCGGTGGCGTCGATGCCGTGCCGTAGGACACGTAGATGCTGCCGAAGTCCACGGGCTTGTAGACGATGCCGGCCTGGTAGTTGAAGAAATTCGCGTTGTTGCCGAGGTTCACCGCCGCCACCGATGCGCCGGTGTTCGGGTTGATGTAGGCCGGCGTGGCGGAGGTGGTGCGGTAGCTGTCGTAGCGGATGCCGCCGTTCACGAGCCACTGCTTGGTAATCTCCACCGTGTCGAACAGGTAGACCGCGCGCGTATCGGTCTTGGTCTTCTGCGTGTAGCCCATCTTGCCGACGCGGCCCGTCCAGACATCGCCCGGGTTCGGGTTGTACAGGTTCGTGCAGTCCCCGCTGGCCAGCAGCGACGCATTGCAGGTGTTGCCCGCACCGCCGCCCGGCACCACGTTGTACGGCGTGTTATCGGTATCGTCGCGGCTGAACTCGAAGCCGAACAGCATCGAGTGCTTGAGGCTGCCGGTATCGAACTTGGCGATGAAATCGGTCTGGTTGATCAGCGAATCGGTGGCCGAATCGCGATTCTTGCTGCTGCGGCAGACGTATCCATTCGCCACGTTGCCACGGCTGTCGTCCGGGTTCGTGACGATGTAGTCGTTGGTACTGCGGCCCCAGCGCGTGGTGTTGCGGAACGTCAGCTTGTCGCTGAACGCGTGTTCGAAGATGGCCGTGCCGATATCGGACTGCGTGTGCTGGAAGTCGCGATCGACCAGACCATAGAAGTTGTTGCGGTTCACGTTGGCCGGACCTGCCGGGTTGGCCTTCGACGACTGCGCAGCCGGACGCGCATACGGGATGCTGTAGTCCGGCATGTTCTGGCCCTGCAGGTGGTAGTACGACAGCGTGAGCTTGGTCGGGCTGTTCAGGCCGAACGTGACCGACGGCGCGAAGCCCCACGAGTGGCCGCCCACCGCCTCGCGGCCCGGCGTGTTGGCATCCTGGGCCATCGCGTTCAGGCGCAGGCCGGTGTTGTCGTTGAGTACGTAGTTGCCGTCGAGCGTGGCGCGCTTGTACGCATCGGTGCCAATACCGACCGAACCCTGCACGAAGTTCTCCTTCGTCGGCAGCTTGGTCACGATGTTGATCAGGCCACCGACCGAACCCTTGCCGCCGTAGGCCGAGCTCGGTCCCTTGATGACCTCGATGTTCTCGATGTTGAACGTATCGCGCGTTTGCGAACCGGCGTCGCGCACACCATCCACGAAGATGCTGCTGCCGGAGTCGAAGCCGCGAATGAACGGACGGTCGCCAATCGGGTTACCGCCCTCGCCCGCGCCGAAGGTGATACCCGGCGTAGTACGCAGTGCATCCTGCAGGGAGTTCGAGCCCGATTGCTGGATCACTTCGGCGGGCACCACCGTCACGGACTTTGGCGTGTCGAGCAGCGGTGCAGTAAATTTCGGAGATTCGGCCCTGTCGACCTTGTAGCCATCCTCACGGGCAGCTTTCACAGTCACGCCTTGCAGTTGCTGAACCGGGCTGGCCTTGGCCGTGGTGGCCGGCTTGGCTTCCTGGGCCGCAGCCCCATGCATGGCCATGGCGGCCATCGGGCCGGCGAGCGCCGTCACCAGCACATTGGGCCGGAACACCTCCGAATACTTGCTCATTACTCTCTTCCCCGTGGATTGCTTGTGTGGATACCGTCACGCGTCGTCAGTGGTCATCACTGATCGCCGTATCGGCATCCGAGGGCGCTGAACGCGGCTTTCCTCGGGGCGCGATTGTATGGAGGCGTCACTAAAACCTCAAATACGAATCATTCTTATACTCATCCGTATATGCAGCGACGCCTTCATCACAATCTGACCGATCAGATGTCTTCTGTCGCCAACCGCTCGGGATCGTTGATCCATCCGTTTGTAATCGTCCTGTAATGTTCGGTAACAAACCGTGTACAGAACGCGACAGGGACCGCATTACACGTATGGGTCGAAGGGGCATCCAACGCGGCCCCGTGCGTGACAGGGCACCAAAACAGGCAGATTCGAAAGTGTCTGACCACTACACTTACGACTTTGCAACCTTGCTGCCGCCCTGATCTCATCGTGTCTGCCGTTACGCTCGCCTCCGCCCCTTTCCTGACCGACTTCCGCGCCGATCCCGCACCGGCTCATGACAACCCGCGCCCCGACCGGCTCGTGAACGGCAACCCCGACCGAACGACGTGGACGCACTACAGCGCCAGTCAAGGCGATTTCGATTGCGGGATCTGGGCGTGCGAGCCGGGCGCCTGGCGGATTGCATTTCCCGCAGGCAAGGAAGAGTTTTTCCATGTGATCAGCGGCCGCCTGCGCATCACCCGCCACGACGGCGACGCCCGCGAGTTCGGGCCGGGCGATGCCTGCGTGATTCCCGCTGGCTTCGAAGGCGTATTCGAGGTGATCGAGCCCGTGCGCAAACATTTCGTCGTCATCGACCGCAACGCGGGGTAGTTCGCTCCGCAGGAGACTGCCATGTCCGTGAACAGGTTCTTCGCCATGCTGGGCGCCGCTATCGCATCCTGGCTTGTTCCTGTTGCACCGGTCACTGCCGCGACCCCATCACCGTCTTTCGATTGCCGAAAGGCCCAGGGCGAGGTCGAGACACTGATCTGCAAGGACGACACCCTTGCCCGGCTCGACCGCGAAACCACGCGGCTGTATGGGCTTGCACTCGATGCGCAGTCCTTGCCGAAGTCTCAGAAGAAGCAACTGATCGCCGGGCAACGTGGCTGGATCAAGGGCCGCGATGCTTGCGCGAACGCCGACGACGCACGGGCCTGTACGGTATCGACGTATCTGGAACGGATCTACACGTTGCGGCACAGCTATGCCGGCGCGCGTCGGCAGGACGGCAAGGGCATCAGCCGCGGCCCCTTCAATATTCGCTGCGAAGGGTTGGACGCGGTGATCAGCGGCACGTTTATACAGACCGATCCCGGTTATGCGTATCTGCGCTGGCTCGACCAGCAACTGGTGCTGCCCCAAACACGCGCTGCGTCTGGCGCGCGGTATGCCGCCACATTGAAGGATGGCGACGCACTGTTCTGGGACAAGGGACCGGATGCGCAACTGGTGATACCGGGCAAGCCGGAGACGAGTTGCCGGGTGGAAATGTCGGGAGTGTAGCCGGCGACGCGTTTGGTTTGCTCCCCTCTCCCATTGACATGGGAGAGGGGAGCGCATAGCTACGAGCGTTGGCCTTTACGTGGTGCTTGCCGTCTCCCCAGCCCATCGCCGGATCTGATCCACCGTCTGCATCTCCGCATCACACACCACCGTGCCGATTTCCCTCGCCCAGTAGCGTTCCGAGCCATCGGCCATACGCCACGCGTGAAGCCGCCGCGTAAATAGCTGCAAATCATATTCGGCGGTAATGCCAAGCGCGCCATGCACGCCATGTGCAATCGCGCTGACCGATGCCACGGCATCGCTGGCGTTGAACTTGCCGATAGCCGCGTGCATCCGGTCCGGTTGCCAGCCTTCGCCCGAACATGCGATCTGCGCCGCCATCCGCACGGCCGCCACTTGCTCCGCCATCGTACTGATCTGGTGCTGGATCGCCTGGAATTTGCCGATGGAGCGCCCGAACTGCGTGCGGTCGTTGGCGTACTGGAGCGTGAGGTCGAACACGCGCGACATCGCGCCAGCCATCAACGCCGTGTGCAGGGTCGCACCGATGGTCCGCAACAAGCCGTGCGGCAGCGGGAACGACATTGACGGCTTTCCAGCAATGCTCACTGTCAGGTCACCATGCACGCCTGTCGATTGCATCGTGGCATCGTCACGCGCCAGCAACCATGCGACATCCCCGCGCTGAACGAGAAACCACGCAGCACTCGCCCCGTCGGCAACATGCGTGCGAGGTGCATCTTCTAACGTAGCAAGTGCGATGGGTCCAGCAGGAATCTCGTGGCCCGCAGCATGCAGCACCGCGCGCGCGAACATCGTCTGCGCCAGTGGCAAAGGCAACGCGTACTGCCCCATCGCCATCAGCATCGGCAGCACATCGGCCAACGACAACCCAGCATCGGGCAGCAGGCTGTCAGCGAAACCACTCTCGTGCAGCGCATCCCATAGCGTCGATGCCGATCTGCCACCCTCGATGTCTCGCACCACCGCTGGCGTGCAGGCATCACGCAGCAGCGCTTCCAGGGCATCCGAATAGACGTTTTCCATGACAAGTCCCCGTTAGCGCAGGCCGAGCCCGCGCGCGATCATGCCGCGCAGGATCTCGCGGGTGCCGCCGCGCAGCGAATAGGTCGGCGAAATCTGGCTGATGTACGCGCAGGTGCGATACAAGTCGGCATCTGCAGCCAGCACCGGATCATCCCCGAGCGCCGCTTCCGCCAGCGCGCCAACCGCCTGTTCGAGTTCAGTGCCAAGGTCCTTGACCACCGCTGCCTCGATCAGCGGACTTTCGCCCGCGGCTAGCCGCGCGGTGACTGCCAGCGACATCGCACGCAGCACGGCCAGCCGGCCCACCAAGCTGCCGATGGTGACGGTATCGCG
>Ga0209025_1002033_pt1 | contig 23084 bp, 23 predicted proteins | sample AraplaMF_Col_mLB_FD_184256 | JGI IMG/M metagenome (GOLD analysis project Ga0209025, IMG submission 184256) | Arabidopsis root microbial communities from the University of North Carolina, USA - plate scrape MF_Col_mLB (SPAdes) (version 2) | ecosystem: Host-associated > Plants > Roots > Endosphere... | reverse complement strand
AGTAGTGTCGCAGATAACGGAATTGCCCCAACTGTATTCGGTCATGAAAAAGTTTTAAAACCTGATCATACAACTTCACCAGGTAATGACCATAAATGGGAATTAGAAAGTATTAAGTAAAGCAAGAAAACAACAGACTGCAAAGCGTTTCTTTTAGAAAACTTTGCGGTCTGTTTTTATTTTTGGGTGAGAACAAAGCAGTCTGGGTTTGTTACTGTCACATGCAAAGGTGAAAATAAAGGGAGCAAGTCATGTTTTGTTTGGCGCACCCTGTTTCTTCTCTAAAGAATTGGTATCGTCATCGTAACACTGAAAGATATTTGCAAGACTTTTGTAATATTTACGAGAGAGAAATGAAAGATTTACTAGATATGATGTAGTCAAACATACTAAGCGAGGGAAACGAAATGACAAAGAAATTTAAAACATCTGGAATTGGAAAGAAAATAATTCCTGCTACAGCGGCATTAGGTATTCTTTTTTCTATGGCTCCTATTGCAGAAAATAAGGCTAGCGCAAGTATAGCTACTGTGCTCGATGTGGGGATTACTTCATTAGGCATAGTGAAAGACATTTATGAAGCACTTGGGGTAGAGGTGGGGGATCCTGACTTAACAGATTACACTGGCCCTTATGCAGAAAATGTATCTTATAGAGCTCCTAGTTTTAAACCTGGAGAATTTAATATTTCTATGCATCATACGAAAGAGGATTCGAATTTTACTAAACCAGTTAAAGTACTCTATCCAAATGGAAAAAGTGAAATTCACAAATTAAAATCAGGACAACAGCTTAAGATTACAGAAGCGGGTACAATTGTAGATTTAAAGCCCTATGCAAAATCTACTTCAGAACACGATCTTCTATACATTACACAAGCACAATTGGATGAAGGAAAAACTGGAGTTGCGCTTAATCAAGAGATCATTTTATATATAGAAAAAACATCTGGTCAAAATAAAGTTCTTGTTGACGAGTTTTATAAGAAGAGATTTGGAGCAAATTCTCTTGACGGCTTTAAAGGTTTAGGGGTAGACCGTTTTTCTTATTTAACAGAAGAACAAAAGAAGGTAGCAACATTGACTTCGCATCCAGTAGGAAGAGAAGTTCTTTCTAATTATGTGATGAATAACCCTAAAGCTCTTGCAGATTTTAATGACCGATCAACGAATATATTGGCAGAATCTACTAATATCTTAGAAACATCTATTGCACTACCATTCAGTACATTAAATAACGGTAAATATTATCAAATTATTCCTTATAAAAAAGGGACGAATAAGGTATTGGTAAAAACAGGTTCAAAATATCTTTCAGGGAAAGAAGGAAAAGCGCTTCAATATTCTGATTCGATTGGTGATGATGAAGTGTTTGAACTTGTTCAGACAGGCAATTCTTATGAGGGGGCATTCCAGTTCCATTTAGTAAATAAAAATGGAGTACGTTTGGCTGGTAATGCTTACGTTCAACAATTTGGTACGGATTGGAGTTTCAAATCTGAAATTCGTTTCACTTCAAAAAATAACAATGAAATTCACAACTGGTTAAGAGACTGGTATCCGGGGAAAGAAAATGAAAAACAGAAATATGACGAAGTAGAGATCAAAGATGATGAAAAGGATCTTACGAAATGGTCTGCAAAAGATTCTTCTGGGAACGTGATAAAGAACAGTTGGGTAAACCGAGGTTCTGATTATTATTATGCAGGTTCTGATGGAGTTTTCTTAAAGGGCTGGCATGAAATTGAAGGTAAGAAATATTATTTTCATCCGGATCATTTTGGGGCAGTATTATCGACAAGTGGCTCGAATGGAAATCATGAGATTGATGGGAAGTACTATCACTTCGATGATAAAGGTGTTTTGCAACGATCAGCGTGGAGAGGTCAAAACTATTCTGATGATTCTGGAGCGTTTATTAAAGAGGGTTTCCGAGAAATCGATGGAAAAACGTATTATTTCCAAAATTACGAGCCTACTACAAAGCAACTACGTCTAGAAGATCAACATATCATCCTTCAGTTTTCTGACAAAGGTGTGCTTGAAAGAGCTACTGATTTGAATGGAAATGCACTAACTAGTCCTAAAACGGTTACTCTTGACGGAAAACAAGTAACATTTGAGAACGAAGGTTCTAGTAGAAAACCAGGATTGACTGGAAAGAGAGCGTTCCCTCAACCCGATGGAACGAAAAAGGATGCCATCCACTATTATAGCTTAGAAGATGGCGCTAATTATACTGGTTGGAAAACAATTGATGGTAAAAAATATTATTTTAAAGATGGTGCAAACTATACTTTTGATGGTCGTCAAGAAATTGACGGAAAAAGATATTATTTTAATCATGACGGAGAAGCTAAGCTAACAGGCTTTGATAAAGTCGATGGTAAGATATACTATTATGACGATAAAGGCGTAATGCAAACAGGCTGGAGAGAAATTGACGGTAAATGGTATTATTTCAAAGATTCTGGAGAAGCTGCGATAGGCAAATTCCAAGTTTGGGGATACTTCTTCCCTTATTATGGATATTTCCAGTACTATGCTAAAGAGGACGGTTCGATTTATCAAAACGTCACTGTTAAACTTGATACAAAAAATGGACTTAGGGACTTTGTCTTTGATCATAATGGACACTACAAGGTGAAATGGTAGATAATAATACAAAAAATCTCTACAGTTGTTAAGTATAATAATAGTACTGTAGAAGATAATGTGGTTTTTGTGGGGAGTTTATTGTAAGACCTGAACATACAACATCTTAGGTAATAACCATAAAGTGAAACTTTAATCAGTGGGGGGCATCCCCCCACTGATTATTAGTTGAACCAATCGGGCTTTTATGGGCAGTTTATCTCCCACCTAACTTCTTTGCTTTCGCTGAATTTTGAGGCGGGAGTATTACTGCCCGTTAATGCGGGATAAAATTATCTATTATACAATTATCTGTTTTCGTACTTAATTTATTTATATTCTCCTCAACGATGCGCTTTTTACCTTGGTTTGTTGAAGATGCTTTCGGCTGGTTTGGGATTTTAATTACTGCTCCTGTATTATTAGGTATTGGAGTCATTATGATCTATCTTCAGAAGAGTAAGGGATATGCAATTTCAGCAATGAGAAAAATGATTCCTTTTCTTGCGTCAATCTTTTCAATTTATATTTTATTATCATATATCACTGATTTTTCTGTTATAATGGCTCTTGCAGTCAATTTTGGAATGGTTATCATAACAATTGTATTTTTACTACAAGATATTATTAAGCCTAGTAGAAATTGATTATTGCATTGACAATTTATAAGAAAGTCTCCATTGATCGCAATGGGGACTTATATTATGTAAAAAAAGCCTTTCTACCTCTATGCCTGAAATTTAAAAACTTTGATATGTAATCCTTCAAGGATTGTAAATATACAGTATTCTCCTTTTCAGTATGTCATCTGAATTGTATCATTACTTTTCATGACTTTTTCGTGAATGTATGGCTATAGCACTTGACTTGGAATAGATATATTGATAATTATTATATTTGCATAAAAGATTGCTGTAAGTATTTTATATATATACAAGTTAAAAAATGGCATATCCCTCTTTTCCTTTTAGGGGAGACATCTGGTGCGTATAGAAAACAATGTTTAAAACAAAAGGAGAAAGTCAGTAAAAGGCATAGTAGTGATGTTTATGTCAGAAAATTCAAATGTATGTATATAATGGAATTATTTTTACATTATAAGAAAAGAGCAGCGGGGGTTCTAGTTATGAAACAAAGGATTGTAATTGTAGAAGATGAAGAGAATATTAGAGAAATATGTAAAAGATATTTAGAAAGAGATGGATATGAAGTATTTACAGCTGAAAATGGAGCAGAAGGCTTGAACGCATTTCAGCAGTATCAACCAGATTTAGTCATTTTAGATTTGATGATGCCGAAAAAAGACGGTTGGGAGCTATGCGAGGAAATTCGTCAACAATCTAATGTTCCTATTATTATGTTGACCGCTCGAGGTGAGGAAAGAGATCGGATTTTAGGCTTAACAATCGGAGCAGATGATTATGTGACAAAGCCGTTTTCGCCTCGTGAATTAGTATTAAGGGTTCAAATTATACTAAGAAGAGGAAATCAACCAGTAGTACAAACGAAAGAACCGGAATTAAAAATGATAGAGTTTCCAGATTTGGAGATTTATCCAGCGAAGAGAAGTGTGTTTGTTTGTGGGCATGCGGTGGAATTAACAGTTAAGGAATTTGAAGTACTTTATACGATGGCCAAACATCCAAAACAAGTGTTTTCTCGGTCGCAGCTTCTTGAACAAATTTGGGAATTTGAATATGAAGGCTGTACAAATACAGTAACTGTGTTAATGAGTCGTTTGCGAGAAAAACTAGATAAGCATACGACAAAGAACCGTTGGATTCATACAGTTTGGGGCATAGGGTATCGTTTTGATCCAAATGGAGGAAATGAAACATGAAATTACGTTATCAATTGTTATTGATGAATTTATTAAGCACGAACATCATGGTCATTGCGATATGGTATGGTGATAGGAAAATGTTATTGGAACCGGAACAAACACGGTTATTAACAGGAATTGCGATTGTAGCAATGCTTCTTTCAACTTTTATCTATTGGCTATTAACACGTCCGATTATGAGGTCCATTCAAAATTTAATTGCATTATCACATCAATTTAGCGATAGACATTTTGAAACGATGTATATAATTGGAAAGGAACCACAAGAATTTAAAGAACTCGCAACTGCTTTTCAGGAGATGGCGAAAAAGTTAGAAGAAGGGTTTACGAAGTTAGAAGAAGGGGAAAAAGCGCGTACAGAGCTAATTGCCAATATTTCACATGACTTACGAACACCCATTGCCAGCGTACAATTGATGATAGAAGCATTACAAGATAATGTAATTGAAGACCCTGATATGAAGAAGCAGTACTTAGCGACAATATTAAAGGAAATGCAAAGATTAAATGGTTTAATTAATAATTTATTTGACCTTTCCAAGTTAGAACTTGGACAAGAAGAGTTTCATCCGAATTTAACCCATGTGGATACAGTGCTATTAGAAGTACTAGATTCACATTCTATCTTACTAGAAGAAAAACAGATGCATTTAGAAGTGCAGGTGTCTGATACATTGCCTAGGCTTTGGATGATGCCATGTAAAATAGTACGGGTTATGAGTAACTTGTTACATAATGCAATCCGATATTCTCCTGCAGCTTCCACAATTGAGTTGATTGTAAAGGAAGATAAGCAGAAACAATATGTTCAATTTATTGTGCGCGATGAAGGGGAAGGTATTTCATACAATGATCAATTACGTATATTTGACCGTTTCTATAGAACAGATCAGTCCAGAAGTTCACAATCTGGCGGATCAGGGCTCGGATTAGCTATCGCAAAGTCATTAGTTGAAATGCACAAAGGGGACATTGGTGTGCGAGATCGCTCAGATGGAAAACAAGGAAGTGAATTTTGGTTTATGCTTCCAATAAAAAATGAAAGACTTTTGTAATAGTTATGTTATAAATTTGAGAGGTTTCCTTGTTAACATATAAGTGTTAGAGGAGGGGAATTACTTTATGAACAGAAAATATATATTCCTTATTGGAGCATTCATAATTGTTGGGGGGATACTGTGGTCGTTATTCCGCCCAGAGAAATTATTCATTGATAAGAAAGTAAATGAAACATTGCCGCAAACAGAAATGAAGTCAAAAGAAACAAAGCAACAAGCAATAAGCGAAGGACAGTTTCAAAGCGGTGTGCATGAAACAAAAGGAACAGCAACAATCTACCAATTAGCTGATGGAAAACGTATTTTACGCCTTACTAATTTTACAACTTCTAACGGCCCAGACGTTCGAGTTGTATTGGTTCCTACAAATCAATTGAAAGATAATGAAGATGTTAAAAATTATAAATATGTTGAATTAGGAAAATTAAAGGGAAACAAAGGCGATCAAAACTATGAGATTCCTGAGGGAATCGATGTAAGTACGTACGGCGCTGTTTCTGTATGGTGTAAGAGATTTAATGAGAATTTTGGTGCAGCTTATTTTGGAAAATAAGAAAGAGTATAGAAAAACAGGTGATAGAAATAGAATCTATCACCTGTTTTTCTGTTTTGTAGAATGTACATACGACTTAATATTTTTTGTTATGCTTTAGAGAAATGTATCAAAAGAAAATGGATCATTATAATAAGCATAAGCTCTCTGACCATCGAACATCTCGGTAATAACTTCCTCATTGTTAAATTTATCCCGGCCGAGCTTTTTTAAAATCAAAGAAAGACTTTTGTGACATTTATGAAAGACTTTTGTAATATTTACGAAAGTAATTTGAAAGACATTTAAAGTAAGATAAGTTTATCCTTAATCTACATGCAAAACACTCTTTAAAATTGATCAAACCGAACTTCCCCAAAGTTTCTTTGAAATGATAAACCCCACAGAAAATATTCTTGTTTTCTGTGGGGTTTATCATGTTTTTATGGAAGATACGTCTACAAATAAACAGGCTAAAGGAGAAGAGGTTATCATCTCTCTTGCTTCACTTATGGCCATTGGAACGAATATTGGACTTACAAAAACAGTGTATTGGAATAAACTGGGGTCTGCATCCCAAGTAAAATCCAGGAAATGCTGTTGCTGAGGGCCAAGCGGATGGCAATAATATAAAAGGAAAAGTAGAAGTAAAACCAGGGAAGTATTACTTAATTCTATCGTTCGGCGAAGAAAATAGAAGTGGAACATATTCATTATTAGTAAAATAAAATCCATTTCGTAACTACTCAGTTATTCTATTTTATTCTATAATTTGTTTTTTAGGAGGAGTCTGTCACTGTAGGCTCCTCTTGTTCTTTTTTTAGATAAAGTAAGAATCATTGTCTATGCTAACCAAAATGAAAATTTTACTTTACTACATGTATTGATTTTTGAAGGTCAGCTTATTTTTTTGTTTTAAATCTCGCATGTGGCAGGAAAAGGGATTATATAAAAAGCTCGTAAAATGAAAAAGAATAATGCAAACGATTGCAATAAATGATAATATGTAAGCGTATACATATAAATATTAGCTTGCAAGCATAGAATGAAATCCTTTGTTTTTATTATTATGGGTCTTAATTTTCAGGAAAAAGGAGAGCGTGTATGAAAAAGTATGTAAAAGGCTATAGTATTGTCATGTTATCCGTTCTTATATTGTTTGTTTCTGCAATATTTTCAAGTCAGAGTTATGCAGCTGTAAACGGACAAGCAATGAATGGAAATTACAAAGCATATATTATGGCACCGCTAAAGAAAGTGCCAGATATTATGACATGGGAGACGTTTGAAAATGATTTACGCTGGGCAAAGCAAAATGGTTTCTCAGCTATTACTGTTGATTTTTGGTGGGGGGACATGGAGAAGAATGGAGATCAACAATTTGATTTTTCCTATGCGCAGCGTTTTGCCCAATCTGTAAGAAATGCTGGTATGAAAATGATTCCAATTATTTCAACGCATCAATGTGGCGGTAATGTTGGGGATGATTGTAATGTACCGATTCCTGCTTGGATATGGAATCAAAAATCAGATGATAGTTTGTATTTTAAATCGGAAACAGGAACGATTACTAAAGAAACATTAAATCCGCTAGCTTCAGATGTCATTCGAAAGCAGTATGGAGAACTATATAATGCTTTTGCCGAGGCGATGGCTCCGTATAAAGATGTCATTGCGAAGATTTATTTATCCGGCGGTCCGGCTGGAGAAACACGTTATCCATCTTATACGTCAGCTGATGGTTCAGGTTATCCGAATAGAGGGAAGTTTCAAGCTTATACGGAATTTGCAAAAGCGCAATTTCGTTCTTGGACATTACAAAAATATGGATCTTTAGCAGGGATAAACGGAGCATGGGGAACAAACTTGAATTCTATGTCACAAGTGCTTCCGCCATCTGATGGATATCAATTTTTGGCAAGCGGCTATCAAACAAAGTACGGTGAAGATTTCTTAAAATGGTATGAAGGTGTGTTAGAAGAGCATACAAAATTAATAGGAGAATTAGCTCATTCGGCATTTGATAATAAGTTCCACGTACCAATTGGTGCAAAAGTTGCCGGCGTTCATTGGCAATATAGCAATCCGAATCTTCCACACAGTGCTGAAAAACCAGCAGGATATAATGATTATAGTAGTTTGCTAGACGCTTTTAAGAGTGCAAATTTAGATTTAACATTTACTTGTTTAGAAATGTCAGATAAGGGAACGTATCCAGAATATTCAATGCCAAAAACACTTGTCCAGCAAGTAGCTAAGCTTGCGAATGAAAAAGGAATTGTATTAAATGGTGAAAATGCATTAAGTATAGGAAGCAGTGCTGAATATAAGAAAACAGCAGAGATGGCTTTTAACTATAATTTTTCGGGATTCACACTCCTTCGTTATCAAGATGTTATGTACAATAATTCATTGATGGCGCAATTTAAAGATACTTTAGGAGTTATGCCTACTTTACAAACAATCGTGGTAAAAAATGCACCAACAACTACTGGCGATACGGTGTACATTGTTGGAGATCGTGCTGAGTTAGGACAATGGGATACAACGCTATATCCTATTAAATTATCTTACAACCCTACTTACGGGGATTGGAGAGGAACGGTTTATTTACCGGCTGAACGCAATGCGGAGTTTAAAGCGTTTATTAAGCGTCAAGATGGAACGATTAAAGTGTGGCAGTCAAATCAGCAAAATTGGACGCCAATTCCAGCAACTTCTACTGTGTATACAGATTGGTGGTAGTTTCATTGTTTAAAAGAAGTTTTTTAATATAAAGGATAATGATACAAGCTGCCTCCTATCATATTATGAAAAATGATAGGAGGCTTATTTTTTTGACATCTTTGTCTAGCTCTTCCTAAACAGTCGGCTCTGCTTTTCTTTATGTCAACACCACCATTTCTCCTGCGGCAGTAATACAACATTTACATTGAAGTTTTGTGAAAACCAATCATACATGAGTGTCTTTTTTACTAAATACTCCGATGCAGAGTGGGACACACCAATGAGCGACATATTTGTTTGCGGTATGTATTCTTTCATGATGGTATATCTCTTTTTGCCATAGTCGTTATCAATATAACAATGCACTTCTCCGGTAATATACGCTTGCGCCCCTTTTTCCTCAGCTTCTTGCATCATACTTACTTTATCACCGCAGCCAGCGATGATTGCGATTTTCGAAATATGAGAACGTGTTTGTCCTTCGAAGTCTACATACGGGATGTCAAAAATCTGTTTTGCTTTTTCAATGAGTTCATTTGTATGTGTTGGAGCAATTTCACAAATCACCCCATCGCCTCCAGCAAAACTTTCGATTACTGATGCATGTAGTGCTTTGGCGATGGCGATACTTGTACCATATGTTTGATGACGGTCCATTGGCGCGTGACATGTGTACACGGATAATCCCTTGTCTTTTATTCCCTGCAAATAGTGATTTGGAATCGGAATGAACCCGCGCCCTGGTAAGCCTTGCGGATCGCCGCATTCCATAACAAGTGGATGGTGCATAAATAATAAATCTCCAGCTGTTCCTTCATTAAGAAATCTATCAAGCACTTCATCTGTTGGAAAAACAGCTAAAAAGACGTTGCGAACAACATCTGCTCCTTTTATCATGAGCCCATTAAAGTATGTCACGAAATCATCTTCAAAGAACTCTTGCCAAGGAAACGAAATTGGGTCATAAGCAGCTGGGAGGAAACGGCTAAACCCAGGGTCAATTCCGTATTTATGCACTGCAAATAAAGTATCTAACTGATGCTCTATATCTTGAAGTTTTGGCATGATAAAACCTCCTTTGGAAAAATATATAAATTTAATTATATATTTGAATGAATTTTCTGTATATGGAAATCGAACCAATTCATAAAAAAAGAATGCTACAATAAGATAATCGTGATATAAGTAGGAGGAAAAACAATGAATGTGACCGTTACGGACGCAGCATATGCGAAAATAAAAGAGATGATTCCAAGTGAAGCGAAATATATAAAATTATTTTACGATACAGAAGGGTGCGGCTGTGTGATGAGTGGGATTATTGATTTAGTCGCTGTATCGGAAAAAGATGAGCGCGACATAGACATCTCATCAAACAAGTTTCAGTTTATTGCTGATCGGACGAAGCTTGTTTTTATGGATGATAACTTGACTGTTGATTTCTCTGAATCGGGAGGAAGCTTTCAATTAAAAAGCCCAAGTCAATATTATAATCCGAATATGAAATTGCATGTTCGGGTGTAATCCATGAAAAAGAAGAAAGCAGATTATCTTTGCTTTCTTCTTTTTTGCGTTAAGATTTAGGGATGAGAGTGTTCATCTACTGACTCTAGAATTGTTTTTTCTTGAATAGTTGTTTCTGGTGAGGAATCACCGCTTTGGAAGAGGTAGAAAGATAGAACGCCAAGAACAACGAGAACTAAAAAGAGAAATAAAAAGAGGAAAAGTACAATAAGAATGCTTCTTCGTTTTCTGTGTTGTTGCTTAGATATTTGCTTTTCTGTACTCATATCAAACCTCCCTTACATGCTAAAACCTTATGCGTATTTAGCGGGTTGTATTCTCCAAGTACTTTTTCTGTACTGATATGTATATTCCTCTTTTACACATACGTAAGAAGGAGTTGCAGCATATGTCTCGAAACTTAATGAAGTAAAGTATCAGACATAGCGGGGGAAAGAGATGAAAAAATGGGGAATTGAACTATTACTTTTATGTGTTGTAATTATATGGGGAATCAATTATACAATTGGAAAATACGGTCTTGTCGAATTAACAGCGATCCAATTTACAGCCATTCGCATGGTTACTGCGGCGCCGCTGTTATTGTTGCTAACGTTTTATATAGAAAAATCGCTTTATATTGCATGGAAAGATATCGTAAGGCTTATTTTTGTTAGCATGGTTGGGATTACGCTGTATCAAACACTGTTCATGGAAACGATTCAATATACGTCTGCAACAAATGCATCGTTATTAATCTCGATTTCTCCTATTTTTACAACGATGTTTGCTGTATTTTTGAAAGAAGAGCAGTTTTCATCACGTAAACTTGTTGGATCAGCCATTGCGTGTATCGGAGCTGCGCTTGTATTACTTGCTGGGCATTCTCTTGTACAATCTTTTTACGGGAATGCAATTGGGATTATTACTTCGATTTGTTGGGGCTTGTACCCTGTTTTAGCAACGCCGCTTATGAAAAGATATTCCGCTTTGCGTGTAACAGCATGGGCGTCAGCAATTGGTGCGGTGCCGCTTGTATTTTTGAGCGGTTGGCAAATTGTTCAGTTGCCTTTTACGATTGAGCGCGGTAGTACATGGCTTTCACTGTTCTATTCGATTTTTCTTGTTACTGTATTTGGGCTTGTGATGTGGTACGTTGGGATTCAAAAAATTGGAGCATCTCATACGATGGTGTATATGTACATTACACCGTTTGTAGCGGTTTTATTTGCAGCAATATGGGCGAGAGAGCAGTTATCTTTGCAACAATTGATTGGCGGATTGATTATTTTTCTTGGTTTGTGGTTTGTAAAGTCAGAGAAACGGTTACCTGTAAAAGAAAATATTTCAAAATAAGAAAGCAGATTAGATCTGCTTTCTTATTTTTTGATTCTCGGTAAAAAAACAAGATACAAGATAGCTATAATAAATGGAATCCAGTTGAGGGAAGGAAAGTGGAAATAAGTAACGAGAATCATACCGGTGAGAAGAACGCTGAGGACAGCATAGAAAACACTATGCTTAGGTGTATACCAATATAATGTTAAGCCGACGAGAGCCGGGATAACGAAATGAATAAGAGCGATGAGAAAGAAGAGCAATGGAAATCCCTCCTTTATTGTGTACTTACTATATAATATCCATATTTTGTTAGAATGATATCTAATTTTATAAAAAATGTTTGGAAAAACGACACAATTCGACTCGTTATTTACGATAGAAGTTTTGTATAATGTTATTTCTAAAATGTATTTTAACAATATAAACACTATCAAAATAGTTAAAACTATGTAAATTCATTTTGCTTTTTCAGCATATAAGTCGAGATGACCTGCTTTTGTATTGCACGTAGTAGGGAATCGATTACATACCTTTACTCACCTAAAAAGTGGTTTTTATGTTTTTAATTTGGATGATATTTGATATAGAAATTTTGCAGCAAAGGAGCCACAACATGATTAACATGTCGTTACAAACATTTAAAGTACAAACATATTACATTTTAGCACTGATGATGCTCGGCTGGGCATTTACTCCTTTTTCTCCGCACTTTTTAGGAATCGGTCTTGGTTTTCTCGTGAGCACGTATTGTGTTTGGATTTTAGGACGCCGCATTGAAAAAATCGGAGAGAGTATAGTGAAAAAAACGAAATCACCAACTCTTGGGATGATAAACAGATTTGCAGCAGCGATACTTGGTGCCATTATTATGTACGAAATTGAGCATCATATGGTGATGTGGGCATTTGCTGTTGGGATTATGGGCGGATATATATTAATTGTAATTAATTTAGCATATTACAGTATGAAAGATGCTAAGAAATAGGGAAGAGGCTTGCGAGATTACTCGTAAGCCTCTTTTATATGTAAGTATGCGCGATTACAAGAAAACGTGGGCTTTGTCGGTGAGTACTTGTTCTCTTGCAATCACAACATACTTATTCACATGATTTAGGATATTTCATAGTAAAGTCAGGTTAGGCGATTGGACCGCCAAGGTTTACAACTGTTTCAGAAACAGTATCAAATTTCTTGAAGTTTTCTTTGAACTTATTAGCAAGTTCAGTTGCTTTAACTTTGTAAGCTTCTTTATCATTCCATGTTTGTTCTGGCATTAATACTTCATCAGGTACACCAGGAACATGAAGTGGTACTTCAAGACCGAAGATATCATGTTTTGCTGTTTCAGTGTTGTCAAGCTCGCCGTTTAATGCAGCTTGCACCATTGCGCGTGTATGACCTAAGTTCATACGTTTTCCAACGCCGTATTCGCCGCCAGTCCAGCCAGTATTCACTAAGAACACACTTGCATCATGCTTCTCGATTTTTTCACCAAGCATTTCTGCATAGCGAGATGCATCAAGCGGTAAGAATGGAGAACCGAAGCATGTTGAGAATGTTGCTTGCGGTGAAGTAATACCGCGCTCAGTTCCTGCTAGTTTACTAGTGTAACCGCTTAAGAAATGATACATAGCTTGCTCTTTCGTTAATTTACTAATTGGAGGCAATACGCCGAATGCATCAGCAGTTAAGAAAATGATTGTATTTGGATGACCTGCAACGCTAGGTAATACAATGTTATCAATTGCATCAATTGGATAAGCTGCACGTGTATTTTCTGTTAATGCAGTATCATCGTAATTGGCAATGCGTGTATGCTCATCAAGCACAACGTTTTCTAAAACAGAACCAAATTTGATTGCGTCAAAGATTTGTGGTTCTTTCTCACGAGATAAGTTCACACATTTTGCATAGCAACCGCCTTCAATATTAAACACACCGTTATCAGACCAACCGTGCTCATCATCACCAATTAATTTACGGTTCGGATCAGCAGATAATGTTGTTTTACCTGTTCCAGATAAACCGAAGAATAAAGCAACATCGCCTTCTTCGCCTACGTTTGCAGAGCAGTGCATAGAGAAAATGTCTTGCTCTGGAAGTAAGTAGTTCATAATAGAGAAGATTGATTTTTTCATTTCACCAGCGTATTCTGTACCCCCGATTAACACGATACGCTTTTCAAATGAAACGATAATAAATGTTTCTGAATTTGTGCCGTCAACTGCTGGATCTGCTTTAAAGTTTGGTGCAGATACAATTGTGAACTGTGCATCATGGTCTTGTAATTCTTCTTCAGTTGGACGAATGAATAGTTGATGCGCAAATAAGTTATGCCAAGCATATTCATTAATAACTTGAAGAGGAAGACGGTAGTTGCGGTCTGCTCCTGCAAATCCTTTGAACACGAATAGTTCTTCTTTATCTTTTAAGTATTCCAGCACTTTTGTATATAATTTATTGAAATGTTCTTCAGAAATTGGTTGGTTCACAGATCCCCAAGCAATTTTGTCCGTAACAGATGCTTCGTCTACAATAAATTTATCTTTCGGAGAACGTCCTGTATATTTTCCTGTTGAAACAGAAACTGCGCCAGTAGAAGATAATTGACCTTCTTTTCTCATTAATACCTTTTCCGTTAATTGCGGAACGCTCAATTGAACCTGTGCATTGCTTCCGTTCAATAGTTCATGTAATCCAATTTGGACATTCGCAGTACTCATATTTATATACCATCCTTTATTTGATTTATGAATATTCATCGTAATCCCCACCAAAAGTATAACACAATCATATAAATAATGTATACTATTTATTTGTTTTTTGTTTGTGTTATTATATTATTTTTTCCATAAATTTCTGCCCTGAAAAACTTATAGGAATATGTGTATTTGGATTGACAAATGAAATTCATTTCTTTAGTATAGTTGAGGACGGATACTCTCTTATTCCGAGCTGGCGGAGGGACAGGCCCTATGAAGCCCGGCAACCTCACTTGTATGAAAGTCAAACAAGTGAATAGGTGCTTAAACCTGTGCGAGGCGAATAGTCTCGAACGATAAGAGCGAAGGGCAAAAAGCAGTATGCAAGTAGCAAATACAACCTTTCCTCTAATAGGGAAAGGTTTTTCTTTTGTACTTGTATGGGAAAATACATGAATGTCGCAGTTTGTGGCAAATTAAGGATGAGTTCCGTACAATATATATCATTACTGTAGGGAGGTTTACCACATGACAAAAAAACGTCATCTGTTCACATCTGAGTCTGTAACTGAAGGACATCCAGATAAAATTTGTGACCAAATTTCTGATTCTATTTTAGATGCAATCTTATCAAAAGATGCAAACGCACGTGTAGCTTGTGAAACAACAGTAACAACTGGTTTAGTATTGGTAGCGGGAGAGATTACAACTTCTACTTATGTGGATATTCCAAAAATCGTTCGTGAAACAATTCAAGGAATCGGTTACACTCGTGCAAAATACGGATTTGATGCAGAAACTTGTGCAGTTTTAACATCTATCGATGAGCAATCTGCTGACATCGCAATGGGTGTTGACCAAGCGTTAGAAGCACGCGAAGGTCAAATGACTGACGAAGAGATTGAAGCAATCGGTGCAGGCGACCAAGGTTTAATGTTTGGTTTCGCATGTAATGAAACAAAAGAATTAATGCCACTTCCAATCTCACTTGCTCACAAATTAGCTCGTCGTTTAACGGAAGTTCGTAAAGATGATACATTACCATACTTACGTCCAGACGGTAAAACACAAGTAACAGTTGAGTATGATGAAAATGGTAAACCAGTTCGCGTCGACACAATCGTAATTTCTACGCAACATCATCCAGAGATTGCTTGGGAACAAATCGATCGCAACTTAAAAGAATTTGTAATTAAACCAGTTGTACCAGCTGAATTAATCGATGAAGAAACAAAATTCTTCATTAACCCAACAGGCCGCTTCGTTATTGGTGGACCACAAGGCGATGCTGGTTTAACAGGTCGTAAAATAATCGTTGATACTTACGGCGGATATGCTCGTCACGGCGGCGGTGCATTCTCTGGTAAGGATGCAACAAAAGTTGACCGCTCTGCAGCATACGCAGCTCGTTACGTTGCGAAAAACATCGTAGCATCAGGACTTGCTGACAAAGCAGAAGTACAACTTGCATACGCAATCGGCGTAGCACAACCAGTATCTATCTCTGTTGATACATTTGGCACTGGAAAAGTATCTGAAGAAGTATTAGTAGAACTAATCCGGAGCAACTTCGATCTTCGCCCAGCTGGCATCATCAAAATGTTAGACTTACGTCGCCCAATTTACAAACAAACAGCAGCTTACGGCCACTTCGGACGTACTGATGTAGATCTATCATGGGAACGTACAGACAAAGCTGAAGCTTTAAAAGAGCAAGCTGGTCTATAATATAGGAAGAAAAAAGCTTTGCGCGTGTGCGCAAAGCTTTTTTTATTTATGGAAATACATAAAGTGAAGTACCGCCCAAAAAGCAAATGATTACAACTATAATAAGAAAAGTAATCTTTCTTTTTTTCATGTACTCCCCTTTATAGCCTCTTAGTTACTTTCCTGTATCTCTAATTTCCCAACACAAGAAGTGCAATACACTTCACCGCCAAGCTCAATATATTTTTGAATATTTGTGATCCCGCTTGGTGGATACTGCATATAAATCCAAGAACGTTCATGTACCGCAATTTCTTTTCCACATGATGTGCACGGAGTTGATTTTTTACCAAACATAATTATTCTCCTTTACGATAATGAATTCTTCCTGCACAAAAGGCTGAACATAGTAAAAAGAGCGTACCTAATCCCCAGCCCCAAATTGCAGCATATGGTACAGCGTCTTTTAGTGCCATGCCAGCGCTAATAGAAGCGACGAAAAGTAAAATAAATACCGTCGTTAATTTTCTCATTGTATCCATATGTAATTCCTCCCTTTGAAAACTTATATTTTTATTATAAGGTAAATTTCGTAAAAAGAGTGTTTTTTTGTGATGAAGAAGTGTGACAGGTCTCACATTTTTTTGCTGCCATATTATATATGATAAGATTTAGATAGGTTTATCAATGGGGAGGAAAAAATAATGAGCGTCACAGACCATAAAAAACAAGCACCAGCACAAGTTCGTTGTAAAATCATCACAATTTCAGATACCCGAACAGAAGAAACGGATAAAAGCGGACAGTTATTAAAAGAGTTATTAATAGAAGCAAATCATCAAGTAACAGCGTATGAAATTGTGAAAGATGATAAGGAAAGTATTCAGCAAGCTGTATTAACAGGTTGCCAGCAAGAAGATGTGGATGTTGTCTTAACAAATGGCGGCACTGGAATTACGAAACGTGATGTTACAATTGAAGCAGTAGAAGCATTGCTTGATAAAGAAATTGTAGGATTTGGGGAACTATTTCGGATGATTAGTTATTTAGAAGATATCGGCAGCGCAGCGATGTTAAGCAGAGCGATTGGCGGGACCATTGGACGAAAAGTTGTCTTTTCGATGCCAGGATCGACAGGTGCGGTGCGCCTAGCGATGAATAAATTAATTTTACCAGAGCTTGGTCATATTACATTTGAGCTCAATCGCCAATGAAAATAGCAGGAATTGTATTAGCCGGCGGAAGGTCAAGCCGTTTTGGAGAGCCGAAAGCATTAGCAATTTGGCAAGGAAAAACATTCGTTGAGCATAGTATAGACGCATTGAAAGAAGTTGCGACAGACATTGTTGTCATTAGCCATCCAGACATTACAAACGATCTTTCACATATATTAAATGTGCCCGTTGTAGAAGATCTCGAATTATATAAAGGAAACGGCCCGCTTGCTGGTTTCGTAACAGGCATGGAATATACAAGCGCAGATTGGTACATCGTTGCACCGTGCGACACACCAAATGTTTCGAAAGAGTGGGCACTGGAATTAATAGAACGAGCGGATGAACCATATGAAGCGATTGTTCCACTCGTTGAAGGACGGAAACAACCGCTTTTAGCGCTATATCATTATAAAGTAAAAGAGAAAATAGAACAGTTATTAAAGGAAGAAAAAAGAAGTATGCAAGGCTTATTATCGCAGTGTAACGTTCAGTATGTAGCGGTGGAAGAAACAGATATATTTGTAAATGTGAATACAAAAGAAGAGTATAACGAATTACAGAGGAAAAAGAGCTGAAATCAAACATACTATTATTAGAAGAGGATACTATGTCCAATATGAGGACGTAGATCCTCTTTTTTCTTACATTTTTTAAATCATTAAATAATACATTAATGCTAACGACTGCTGAATCATCATCAGTTGGAACCATGGATTATTAATTAGCATCTCAAAGTCTAAGTAATCGTGCTCATTATGTAACTAAGTATTTTCAATATGAGGAATGTCTACAATTTCAACCATTATGGTAAATATAATAATTGAATGAATAACGTAAAGGGGCAATTAATAATATTAAATGATGAATTAACATTATTAATTTTCTTTAATAAAAAAATTGAATTTATTATTTGTATTTTTAATTATTTGTTATATAATTGAATTAATTCAAAGAAAGGAATTTCATTATGGCTTATAAAGTAATCACAAATTGTCCTGTCTGCAGTAAAACGTTGAAAATTACAAAGTTACAGTGCTCTCATTGTCACACTACGATTGAAAATGAGTTTGAATTATCTAAGCTGGCATCCTTATCAAAGGATCAGCTTCATTTTGTGGAAGTATTTTTAACATGCAGAGGGAATATCAAAGAAGTTGAAAAGGAACTGGGGATTTCGTATCCAACGGTTCGAGGCAAGCTAACAGACATCATTTCATCCCTTGGATATGTGCAGAAGAAGAAAAGTGAAGTAGACGAGAAAAAAGTTGTTACCATGTTGGAAAATGGCGAAATCACACCAGAAGAAGCCATTAAGCTCTTAAAAGAAGAATAGGGAGGAATTTATCATGAAAGAGGAAATTACAAGAGTGTTAACAATGGTTCAAGAAGGAAAGATCGATGCAGATAAGGGATCAGAACTGATTCAAGTATTAAAAGAGAAAGAAGAAACAGGTAATAAGCTTTTGGAAAAACCGAATAAATATTTAGATAAAACATTGAAAATTCGTGTTGTATCAGCTGAAAATGATAACGTCACGGTCAATTTGCCTATAAAACTTGTCAAGGTAGTATTAACGGCTGGACACAGCATCGCAGCGAGTATTCCTCAATCGGAAAATTACGTGAAAGATATAGACATAAACCTTATTATTGAAGCAATCGAAAACGAATTAGATGGCCCAATTGTTGATATTAAATCGGCAAACGGGGATACCGTTTCGATCATCATTGAATAGTGATTTGCTTATGATACATGTAAAAGTGAAAGCAAAAGACGTTCGTTTTACCATCCCAATCCCATATGCTATTTTTAACATTGTTATTTCAATTTTGTCTTCGAAACTTTTTCAGCAAAATGTAAACAAATGGACAAAAGAACACTTCGAAAGAAAAAAACAGGACTTTACCTTCCCACTAATAGACAAAAAAATGCTAAAGCCTATCGTCAAGGAACTGAAAAATCATAAGGGGACCGTGCTAGTAGATGTCAAAGCTAAGGACGGTACTGAGGTTAAGGTTAGACTATAGTTTTTGACGGCGTCTTAATGGAATAAAAGGAGAGCATGTATAATATGTGCTTTCCTTTATTTTTTATGGATTTTTATAATTTTGGACTTGATAACATAATGCTCTTTTTCTTTTTTTGTAAAAAATTACTGAAAATTATTATTTTTCTGGTAAAATAAGTAAAGAACGCTTTTAATATTGTTGTATAAAGTCTTTAATAGAAGAATAATGAAGGAGCAAACATAATGGAAAGTGAATTACTAAAAATATTTGATGAACATAGAAATCCAGTCGGAGTTGCAACGCGTGAAGAAGTACATACAATCGGGCATTGGCATGAAACATTTCATTGCTGGTTTATAAGTAGAGAAAATGGAGTGAATTATATTCATCTTCAAATGCGTAGTCATACAAAAAAGGATTATCCAAATTTGTTAGACATTACAGCTGCGGGACATATATTAGCTCACGAAAGCGTGTATGATGGAATACGCGAAGTGCAAGAAGAAGTGGGGATTAATGTTTCGTTTGATGAACTCATACCACTTGGCATTATTCATTATTGCGTTACAATAGAAGATTTTATTGATAAAGAATTGGCCCACGTCTTTTTATATGAAATGAAAGGCACAATGGACGATTATACACTGCAAGTAGAAGAAGTGTCAGGTATGGTTAAAATTGAGTTTAATCGTTTTGCTGAACTTTGGTTAGGAGAAAGAAATGAAGTTACAGTAGAAGGATTCGAAATGAATGAAGCGGGAGAAAAAGTTTCCATTCATAAAACGGTAGATAAAAGTCATTTTGTGCCGCATGAGCTTTCGTATTATGAGAGCATTATTACGCTAGTAAGGGAGAGTATAGATTTACACTGAAGAAAAAGCACTCATATCAAGTGCTTTTTCTTTTTTAAACAAGTGCTATTATGTAAAACAGAGGTGTATAATCAGTAGTTAATTTGAAGAATAAACCGCTTAATCACATAAGTGGTACTACATATATCATTATAAAATCTAAAACATCAATCCCATAATAAGCGTACTATAATACTTACCATTTATATACGTATCTTGTTCTAGTAATCCTTCTTCTTTAAAGCCGACCTTTTTATAAAGTTCTATTGCTCGATCATTGTCTTCTCTCGTTACAAGGTGTATCTTCTTAGTTGTGCCATTTTCTCTTGCCCATTCAATAAGTTCTTCCATCAATATTATTCCTAAACCAAATCCGCAGTGCTTTTCTGCAATCACGATTCCGAGCGTTCCTACATGTTTCGTTCGCTCTTTTGAACTAGAGGTAATAGAGGCGATACTGATGATCTCATCATCCAATGTTGCTAACAATATAATTGAATTAGTAGCTGCTTTAGTAGATTCTATAAAGTTTTCATAATCATGTAGAGGTTTACTGAATTCATTCTTTCCGAACGAAAGAAAATCAGTCTCCCCGCCGACTATATTATAAAAATTGATCATAGACTGAGCATCTTCTTGTGTAGCTTCTCTGATTATCACTTCTTTTCCATTTCTCAAACACATTTTTTTCATATGTCTCAACTTCTTTCCATTTTAATTTTCCAGCATACAAGTCACTGCTATACAAAACACAACATGCCGGCAACTTGCTGTCTCCCTTTGTTTTAAACCTCGCATGTGGTAGGAATAGGTCCTGACCGCTACTATGCGCGGCCAGATGCTCTCGCCCTCCTAAAAAGAAAGGGGGTTTTACTTTGTATATATAGTTACGTTCATCATAATATTAACACTTGAATTTTTATAGCTTAATTTTAAATACGATCCCAAATTAACAAAGAGGCGAAGAATCATAAAGATTCTTCGCCTCTTTGTTATAGAATACTAGGGTATCTTGCTAAATATGAGGTAAAATTCACTCTCTAGTTTATTATAACACTGTAAAATATTTGAATTTTATGCAATTATGCATATCGTAATTATTGAATGTTATGTGTTTGTTATTTACGTTATGAAACACACATAAAGTTTCTGATTTGTGAATATCGATAGCTTACTTTGCGTCGTCGTCCTGCTATCCATGTATATCCAGATACTCCGTTTGTTCTTACTTCAGTAGGGTAAAACCAAAAATCTCTTCCAAAAGGCCCTTGTCCTTTTAAACCGATAAATCCCCATCTTCCTAAACAATGACACATCGCTGATCGTATTTGTCCCATTTGTATAGGAGAAGAAAATGCTGAAGGGGCTGCTGGTTGTTGTGCTGGCGGTGCCGATGTTGGAGCATCTTCAGCGTCATCGGGACGATATACGTCGTCATCGATTTCTCTTATGTCCTCGAATGATTGATAACCTGGAGTTTGCATAGGGTAATACTGTGCTTGATTATAATTTGCATACGGAAAATACATTGGTTGATTATTCATGAAAACATCACCTCATCTTTTTTTGTTCACATTTACAATATTAGTATGTTGTGTGCTCCTTATATGAAGCTTATTCATAGCCTAAAAATGCTTTTATCTTCTTTATATATATTAACTTTTCGGCATATAGGTCGCTGCTATGTAGAATCCAACATGATCGCTACTTGCTTTCTCCTTTTGCTTTAAACCTCGCATGTGACAGGAAAAGGTCCTGACCGCTCCTATGCACGGCTAGATGCTCTCATCCCCCTAAAAGGAAAGGGACTTTTGTGTCGTTTTATATATAAATAATTCATAAATCGTTTAAAAACTATTAAAAATTAATATGAAATCCTGCATATTTAATTCACTTTATTTAGATAATGTGTTATTTTGTTTCAGTTATATATTGATCTGGAGGAAAATTATGAAAAAGAAAATGAATAAAATTATGCTTGGAGTTAGTACAATGGCATTGTCGTTAGGGGCATTGCAAGTTGAAGTATCAGCGGAAGAAAAAGTACCTTACAATGTACTGCAAATGAAACCAGCAGGGATAGAGACGCCAACAGATGTAATTTCTCATTCCTCAAAAGCTGATGAAACATTATCATATGAAGAACGTTTAAAAGTAGGAGATTTTTCACAGAAGCCAGCCCCCGCTAAGGAAAGTGTGAAAGCGAAGCAGTCGCAGGAAAGCTATACTTTGGATGAGCTGAATAAAATGAGTGATGAGGAGTTAATTGATACACTAACGAATATTCGCAGCGGACAAATTAAAGGTTTATTTCAGTTTAACGAAGAAACAAAAGCTTTCTATAAAAATAAAGAGCGTATGCAAGTAATTATGAACGGATTAGAGAGACGAGGAAGTACGTTTACAAAAAATGATACAAAAGGAATTGATACATTTACTGAAGTGCTCCGTTCCGCTTTTTATGTCGGAGCTTATAATGAGGAATTAAGTTATTTAAAAGAGAGAAGCTTCAAGGATAAGTGTTTACCTGCACTGAAAGCAATTGCAAAGAATCCAAACTTTAAACTTGGTACAGCTGAGCAAGATTTAGTTGTAAATGCATACGGGGATTTAATGAGGAATGCTTCTAGTGACGTTGAAACGGTGCAATATGCAGCAAAAATTTTAAAACAGTATAATAATAACCTTTCTACATATGAAAATGACCGTAAGAAAGGAGAGGCTGTATACGCTTTGATGGGAGCTGTTGATGCCGGTATAGATACTGATTGGCGCCTTTCGGGTAAAGAGCCAAATGAGACAATGTGGTATGGAAAGATTGATAGTTTTATAAATGAAGTCAATAAAATGGCGCTTATACGCAATGTAACGGATAAAAATGGTTGGCTCATTAATAACGGTATTTACTATGCAGGACGTTTAGGGAAATTTCATAGTAATCCGAAGAAAGGGTTAGACGT
>Ga0209025_1002026_pt1 | contig 23125 bp, 29 predicted proteins | sample AraplaMF_Col_mLB_FD_184256 | JGI IMG/M metagenome (GOLD analysis project Ga0209025, IMG submission 184256) | Arabidopsis root microbial communities from the University of North Carolina, USA - plate scrape MF_Col_mLB (SPAdes) (version 2) | ecosystem: Host-associated > Plants > Roots > Endosphere... | reverse complement strand
CGCGCTCGTCGACCAGCACCGATTTGACGCCGGAGGTGCCGAGATCGATGCCGAGGGTCAGTGTCATCGCGATCCGGCGTGCAGAGCGAGGGCGGCCGCGCCGGCCTGCTCGTCGGTGATCAGTACCGAGGCGAGCCTGCCCTTCAGGGCGGCGGCGATGACAGCTGCCTTGTTGCTGCCGCCAGAGGCGAGGATCGCGGTCGGAATACGCGTCAGCGCCTCCAGCGGTAGCGCGATCGCGCGCCGGTTGATCGGATGGTCGAGCGGGGTTCCGTCCTTGTCGATGAACTGGCCGAGCAGGTCGCCGACCGCGCCCTGCGCCGTCAATTCGGCGATGTCGAGATCGCGCGGCAGGCCGTAGCGCACCAGCAGCGAGCGCGCGCTCATGTCGCCGGCGCTGAGGATCGAGACGTCGGTGGCGCGGATGCGGGCGAAGGCCGCCTCGAACACGTCCTGCGCCAGGATGGTGTCGCGCGATTGCGGCGTGCCGGCATAGATCGGCGCGGCGAGGTAGTGACACTCCGCCTGCCAGAGCCGGGCGAACTGGCTGGCGATCTCGAAGGTGTTGAGCTCGATGCCATAGGTCAGCCCGCCCATCATCGAGGTGACCGAGAGATCGCGGAACTGGCCGGGCCTGACATGTCGGATGGTCTCGCGCAGCGTGCCGCCCCAGCCGACGCCGAAGACCCCGGAGGGGCGCTCCTCGATGACCCGCGAGACGAATTCGCCGGCTGCCCGCCCGATCTGGACCGGCACCTGGGCCGGGTCGTCCGGAGTCGGCACCACCACGGCGTCCTGCAGGCCGAAGGTCTCGACCAGCGCGCGCTCGAGCCGGACGCAGCTTTCGAGCCGTGAATTGACGGTGATGTTGACGAGACCGCTGCTGCGTGCCTCGACCAGCAGCCGGTTGACCCTGAGCCGCGTCATCTTCAGCCGGTCGGCGATCTCCGCCTGGGTCAGCCCTTCCATATAGTACAGCCAGGCGGCTCTGACCTGGGTCTGGGCGTCTTCCGGCATCGGGCGTCCTTACTGTCTGCCGAGGGTTATATCGTGCCGGCCGGTCCCTACAAACGCGCTGCCGCCATGCGGTTTTCGCCTTGACCGTAACCAATGTAAACAAGAGAATACATTTGTTAAATGGCCGAGCGGAGCGCCGTCCCCATGTCCCATGCCGTCTTCCTGCATGCTGCGGGCGATGTGCGCGTTGCGCCCTTCAACCTGCGCGAGGGAGCGCCGGGGGAGACGCTGATCGACGTCGCCGCCGTCGGGCTCTGCGGCAGCGACCTGCACTACTACAAGGATGGCGGTATCGGCTCGGCAGTGATCGCCTCTCCCTTCGTTCCCGGCCACGAGTTCAGCGGCTGGCTCACCGAGGACCTGCCCGCGCTCGGGCTGGCGCGCGGCGCGCTGGTCGCGGTCGATCCGAACCAGGCCTGCGGGCGTTGCGAGCATTGCCGCGCCGGCCATCCCAATCTCTGTCCAGAGGTCGTCTTCATCGGAGCGCCGCCGCATGACGGGGCGATGACCGAGCGCATCTGGGTCCCGACCTCGCAGATCGTGCCGGTGCCCGAGCAGTTCACGCCGAGCGATGCGGTGATGCTGGAGCCGCTCGGCGTCGCCATCCATGCCGTCGACCTGGCGAAGCCGCGCCTGCTGGAGCGCGTCGCGCTGCTCGGCTGCGGGCCGATCGGCCTGTTGACCCTGCAGGTGCTGCGCGCCGTCGGCGTCGGCGAGATCCTCGCCTGCGATCCGCAGCCGCATCGGCGGGCGCTGGCCTTGAAGCTCGGTGCGAGCAAGGCCGGCGAGAGCGTCGCCGACGTTGCCGAATGGACGAAGGGGGAGGGGCTTCCCCTCGTGATCGAGGCGACGAATGCGCCGGAGGGCTTTCGCGATGCGGTGCGCGCGGCACGGATCGGCGGGCGCATCGTGTTGGTCGGCATTCCCGATGGCGACAGTTACGTGGTGCCGGCGTCGGAGGCGCGCCGGCGCGGACTGACGATCAAGTTCTCGCGGCGCATGGGCCATGTCTATCCGCGCGCGATCGAATTGGTGGCGCTCGGCAAGGTCGATGTCGAAGCCGTCGTCAGTCACCGCTTCACCCTGACGGAAGGGCCGGAGGCCTTCCGCCGCCACGCCGCCAACGAGGTCGGCATGGTCAAGAGCCTGATCTATCCGGGCGGGCTCGACGCGCTAGGCTGAGGACACAATGGCCAAGCTCTGCGAGACGCGTGAGATCGGGCGGTTTGGCCCTCACATCTTCTTGCCGTCCTTGCCGAACTGCTTGAGGAAGGCGGTGAGATCCGCGATCTCCTTGTCGTTCTTGATGCCGGCGAAGACCATCTTGGTGCCGGGGATCTTGGCCTTCGGATCCCGAATGTATTCGGCGAAGACCGCCTCGTCCCAGGTGATGCCCGCGCCCTTGTTGGCGGTCGAATAGCTGTAGCCTTCGACCTCGCCGGTGTGCCGGCCGAACAGGCCGTTGAGCTGCGGGCCGACCAGGTTCTTGGCGCCTTCGCCGACCTGGTGGCAGGCGCGGCACTTGTTGAAGGAGCGCTCGCCGGCGGAGATGTCCTGCGCCCGGGCGCTGGTCGTGAGGAAGGCGGCAGCGAAGGCAGCGGCGACGACAGGCAGTTTCATGCGGTTCAGACCTCGGTGAGAACAGGGAAAGGTTGGCGCCACCGCGCGGGGCGAAGGCGCGGTGAGCGGTGTCAGCCGAACATGTCGGCGGTGATCGCGGCGTACCAGGAGATATTCTCGGCCTGGTTTTCCTTGTGCAGCTCGGCGCTTTCGCGCGGCTGCGAGACGAAGGTCTCAGCTGCCGCGATCTTGCCGTCCTTCGGCTCGTAGCGGCCGCCGACCTTGATGGCGTCGTCGGTCTCGATCAGCGACCAGCAGGTGTTGATGTAGCGCGCCGGGAAGGTGCGACCGCCCGCGAGCTCGCCGCGGATCACCATCGCCGCAACCTTGGCCTGGCTGTTGGCGGCGAAGGCGGATTTCGGCATGTCGCCGCCGATGCAGGCGTCGCCGAGCACGAAGATGTTGGGATCGGCGACCGATTTCATCGAGGCCGGGTCGATCGTGCAGTAGCCTCCCGCCGGCGCCAGGCCCGCCGAGCGGGCGATCTCGCCGGCCATCTGGGCCGGAACGACGTTGACGAAGGCACAGTCCTTGTAGGTCTCGAAGCCGGTGACGACGGTGTTGGTCTTGGGATCGACGGACTTGATGCCGTCATGCACCTTCGGCCCGAGCCATTCGATCATCGCGCCGTAGTGCTTCTCCCAGCCCTCCTGGAAGACGCCCTGCTTGGAGAAGCTGTCCTTCGGGTCGAGGATGAAGATCTTGCAGTCGCGCCGGCCGGTCGCCTTGAGTACGTGGGCGAACATCGAGGCGCGCTCATAGGGGCCTGGCGGGCAGCGATAGGGGTTGGGCGGGGCGATCATCACGATCGTGCCGCCATTGGGCACCGCGTCGAGCTTCTGCCTGATCAATTGCGTCTGCCGGCCGGGCTTCCAGCCATGCGGCATGGCTTCCTCGGCTTCCTTCGACCAGCCGGGGACGGAATCGTATTTCAGGTCGATGCCGGGCGAGACGACGAGGCGGTCATAAGGCAGGCGATCGCCGGTCGAGAGCACGACCTCCTTCTTGTCGCGATCGATCTGCGTGGCGCGGGCGCGGGCGAGCGTGATGCCATGGTTCTTCGCCAGCGTGTCGTAGCGATGGCTGATGTCATCGTAGCTCTTGAAGCCACCGATGAAGAGGTTGGAGTGGAAGCAGGTCTGGTAGACCTCGTTCTCCTCGACCAGCGTCACGGCGATGGCGCCGTTCGAGTCCTTGGCGATGTATTTCGCCGCGGTCGCACCGCCGGCGCCACCGCCGATCACCACGACGCGCGGCTTGGCCTGGCCGAGCACGGCGGGTGCTGCGACGGCGAAGCTGCCCACGGCGGCAAGGCCCGACAGGAATGAGCGGCGACTGGTCGACATGGTTCCCTCTCCCCTTGCCATCATGCGCGACAGATTTCGTCTCGACCCTATCCGACCTTCAGATAGGCAAAGCCCTTGCTCTGCATCGCCGCGACGGCGGCGACGCCCGAGGGCACGAAGCCGACGAACTCGGCCTTGCGCGCCTTGCTCTTGTCGATCTTCAGCCGGGAGAAGGTGATCTCGCAGAGATGGACCTTGAGCCCGTTCTTGGCGACATCCTCGACCCGCTCGAAGATCTTCGGGACCGTCGCGGCCTCCTCGCTCCAGCTGGTGCCGTCGAGATTCTCCAGGAAGAACTTCACGCCGGCGCCATGCGCGACGATGGCGAGCTGCAGCGCGAACGGGTCGGCGCCATAGGCGGAATAATGGTTGGCGATGTTCTGCAGCATCTGGATGAAGCGCTGCGGTTCGCCGAAGTCGCAATGATAGAGGCAGGCGATGTCGGCCTCCTTCTTGAGGTCGGCGAGCGCGGTCTGCCTGGGCGCTGCAAGTGCCGGCGCTGCGACCGCAACGACGCCGCTGGCCGCCGCCAGCATCAGCGCCCGGCGCGAAGCCTGCTGGGTTTCCTCCGACATCGTGACCTCCTCGGCTCGGGCCATATGCCCGGCTACGGATTGGGCTTCAGACTTTCATAGTAGGCGGCCAGCGCCGATATCTCCTCGCTGGAGAGCCGGGCGGCGACCGCCTGCATCACCTGATTGTCGCGCTGGCGCTCGCGATAGGCGTTCATCAGCGCGACGAACTGCTCGGCCGGGTGGCCGACAATGGCCGGGATGCCGCCGACCTGCCTGCCGCTGGTCTGGTGGCAGCTGGTGCATTCGGCGGAGAGATATTCCCCTAGCGCCTTGTCTCCGGCGGCGTCCGCCGGTGCGCAGGCCAGTATCAGCCCCAGCACCGCAAGACGGACGGCGCCGGGACTTCGCATCAGTCGACCTTCGGCGCGGTCTTGGAATCCGGCGTCACGTCGAGGATCACCGCCCGTCCGGTGATCTTCACCTCCGGCTTGCAGTTGGTCATGCACGGCTCCTTGCCCCAGAAGGCTTTCTCCGTGGTTTCGCGGTCGTCGTCGTAGAAGGCGGCCGCGTTCGGCAGTTTCACAGTGGTAAAGTTCTTATCGGACAGTTCGAAGTCCTCGTCCTTCACGATGTCGTTGAGGTAGAGGAGATAGGCGGTGACGGCGTAGAGCTCGTCCGGCGACAGCGACTGGGCGTTGCCATAGGGCATGGCTCGGCGGACATAGTCGAACACGGTCGAGAGGTCGGGCCAGAACGAGCCGATCGTCTTCTCCGGCCGGTCGGATTTCAGCGAGCCCATGCCACCGGCCAACACCGGCCAGCGGCCATTGCCCTGGCCGAACTCGCCATGGCAGCTGGCGCATTGCGCCTGGAAGATCTCGTCGCCCTGCTTGACCGTACCCTTGCCGGGCGGCAGGCCCTTGCCGTCGGGCCTGACCGCAATGGCCCAGGCCTTGATCTCCTCGGGCAGCGCCTCACGGCCGAGGCCGAGCTTCGCGGCCGGTGCGGGAGCTGGCGCGGCCTTGGCCGGCGGATGCGCCTGCGCCTGCTTGGCCGCCGGCTTGGTCTGGGCGATCAGCGGCGCGGCGGCGAGTACGGCGATCGCCGCAAGCCCTGCGAGCAGGGCGGGATTAACCGATCTCGACATTTTCGGTCTCCCCGTTCGCCTTCACATGCCAGGTCTGGATGCCGTTGTTGTGGTAGATCGAGTTGGTGCCGCGGATCTTGCGCAGCTCCTCCTTGGTCGGCTGGAGATAGCCGGTCGAATCGATGGCGCGCGACTGGATCAGCAGGTCCTGCCCGGTCCAGTCGAAATCGACATAGAAGCGGGTCAGCGACTTATCGAGCACCGGCCCGTCGATCCTGGCGTGCTGCCAGTTCTTGCCGCCGTCGAGGGTGACGTCGACGCGCTTGATCGTGCCGCGCCCCGACCAGGCGAGGCCAGAGAGAACGTTGCGGCCTTTCTGCTTCAATGGCGCCTGCGGCGAGGGATTGGTCACCACCGACTTGGCGTCCATGAAGAAGGTGAAGCGGCGCGAGCGGCCATCGGCCAGGAGGTCGGTGTATTTCGAGGTCTCCTCGCGCGCCTGCCAGGGCTGGTCGCCGACCTCGATGCGCCGGAGCCATTTGACCCAGAGATTGCCCTCCCAGCCGGGGATGACGGCGCGCAGCGGATAGCCCTGTTCGGGCCGCAGCGCCTCGCCGTTCATGGCGAAGGCGATCAGCACGTCGTCGAGCGCCTTCTCGATCGGCAGCGAGCGGTTCATGCCGGAGGCATCGGCGCCTTCGAGCAGCAGCCATTTAGCGTTGGTCTTCACGCCCGCTTCGGCCAGCAACACCTTCAGCGGCACGCCGGTGTACATGACGTTGTGGACCATGCCGTGGGTGAACTGGCAGCCATTGAGCTGCGCGCCGCGCCACTCCATGCCGGAATTCGCCGCGCATTCGAGGAAGTGGATGCGGTTCTGCCGTGGCATCCGCCTGATGTCTTCCATGGTGAAGACCAGCGGCTTGTCGACGAGGCCGTGGATCATCAGGCGGTGATTGGCCGGGTCGATGTCGGCGATGCCGCCATGATGGCGCTCGAAGCAGAGGCCGGACGGAGTGATGATGCCGTCGAGCTCGTGCAGCGGCGTGAAGTTGACCGAGGATTCCGGCGAGGCCGTCAGCCAGGAGACGTCGCGGCGGATCACATGCTTCTCGAAGCGCGACGGCGTGCCATAGGGCCGCTTGTCGACGCCCTCGCCGAGATAGCGGCTCCAGTCCTGGACCTCGGTGATCAGCGGGTCGGGCTTGGCCGCTTCGGCGCGGGCGGAACCAGCCCCGGCGAGGCCGGCTCCGGCGAGCGCCGCCCCGCCGAGGAAGCGGCGGCGGCTCAGCGCATCGGGCTTTGCGGGAGAGGTCATGCCTCGTCTCCTTGTCCTGTGACGACCATGATGGCGGAGGTGCTCATGCCCCGCTCACCTTCACGGCGTCGTTCGGCTTGATGGTGATGGTCCTGGTCGCGGTGACGTGGTCGCGGACCACATCCCAGATCGGCGGCCCCTGCGTGCCCTCGTTGACGCTGGCCCAGCCGGCGACGACGTATTTGCGGGAGGCGTCGATCGGCTTGCCCGACTTCAGATGGGTCAGGCCGGAGATGCGGCTGCCCATCGGCTTGCCGACATCGATGGCGTAGCCCATGCCGCCGATGCGGACCATGTCGCCGCCACCCTGGAAATAGGGGTCGGGGTGGAAGATGTTGTCGGCGACGTCCTCGAGGATCTCCTTGAGCTGCGCGCCGGTCATCTCCATCCGGTAGCAGTTCGGATAGGTGATCGCGGTCGCGTTGCTGATCGCCTCCCAGGTGATCGCCTCGCCCGGCAGCAGCGAGCCGCCCCAGCGGAAACCGGGGGAGAGCGCGATCTCGGCGTCGCGCTGCGACAGCATCGCATCGCAGATCAGGTCGTCGAAGCTGCCGTTGAAATTGCCGCGCCGGTAGAGCAGCGACTCGGTGCGGCCGATTTCCCTGGCGAGCTCGGCGGCATAAGGCGCGCGCAGCTTGGTCACCAGCGCCGCCATGTCCGGATCGGGCGCGATCGCATCGGCGAAGACCGGCATCAGCTTGAAGCGGATATCGGCGACCTTGCCGTCCTTCACCGCGATGTCGAGGCGCGAGACGAACTTGCCATGCGAGCCGGAGGCGACCAGCGCGGTCTGCCCGACCCGGATCAGGCCGGGCATGGCATCATGGGTGTGGGCGGTCAGGATGACGTCGATGCCCTTGACCCGGCTCGCCAGCTTGCGGTCGACGTCGAAACCGTCATGCGAGAGCAGCACGACGATCGCGGCGCCCTCGGCCCGCGCCTCCTCGACCTGCTTCTGCAGCTCGTCCTCGCGGATGCCGAACTCCCAGTCCGGGAACATCCAGCGCGGATTGGCGACGGCGGTGCGAGGGAGTGCCTGGCCGATAACCGCGACCTTGACGCCGCCCTTCTCGAAGACCTTGCGCGGCGGGAAGACCGGCTCGTTCCATTCCTTGTCGCGGATGTTCTGGGCGAGGAAGGCGAAGGGTGCGGCCTCGACGATCTCCTTGACCCGCTCGGCCCCGAGGGTGAACTCCCAGTGCGAGGTCATGGCGTCGAGCTTCAGGGCCGACATCACGTCGACCATGTCCTGGCCCTTGGTCTGGAGCGCGCTCCAGCTGCCCTGCCAGGTGTCGCCGCCGTCGAGCAGCAGCACCTTGTCGGCGCCGCGTTCGGCCCTGACCGCCTTGACCAAGGTCGCGATCCGGTCGAGCCCGCCCATCCGGCCATAATTGCGGGCGAGCGCGACGAAATCGTCCGAGGTCAACGCGAAGGCGTCGGCCGAGCCCGCCGCGATCTTGAAATGCTCGCGGAAGGCGGCGTCGGTCAGGTGCGGCGGCAAGCCCTTGACCTCGCCGACGCCGAGATTGACCGCCGGCTCGCGGAACTGCAGTGGCATCAATTGGGCGTGGATATCGGCCACATGCAGGATGGTGACCTGGCCCTGCGGCTCGAAGCGCAGGATATCGGCCTGCGACAGCTTCTGCTGGGCGGCGGCGCGCCCGAGCGGGCCGAGGCCGGAACCGGCAGTCACAGCCGCGGCGACCGCCGTCGCCTGCAGGAAGTCTCGTCTCGAGATCATGACTCATCCTTTGGATGCGCGCACATCGCGATCCAGGGAATGCAAAACGGAGGCGCCGCCGAAGCCGGCGGCGATACGATGTCTAGAACCTCAGCCGACCGTCAGCTTGTTCTTCGAGGTGTATTCCGAGCCGTCGTCGTCCTTCCAGGTGAAGGTGAACTCGCCCGATTCCGTCGCCTTGAAGAAGAAGGACTGGTAGGGGTTGGCCGAGATCGCCGAGAACCAGTCGGCCGAGAAGATCGGCTTGCCGTTGAAGCTCGCCGAGAACTTGTTGATGATCTTGCGCGGGATGGTCTTGCCCTCGGCGTCCTTGCGCTGGCCGGATTCCATCTCGTGCGAGATCAGGGTCTTGATCTCGATCATCTCGCCGGCGGCGGCCTTGGCCGGAACGCGCACCCGGGGCGTGGGCTTGGTGGTCATGAATGCTTCCTCGCCTTATTCTGTTCGATGACGGTGCCGGGCGTCAGCCGCCGCAGCCGCCGATCGTGACCTTGATATTGGCCTTGGCCGTGTGCAGAGCGCCGTTCGACATCTCGGCGATGCAGATGATGTCCTGCGTCTGCGCGAGCCGCATGCGCGTCGCGGCCGAGGCCTTCCCGCAGGCCGGGGTGAACTGGTAGCTGACGACGCCTGGCAGCGGGTTGCCCTCGGCGAAGACGTGCACGGCCTTGACGTAGTCGGCATCGGTCATCGGGCTCTCGACCTCGATGTTGATCGGCACGACCAGGCCGTTCTCGGCGATCTCGGGCACGTCGAGCTTGATCTTGCCGGAGGCCATCGGCTTGTCGCCGTAGAGCTTCTTGATCTCGGCGGCGACTGCCTTCTCGTCGGCGAAGGCGAGCCTCGGCGCGATCGCGGCGGCGGCGAGAGCCCAGGCCGCGGCCTTCACCGCATCGCGGCGCGACAGCGTCGACAGATTGGTCTGCATGCGGGGGACTCCTCCCTGGAATTCGTCTTGTTTTCACTCTTGACGGCGCCGCGCCGGGTCGCCAATCATTTGCACGTATCGTGATATTGTTTTTTGTGAATGTAAAGCCCCCGAGAGGGCCGGCGACGAGATCGCAGGATAAGCGGTCCCGGAGGAAACGAAAGGGCGAGGGATGAAGCTTCCGATCATCGGAGCGGCCGCGTTGGCGGCCGTCATGACATTGGGCGCAGGGCCGCTGACCGCACAATCGCCGCCGCAGGACGACAGCGAGAAGGAGATCGAGCGCTACCGCCAGATGCTCTCGGATCCGTTCTCGAATCCGGGCTTCCTCGCGGTCGATCGCGGCGAGGCCCTGTGGTCGACCAAGCGCGGTGCCAAGAACGTCTCCCTGGAAGGCTGCGATCTCGGCGAGGGGCCGGGCAAGGTCGAGGGCGCCTTCGCCAAGCTGCCGCGCTATTTCGCCGACGCCGACAAGGTGATGGACACCGAGCAGCGCCTGCTCTGGTGCATGCAGAAGGTCCAGGAGTTCGACACGGCCGATGTCGTGAAGCGCCGTTTCTCCGGGCCTGGCGTCGCGTCGGACATGGAGGATCTCGTCGCCTTTATCGCCAACAAGTCGAGCGAGATGGCGATCCAGCCGCAGCTTTCCCATCCCAGGGAAAAGGAGATGGCGGCGGTGGGCGAGGCGCTGTTCTACACCCGCGGCGGCGTCAACGACTTCTCCTGCGCCACCTGTCATGCCGACGAAGGCAAGCGCATCCGCCTGCAAGGCCTGCCCAACCTCTCGGTCAAGGGCAAGACTGCGCAGGAGACGATGGGCTCCTGGCCGACCTATCGCGTCTCGCAGAGCGCGCTCCGGACGATGCAGCACCGGCTCTGGGACTGCTATCGCCAGCAGCGCTGGCCGGTACCGGAATACGGCTCGGAAGCCCTGACTGCGCTCACCGTCTTCCTGCAGAAGCAGGCCGAAGGCGGCGAGATCAAAGTCCCGTCGATCAAGCGCTGAGGGGAAACGTCATGATCAGGACACTCATTCCCCTTGCAGCCGTGCTGCTCGCCGCGGGCTCGGCCAGCGCCCAGGAGCGCCCGGCGCAGGCCGTGATCGACGCCTATCTGAAGTCGACTTTCGGCAAGGCCTCGGCCGAATGGCAGGCCAGGATCAAGCCGGACGAGTCGCTCTCAGTCTGCAATGTCACGCGCAACAATCCATCATCGGCGCAATCCGAGGCGATGCTGAAGCGCGAGAGCGTCCGCGTCGTCTATCCCGCCGACGGAAAATTCCTCGGCGACTGGAAGAAGGGCTACCAGGTCGCCAACAATGGCCGCGGCGGCCAGTTCTCCGATCCGCCAGGCACGGTCGCCGGCGGCAACTGCTTCGCCTGCCACCAGCTCGATCCGAAAGAGGTCAGCTATGGCACGCTGGGCCCGAGCCTCGCCGCCTATGGCAAAGACCGGAAATACGATCCCGAGACGATCAAGGACGCCTACACCAAGATCTACAATTCGATGGCGGTGGTGCCCTGCTCGAACATGCCGCGCTTCGGCGTCAACAAGGTGCTGGACGAGCAGCAGATCAAGGATGTGATGGCCTATCTGTTCGATCCGGACTCGCCGGTGAACAAGTAGGCCTTGCGGAGCAGAACATGCTGACGCGTCGCCTGTTCTTGACCGCCGGCGCCTGCGCCCTGGCCTCACCGGCCTCTGCGCAGGTCGTGGCGACACTCGGCTCCGGCGAGGAGACACTGACCGTCCTCAGCGACGGCAGTTTCGAATTGCCACTGTCGATGCTGGCGCGCGATATCGCGCCGGCAGAGCTCGCCGCGCAGGCGCAGCAGAGCGGCCCGGCGCGTTCCGTCCTCAACATCACCTGCCTGAAGCGCGGCAAGGACGTCATCCTGTTCGATTGCGGCTCGGGCGCGAACTTCCTGGCGGGCTCCGGCAAGCTCGCCGAGAGCCTGAAGACGGCGGGGATCGAGCCCGATGCGGTGACGCATGTGCTGTTCACCCATCTCCATCCCGACCATTTCTGGGGTGCGCTCGACGAGTTCGACAGCCCGCTCTTTCCCAATGCGCGCTGGCTGGTGGCCGCGCCCGAGATCGGCTTCTGGAGCGACCCCAAGGTCTATGAGCGCCTGCCGGAAGACCGGCACGCCTTCGCCGCCGGGGCCCAGCGCATCGCCAAGGAGCTCGGCGACAAGCTCGAACGGATCGAGCCCGGCCGCGAATGGCTGCCGGGGATCGAGGCGGTGGCGACGCCCGGCCACACGCCCGGCCATGTCTCCTTCGCGCTCAAGACGGCCGGCGGGCCGGTGATGGTGCTGGGCGACGCGCTGACGCATCCACTGATCTCGTTCGCGCGGCCGGACTGGCGCCCGGCCTCCGACCATGATGCCGATCTCGCTGTCGCGACGCGGCGCAAGCTGCTCGACCGGCTTGCCCAAGAGAAGGGGCAGATCATCGGCTACCATTTGCCCGGCGCGGTCGGGCGCGTGGAACGGCAGGGCGTGGCGTACCGCTTCGTTTCTGCGTAGAGAGCGCCCTATAGCGAGTTCAGTGGAACCCTGAGGAAGCGCTTGCCGCTCTCGTCCGGTAGCGGCAGCTCGCCGGCCTTCATGTTCACCTGCAGCGAGGGGATGATCAGCCTGGGCATGGGAAGCGTCGCGTCGCGCGCCTCGCGCATCTCGACGAACGCGTCTTCCGAGATGCCGTCGCGCACATGGATATTGTGCTCATGCTGCTCGGCGACCGTCGTTTCCCAGCGAATCTCGCGGCCATTCGGTCCGTAATCATGGCACATGAACAGGCGGGTTTGCGGCGGCAGCGCCAGCACTCGCTGGATCGAGCGGTAGAGCGTGCGTGCGTCGCCGCCCGGGAAGTCGGCTCGGGCCGAGCCGCCATCCGGCATGAACAGCGTGTCGCCAACGAAGGCGGCATCACCGACGACATGGGTCATGCAGGCTGGGGTATGGCCGGGCGTATGCATGGCGAAGGCCTTCAGGCGGCCGATCGTATAGCAATCGCCGTCGGCGAAGAGGCGGTCGAACTGGCTGCCGTCGCGCTGGAACGCGGTACCCTCGTTGAAGATCTTGCCGAAGGTCTCCTGGACGACGGTGATGCGCTCGCCGATGCCGATCTTGCCGCCGAGCTTGCTCTGGATATAGGGCGCGCCGGACAGATGATCGGCATGGACATGGGTTTCGATCAGCCATTCGACTGCGAGGTCGTGTTCGCGGACGTAAGCGATGACCTTGTCGGCCGAATCATAGGTGATGCGGCCGGAGGCATAGTCGATGTCCATCACCGAATCGACGATGGCGCAGACATTCGAGCCGGGGTCCTTGACGACATAGCTGACCGTGTTGGTCTGCGCGTCGAAGAAGGCGGTGATTTCGGCTCTGGTCGACAGATCGACCGGATGCGGGATTGCGTTCATGTTTCCCTCCTCAAGCCCGGCTCTGCTCGGCCGGTTGAATGGAAGCGCCGGTGGCCCTCGCGAGCCGGCGAGCGAGAATCATGCCGGCGAGCATCGCCGCGAGGAAGATCAGCGCCGGCACGCCGCCGGTCAGCGCCGCGACCAGTGCCGGGCCGGGACAAAAGCCCGCGAGACCCCAGCCGATGCCGAACAGGACGGCACCTGTGACCAGTCTCGCATCCGGCCGGGTGGCGCTCGGGAGAGCGAAGCGCTCGGCGAACAGCGGGCGACCTCGGGCGAAAGCGAGCCGGTAACCGAGCATGGTGACGGCGATGCCGCCGGCCATGACGAAGAGCAGGCTGGCGTCCCAGCGTCCGGCCGGTATGGCGGCAAGGTCGAGGAAATTCAGCACCTTCGCCGGATTCGCCATGCCGGCGAGGATCAACCCGAGGCCGAAGATCAGGCCGATGGCGAACTGGACGAGGATCGACATGGCCGGCCTCACAGCAGGTGCCGAACGACGAAGACGGTTGCGATCGCGCTCGCCATGAAGGTTGCAACCGCGATCAGCGAGCGCAGCGACAGGCGCGACAGGCCGCAAATGCCGTGGCCTGAGGTGCAGCCATTGCCCCAGACCGAGCCGAAGCCGACAAGCAGGCCGGCGACGACGAGGACCGGGATCGTCGCGGCGATCTGCGGAGCCTGCCAATCCGATCCTGCAGCATAGACGACGAGGGGTGCGAGCGCGAGATCGGCGACGAAGGCGAGACGGCCGCCAGTCTCGCCGTCCGCATCCGGTGGCAACAGGCGCGAGACGATGCCGCTGATGCCGGCGATCTTGCCCTGGAGCAGCATCAGCAACGCGGCCGCCAGCCCGATCAGGCCGCCGCCGACAAGCGAGGCGACAGGTGTGAACGTCGTCTCGATCATCTAGCGCTGCTCCGCCGCGCGGAGGGCGCGATCGACAGAACCGGCATTGACCATGATGCCCTCTCGCATTATTGAATTCTGATTATCAGATATATAGAAAAAACTATATGTCAATCGCAACTCCACCGACCACCGAAACGCCCGCGAGCCCTCCGATTGCGGAGGCGGCTGCGCTCCTCGCCGCCATGGCGAGCCCGCGCCGGCTCGCCATCCTCTGCCGGCTCGTTGAAGGCGAGGCGAGAGCCGCCGAGCTCGCCGAGGTCACCGGATTGAGCCCGGCCGGCGTCGCCTCGCATCTGGCGCAGCTGCGCAGGCTCGGGCTGATCGCCGCGCAGCGGCGAGGCGTGGCAGTCCTCTTCTCGCTGGCAAGCGACCAGGCAAAGGCCGTCCTGGAGACGCTGCACGCGCTCTATTGCGCGCCGGCGCAAGCGGTCAGCCGCGCTGCCACAGCCCCCTGATCGAGCCTTCGACCAGGAAGGCGATGCCGATCCGCGCGCCGATCATCATGCCGGCGATCGCCAGCGGCCAGGACAGGGCCAGCATCGAGCCGGCAGAGATACCCTGTCCGATGGTGCAGCCGCCGGCAAGGACGCCGCCGCCGCCCATCAATACGGCGCCGAGGAGATGGCGGCGCATCTCGCGATCGTCGTCGAAGGCCTCCCAGCGGAACTCCCGATCATAGAGCGCGGACAGGAACGAGCCGAGCGTGACGCCGGCAAGCGTGCCGATGCCGAACTCGAGCAGGGCCGCAGGCGCGCTCAGTACGGCATAGAGTGCCCGGCCGACCGGCGAGACGAAGGTCAGGCTCTGCGCCCGTGGGACGGTGTCGAAAACATCGACGGCGACGCCGGTCACCCACCAGCCGGCGACGACGGCAAGACCGAGCGTCGCGCCGGCGAGCAGCAGGCGCGGCGAGCGTCGCAAACGCGGATCGATGGCGACGATGGTGATCAGGACGAGCGCGCCGGCGGCGGTGATCAGCCAGCGCGCAGCCGGCGCGCCGAGATAGGCCAGGATGCCGGCGAGGTCGCCCTTGAGGCCGCCGGGCAGCGGCCAGTAGACCTTCTCCAGCACTTCGATCCGGACCGGGGCGAACATGCCGCGCAGCGTCGCATAGGCGACGGCGCCGAAGACCATCATCACGATCAGGCTGCGCAGATCGCCCGAGCCGAGCCGGATCAGCGAGCCGAAGCCGCAAGTGCCGACCAGCGCCATGCCGAGGCCGAACAAGGTGCTACCGACGATGATCGACAGCCAGGGCAGCGCCGGCTGGACATAGGTGGAATTGGCGGGATCGAGCAGATGCAGCCCGATCAGCGCCTGCGTGCCGATCAGCGCGATCGCCAGGGCGAGGCCGAAGATCCGCAGGCGGCGGGTGTCGCCGCCCATCCAGGCATCCTCGACAGCGCCGAAGGAGCAGAGCCGCGCCCGGCGGACGGTAAAGCCGCAAGCGGCGCCGACGCCGACACCCGCCAATGCCGCGCCCCAGGCCGGCAGCTCGATCATGGCAGTCGCCGCTGGCGGCTATGGTTGCTCACGACTTCCCGGCTTCGGGTCCGGGCGGGTTGCAGAAGATGTCGTAGATCACGGCGATGACACGCCGGACATCGTCGCTGGCGAGGCTGTAATAGATCGCCTTGCCGTCGCGGCGGGTGGTGACGAGCTGGTCGAGGCGCAGGCGCGCAAGCTGCTGCGACACCATGGGCTGACGCAGCGAGAGCAGGTTCTCGAGCTCGGTCACCGTCCGCTCGCGCTCGGCCAGCAGGCAGAGCAGCAGCAAACGGTTCTCATGCGAGAGCGCTTTCAGGAAATCGCTGGCCTTGCGGGCCTTGCGCATCAGCTGGTCGAGCTCGGGCGAGAACTCGGCGCCGTCGCGCAGTTCGGTTTCGAGCGCTTTCGAGACGATCGCGGTCATTGGGTCTGGGCGCCTGATCGTTGAACCTGGTCGGGAGTCTCAATGACAGCAACCAGCCGCCCGAGCAAACCCCAGAACATGTCGTCGTTGAGATAGCCGGTGATGCGGCCGACCTCGCGGCCGTCCTCCACCAGCACGAAGGTCGGCGTCGCGATCACCGGCTCGCGCAGCCCCTCGCCACGCACGCCGCCGGCCGGCAGATCGACCCGCCGCAGCGGCGCCGCCTTGCCTTCGGGCGTCCTGTCATAGACCGGCGCGACCTCGCGCTCGAAGCGCAGGCAAAACGGGCAGCCATTGCGCGTGTACATCACGAGCTCGGCTGCGAAGGCAGGCACCGACAGCGACAGCAATAGCGGCAACGTGAACGCTGCCGCCAGCCCTGCGCGATACCTGCCGCTTGCAATCATCCGCAGAACATAGTCGTATTCATATGTTTATACCAGAGCCCGATAAAGCTCGGTGCGGAGGCGACGCCATGATCACACGACGCGGCCTGCTGGCGAGCACGGTAGTGGCGATGACGGCGGCGCCGGCTTTGGCCAAGGCCAAGCTCGGCGAGGACGGGCTCTACCAGGAAGACTGGTATCTGGAGAGCTTCCTCGATCTCGCCGAGGACCTGACCAATGCGAGCCAATCCGGCAGGCGCTTCGTCATCCTCTGGGGCCTGCGCAACTGCCCGGCCTGCCGGCGCATGCACGAGGTCCATCTCGCCGACCCGGCGATCGAATCCTATATCCGCGACAACTTCGCGGTGCTGCATCTCAACATCCTCGGCTCGCGCGAGGTCACCGATTTCGGCGGCGGTAAGCTGAGCGAGAAGGCGCTGGCGAAGCATTACGGCATCGAGGGCACGCCGGCGATCCAGTTCTTCCCCACCAGCGCTGCCGGGTTGGCGGCAAAAGCACCGAAGGAGCGGGAAGTCGCGCGCATGGCCTCGCTGCCCGAGCCGCCGGCCTTCATCGCCCAGTTCCGCGCCGTCAGGAACGGCGTTTGAGGCCGATGCCCTCGGGCTTCTAGATCAGCGCCAGCATATGCAGGCCGACGAAGCAGCCGGCCCCGGCTCCGATCAGCAAGAGCGGGTTGACCGGCGTCAGCATCAAGAGCGCAGTCGAGAGCAAGGCGAGACTGCGCGCGAACCAGCCGCCGTCGAGCGCCTGAATCAGCACATAGCTGGCGGCCAGGATCATTCCGGCCGCGACGGGGCGCAGGCCCGCTTCGAGTGCGATGAGGATACGGGCGCCCTGATAGCGCGACCAGAGGCTGCTGACGGCGTAGATCAGCACGGCCGTCGGCCCGAAGATGCCGACCGTGGCGGCGAGCGCACCCCAGAAGCCGGCGATCTGCCAGCCGATCAGCGTCGCCAGCAGCGAGCCGGGGCCGGGCGCCAGCCGGGCGATGGCGAAGGCGTCGACGAATTGCGTGGCGGTCAGCCAGTGGTTCACGTCGACGATCTGGCGGTGCATGTCGGCGATCGCGCTCTGGCCGCCGCCGATCGTCGCCAGCGACAGAGGCAGGAAGACGATGAGGATGCTCAGGGCTGTCGGCGGCATCGCTGGCGTCCTCAGGCCTGGCGGTAGGCGACGGCGACGCTGAGCGAGCCGATGCCGAGCACCGTCCAGAGCAGCGGCCAGTGCAGCACGGTGACGGCGATGAAGGTCGCTACCATGACGCAGATAGGGAAGATCCGCCGTGGCACGCGCCGCGCCGCCGTCAGCCCCATCGCCAGCGACAAGCCGATCGCAGCGGCTGCGGCGCCGTTGAGCGCGACATGGCTGAGCTCGTAGCCCGAGATCGAGGCGAAGGCGCTGGCGATCAGGACGATGACGATCGCGGCCGGAACGACCATTCCCATCCAGGAGGCGATGGCGCCGGCGCGCCCGCCGAGCTTGTAGCCGATCCAGATCGCCATGTTGGTGACGTTGACGCCTGGCAGCGCCTGCGCGATCGCCAGGCCGTTGAGAAACTCGTCCTCGCCCAGCAATCTGCGCCGCTGCACGAATTCCCGCAGCATCCAGCCGCTGAGGCCACCGCCGAAGCTGGTCAGGCCGATGCGGGAGAAGATCAGGAAGAGCTGCAGCGGCGTCGGCCGTTGGGCTTTGGTCTCAAGCATGGGGCGTTCGTCACTGCGGCGTCTGCGCGGAAACAATGCAGGCTTTGCGCCGCCAGACCAGTGCGGCGGCGCATATCCGGCATGATTCCTGTGGTGCGGTGGCCGGCGCCACTCGAAAGTCATGGAAAGGCGCTTGACCTTGCCATCATGGGAAGGTGCAGGTTGCTGCAATCGTCAATGAAGGACATTGCAGCCATGTGCTCCTGCCAGCAGCATTCGACCACGGCTTCGGCCGCGACGCAGGCCCCAGGCGAGGCGATCAGCTTTCGCGTCGAGGACATGACCTGCGGCCACTGCGCCGGCACGATCAAGCAGGCGATCGAGGGCGGGCTTCCCGGCACCTCCGTCACCGCCGATCCCGGCTCGAAGCTGGTCAGCGTGCAGGGGAGTGCCGATGTCGCCGCGATCAAGTCGGCTATTACTGCGGCGGGCTATACGCCGAGCGCGGAACTGGTCGGTTGAGGTCGGACATGGCGAACGGTCTCACCCTCTCCCGCCGCGGGTTGCTGATCGGAGCCGCGCAGGTGGCCGCCGCATTCGGGCTGTCGCGCCCATCGAGCGCCGCCGAGACCTTGCCGAAGATGGTCGTGACGCGCGATCCGAACTGCGGCTGCTGCGGCAACTGGGTCAAGCATGTTAAGGCCGCCGGCTTCCCGGTCGAGGTGATCGAGGTTGCGGACGTCGCGCCGCTCAAGGCGAAGCTCGGCGTCCCCGATGCGCTCGCCTCCTGCCACACCGCCGAGATCGGCGGCTATGTCGTCGAGGGCCATGTCCCAGCCGATGCGGTCAAACGCCTGCTCGCCGAGAAGCCGAAGGTGACTGGCCTCGCCGTCGCCGGCATGCCGGTCGGCTCGCCCGGCATGGAAGTGCCGGGACAATCGCCCGACAGCTACGACGTCGTCGTCTTCTCGGTCGGCCGGCAGAACGTCTTCGCGCGCTATCGCGGGCCGCAGCCGATCTGATACCTCGCTGACCTAGCCGGATCGTTCGCCGATCCGGAACAGGTCGAGGATGACCTCCCGCGCCCAGCGCAGCATGGCATTCTGGGCGTGGCGGCGGCTCCAGTGCAGCGCGACGCTGAAATCGCGCTGCGGCAGGGCCGGTTCGAGCAGCGCGAAAGCGCCGATCGGCTCGAGATGCAGGCCGATCTGGCGCGGCATCAGCACGGCGAGGTCTGTGGTGCGGATGATCGGCGGCAGCGCCATGAAGCTGGAGACGACCAGCCGGATGCGCGGATCGAGATGCAGCATCTCCAGCATCCGCTCCGTCTGGGCGTGCGAGCGCACGGCGACGAAATCCAGCTTTGCGATCGCTTCGGCACCGAGCGCGCCGTTGACAGCTTGCCGCGTCACCGGGTGGTCGGCGCGGACGAAGACCTGGTAGCGGTCGCTCAGCATCTCCGCATGGGCGGTGCCGCCGACGGTCGGCAGGAAGCCGAGCGCGAAATGCAGCTGGCCATTGTCCAGTGCTTCCGAGATCGCCTCATGCGGCCAGGCCCGCGCGATGATGCGCAGGTTCGGCGCGATCTCGCGGAAACTGGTCATCAGCGGCGGCAAGAAGCGGCCCTCGCCGATATCGCTGAGATGCAGGCGGAGCTCGGCATCCGTCGTGGCGGGATCGAAGTTCTCGCCCTCGGTGAGGCCGGCTTCCAACAGGGCGAGCCCTGCCTGGACCGAATGCGCGAGGCGCTCGGAGCGGGCGGTCGGCCTGACGCCACCGGCGACACGCTCGAACAGCGGGTCGCGCAGCAGCAGGCGCAGACGCGTCAGCGCCTGGCTCGTCGCCGGTTGCGAGAGCCCGAGCTCCTCGGCCGCACGGCTGACATTGCGGGTGCGATAGACCGCGTCGAACAGCCTCAGCAGGTTCAGATCGATCGAATCGATATTCGCCATGCGAATAAGACTTAGTCGCTTCATCTAATTGAGCAATGGCGAGCATGTCGTCACAGTGCCCCCAATCCGAGGGACGCGCATGCCAGCCGACAGCCCATCATCCACCGCCCGCCCGAGCGTCCGTGAGGCCGTGCTAGACCTGCTGCGCCAGCTTGGGATCGACACCGTCTTCGGCAATCCCGGCTCGACCGAACTGCCGATGTTCCGGGAGTATCCCGAGGACTTCCGCTATGTGCTCGGCCTGCAGGAAGCGGTCGTGGTCGGGATGGCCGACGGCTATGCGCAGGCGACGCGCAATGCGGCGCTGGTCAATTTGCACTCGGCCGCCGGCGTCGGCCATGCCATGGGCAACATCTTCACGGCGTTCAAGAACCAGACGCCGCTCCTGATCACCGCCGGCCAGCAGGCGCGCTCGATCCTGCCCTTCGACCCCTTCCTCGCCTCGGTGCAGGCGACGGAGCTGCCGAAGCCTTACGTCAAATGGGCGATCGAGCCGGCGCGCGGCGCCGATCTGCCGCTGGCCCTGGCGCGGGCCTACCATATCGCGATGCAGCCGCCGCGCGGCCCGGTCTTCATCTCGATCCCCGCCGATGACTGGGACCAGCCGGGCGAGTTCGTGGTGCCGCGCCAGGTCAGCCAGTCAGTGGCGCCGGCGCCGGACGCGATCGCGGCGATCGCCGAACGCCTCAACGCCAGCAAGCGGCCGGCTTTCGTCGTCGGCGCCGGCGTCGCACGCGACCTGGCGGTAGACGATGTCGTCGCGCTGGCCGAGCGCCATCAAGCCTCGGTCTATGTCCCGCCGATGTGCGCGCGCTGCGGCTTCCCCGAGCGCCATCCGCAGTTCTGCGGCTTCCTGCCGGCGATGCGCGAGAAGATCGTCGAGCGCTTGGCGCCGCACGACTTCATCCTGGTGCTCGGTGCACCGGCCTTCACCTATCACGTCGAGGGCGATGGCCCGCATGTCCCCCCGGGCGCGCAGCTCGCCCAGATCGTCGACGATCCGCAGCAGGCGGCCTGGGCGCCGGTCGGCGACAGCGTCATCGCCAGCCTCGATCTCGGCGTGCGGGCGCTGCTCGCCGCGAGCGCGCCCGGCGCCGGGCGCGAGGCGGCACTGTCTCGCCCCGCCCCGCCGGTACCGTCGCCCGGCGTGCCAATGTCGGCCGCCTATGCGCTCTCGGTGATCGACCGGGAGCGCCATGCCGACGATGTCGTCGTCGAGGAGGCGCCGAGCACCCGCTCGACCATCCAGACCTATCTGCCGATGAATGGTGCCGACAGCTTCTACACCATGGCGAGCGGCGGCCTCGGCCACAGCATGCCCGCGGCGGTCGGCATCGCCCTGGCGCGCCAGCGGATGAAGCTGCCGGGACGGGTGATCGCGCTGATCGGCGATGGCTCCAGCCTCTATTCGATCCAGGCGCTCTACAGCGCCGCGCAGCTCAACCTGCCGATGACCTTCCTGATCCTCAACAATCGCCGCTATGCGGCGCTGCAGGATTTCGCGCCGGTCTTCGGCTACGCGCCGAACGACAAGCCGGCCGGGACCGAATTGCCCGGCATCCACTTCACGCAATTGGCGGGTGGACAAGGCGTGCCGGGCGAGCGGGTCGAGCGCCCCGAGGATCTCGCCCCGCGCCTGCGCGCCGCCTTCGCCGCGCCTGGCCCGAACCTGATCGACATCGTGATCGCCTGAGCTTCGAGGATCGAGAGATGACCAGCACCGACACCATCAATCTCCTGATCGGCGGCAAGGCGGTCGCTGCGACCGGCGGGCGCGTCTTCGAGCGCCGCAATCCGCTCGACGGCTCCGTCGCCAGCCGCGCCGCCGCGGCGACGCCGGACGATGCCCGCGCTGCGGTCGATGCTGCCGCTCGCGCCTTCCCGGCCTGGTCGCAGATGCCGCCGGCCAAGCGCCGCGAGCTCTTGGTCAAGGGCGCCCATGCGCTGGAAGCCCGCGCCGCCGACTTCACCGCAGCGATGTCGGCCGAGACCGGCGCCTCCGCGATCTGGGCCGGCTTCAACGTCCATCTCGCCGCCGACATGCTGATCGAGGCCGCTGCGCTGACAACGCAGATCAGCGGCGAGGTCATCCCCTCCAATGTGCCGGGCAGCCTTGCCATGGCGGTGCGCCAGCCGGCCGGCGTCGTGCTCGGCATGGCGCCGTGGAACGCCCCGGTCATCCTCGCCACCCGCGCCGTCGCCGTGCCGCTCGCTTGCGGCAACACCGTCGTGCTGAAGGGCTCTGAGCTCTGCCCGCGCACGCATGGGCTGATCATCGCGGCCTTGCAGGAGGCGGGACTGCCTGAGGGCGTCGTCAACTTCGTCACCAATGCTCCGGAGGATGCCGCCGAGGTCGTCGCAGCGATGGTGGGCCATCCCGCGGTCAGGCGGGTCAACTTCACCGGTTCGACCCATGTCGGCCGGATCATCGCCAAGCTCTGCGCCGAGCATCTGAAGCCGGCGGTCCTGGAGCTCGGCGGCAAGGCGCCGGCTCTCGTCCTCGACGATGCCGATCTCGATGCTGCCGTCGCCGGCATCGCCTTCGGCGCCTTCGCCAATTCCGGCCAGATCTGCATGTCGACCGAGCGCATCGTGGTCGACATGCAGATCGCCGACGATTTTGTCGCGCGGCTCGCCGCGAAAGCAACGAGCCTGCCGCTTGGCGATCCCCGCAAGGGGCCGGTGGTGCTCGGCTCGGTCGTCGACATGAAGGCGGTCGAGCGCTGCAACGCTTTGATCGACGACGCGCTCGCCAAAGGCGCGACACTTGTCTGCGGCGGCAAGTCCGAGACGACCTTGTTCCCGGCGACGCTGCTCGACCGCGTCACCCCGGCGATGCGGATCTATGGCGAGGAGAGCTTCGGCCCGGTCAAGGCGATTGTGCGCGTCGACGGCGAGGAGGCGGCGATCGCCTGCGCCAACGACAATCCCTATGGCCTCTCGGCCGCCGTCTTCACGGGCGACACCGCCCGCGGCTGGCGCGTCGCGGCGCGGATCGAATCCGGCATCTGCCATGTCAACGGCCCGACCGTGCATGACGAGGCGCAAATGCCGTTCGGCGGCGTCAAGAACAGCGGCTATGGCCGGTTTGGCGGGCGCGCCGGCATCGAGGCCTTCACCGAATTGCGCTGGCTGACGCTGCAGACCACGCAGCGCCACTACCCGTTCTAGGCGCGACGATGGGCGTCCTGCGTATCTCAATTCTCGGCGCCGGCGCGATGGGCTCGCTATTCGGCGGGCTCCTGGCCGAGGCCGGGCATGCGGTCGAGCTGCTCGACGTCAATCCAGCCCAGA
>Ga0209025_1002023_pt1 | contig 23145 bp, 21 predicted proteins | sample AraplaMF_Col_mLB_FD_184256 | JGI IMG/M metagenome (GOLD analysis project Ga0209025, IMG submission 184256) | Arabidopsis root microbial communities from the University of North Carolina, USA - plate scrape MF_Col_mLB (SPAdes) (version 2) | ecosystem: Host-associated > Plants > Roots > Endosphere... | reverse complement strand
CCCGCAAGGAGCGGCTGGAGGAGCTGCTCACGACCGCAGGAGCGGATTCGCCCCTGCGCTATTCCGAGCATTTCATCGAGCCTGGTCAGACCATGCTGCGCCATGCCTGCCGCATGGGGCTGGAGGGCGTGATCTCCAAGCGCGCCGAGGCACCCTATCGCAGCGGCCGCGGGCGGGACTGGATCAAGTCGAAATGCACGCAGCGCCAGGAATTCGTCATCGCCGGCTATGTCCCGTCGAAGGCCTCGCGCAACCAGCTCGGCTCGCTCGTCCTCGGCTATCACGAGGATGGCGAGCTGAAGCCTGCCGGCCGGGTCGGCACCGGCTTCACCCGCAATTCGGCCGCGGCGCTGAAGAAGAAGCTCGCCACCATCGCCGCGAAAGCCTCGCCCTTCCGCGGTGACGCCGCCCGTGAGCATGGTATCGTCTGGGTGAAGCCTGAGCTGGTCGCTGAGGTCGCCTTCGGCTCCTGGACGGCTTCAAAGACGCTGCGGCACTCGGCCTTCCTCGGCCTACGCGAGGACAAGCCGGCTGAAGAGGTCGTCGAGGAGAAGCCGGGCAAGACCGAAGCGAACACAGCGCGGCCTGCGGCAAAGAGCAGGCGAAAAGCCGGGCCGGAGACCACCGTGACGCTCAGCAACCCCGACAAGCCGCTCTGGCCCGATATCGGCTTCACCAAGCAGGGTCTGCTCGATTATTACGCCAGCGTCTGGGAGCGCATGGCGCCCTTCGTGGTCGAACGCCCCTTGAGCCTGCTGCGCGCGCCCGATGGCGTCGGCGGGCAGGTCTTCTTCCAGAAGCATGCCGGCGCCGGCCTGCACAAATCCGTCTCGCGGATGAAGGATGAGGATGGCGAGGAGCTGCTCTTCATCCGCGATTTCGACGGACTTGCTGCGCTCGTCCAGCTCGGCACGGTCGAGATCCACGTCTGGGGCGCCAGGATCGACGCGATCGAGACGCCCGATCAGGTCATCTTCGATCTCGATCCCGACCAGGGCGTGCCGATGGAGCGGGTGCGCGAGGCGGCGCTCACCGTGCGCCAGCGCCTGGACGAGCTCGGTTTCGAGAGCTTCCTCAAGACCTCCGGTGGCAAGGGCTTCCATGTCGTCCTGCCGCTGCAGCCCAAGGCGGATTGGGACGAGGTCAAGGGCTTCGCCCGCGACTTCGCCAAGGCGATGGAGCAGGCCGAGCCGAAGCTCTACACCGCCACGCTGTCGAAGAAGGCGCGCAAGGGCCGCATCTTCATCGACTATCTCAGGAACGGCCGCGGCTCGACCGCGATCGCCCCGTTCTCGACGCGGGCGCGCCCCGGCGTCGCGGTCGCCATGCCGGTCGCCTGGGAGCTGCTGGAGAAGGATCTGGAGCCCGACGCCTTCAAGGCGCCGGAAGTCACGAAGAAGGGCCCGCCCGACGACGCCTGGGCCGCCTTCTTCAAGCCGAAGCGGGCGTTGAAGCGCTGATCAGGCGGCGACCTCGCCGCGGTCATAGCGGCGCTGTGCCTCCTCGACCTCGCCGATATGGGCCTCCGCCCATTGCGTCAGCGCCGCGACGGTGCCGGCGAGCGTGCGCCCGAGCGGCGTCAGCGAATATTCGACCGTGACCGGGACGGTCGGAAACGCGCGGCGTGAGATGAGGCCGTCGCGCTCCAGGCTCTTCAGCGTCTGCGACAGCATCTTTTGCGAGATGGCGTCGATCCGCCGGCGCAGTTCGTTGAAGCGCAGCGTTTCCTGCTCCAGCAGGATCAGGACCAGCACCGCCCATTTGTCGCCGATGCGGTCGAGCACCTGTCTCGTCGGGCAGCGAGCGTCGAACGGGTCGGGGCGATGCAGCATGGCGGTTTCCGGCAGGTGACCTTGTGGCGTGAAAGTGCCTTCTTGAGAGAAAATCGCATGGCTGCCATCTGGTGTCCATTGGGATGTAGGTTCCCATCAGATACCAGGGATGATCACCATGAAGATTGCTCTCATCGGCGCCACCGGCTTCATCGGCTCGCGCCTGCTCGCGGAATTGACCAGCCGCGGCCATCAGGTCACCGCCATCGTCCGCAATCTGGAGAAGGTGCCGCAGGGCGCCGGCGTCACCGCCAAGAAAGGCGATGTCTACGACAAGGATGGGCTCGCTGCCCTGCTCGCCGGCCATGAAGCGGTGATCAGCGCCGTGCACTACACCGCCAGCGACCCGGCGACGCTGCTCGCGGCGGTGAAGCAGTCCGGCGTAAAGCGCTATCTCGTCGTCGGCGGCGCCGGCAGTCTCGAGGTCGCGCCGGGCGTGAAATTGTTCGACACCAAGGAATTCCCGGCGATCTATCTCGATGAGGCCAGGAAGGGCGGCGCCTATCTCGACCTGCTGAAGGGTGAGACTGGCCTCGACTGGAGCTTCCTCTCGCCCTCCGCCCTGATCGAGCCGGGCGAGCGCACCGGCAAGTTCCGCCTCGGCAAGGACCAGCTCCTGGTCGACGGCAACGGCCAGAGCCGGGTTTCGGCCGAGGATTACGCTATCGCCCTGGTCGATGAACTGGAAAAGCCGGCGCATTCGCGCCAGCGCTTCACGGTCGGCTATTGAGGCGGAGCACGAAGCCCCGCCTCAACGCTGTCGGTCTTTACCGGTCGGATCGGATCAATCCGACCGGATCCAGCTGCAAAGTCCGGCGGAAGCGCTTCTCGCCGAAGGCGAGCTGGCCGCGGCGCAGTTCGCCGCTCCAGACATGGCCGGCGTCGCTCTCGAAATAGAGCTGCGACGCATCGACCTCGTAGCGGCCGCCATGGCTTGGCGCCTGGTCGCGCTGCTTGCCGAAGCGGCCATTGGGTCTGAGGTCGAGCCGGATAGCCCCGTCCTCGCTGACCCAGCGGCCGAGCACGGCACGCTCGGCCTTGCTGAGCGGCTCGGGCAGCTCGAGATCGATCTCGAGCGGGCGAACCGACGGCTTGGCCGGGACGATGATCGACGCGATCGCGCCGAGCGACTGGAAGACCTGGCTGAAGGGCATGATGATCTCCTTTCGTTCAGGTTGTTGGGCGGTGCTGATAGCGCCGCCTTTGACAGGAATATGTCAGTAGCAACCGGCTCGGGGCGCCAGGGCGCTTCGCCCCTGGGTCCGTTGGTCGACGACGCTGCCGGTGTGATCGGACAATGCACCGGCGCAGGCTGGGAGGGGTAGACCGATCCGCCGCGATCATTGCCTGATCCTCCAGCGCTGCAGGTCGGCTATCGCAAAGCCTCGCTGTTTCATTATATGAAAGTCCAGGCAGCCGGATGGCCTTGGCCATCCGCTATGGAGGCCGGTACATGCCCCAGGTCCAGGAACTCGCCGCGCTGATTGCCCGCTTCGCGCCGGCGGACGGCGTCCACGAAACCGCGATCCCGCGTTTGAAGGTCGTTCGTCTCTCGCAGCCGAGCGAGCCGATGCACGGCCTGCACGAACCTGCGCTCTGCATCATCGCCCAGGGCGCCAAGCAGGTGATCCTGGGCGACCAGATCTATCGCTACGACGCCGCCCATTGCCTCGTCGTCTCGCTCGACCTGCCGGTCATCGGCCAAGTGATCGAGGCGACGCCGGAGAAGCCCTATCTCTGCGCCAAGATCGAGCTCGACCCGGCCGCCATCGGCGCGCTGATGCTGGAAGCGCCGCCGCTTGCCGAGCGCGAGTTGTCACCCGGCCCGGGGCTGACGGTCAGCCCGATGACGTCGGTCTTGCGCGATGCCGTCATCCGGCTGACCACCTTGCTGGAGTCTCCCGCCGACATTGCGGTGCTCGCGCCGCTGGTCGAGCGTGAGATTCTCTACCGCCTGCTGACGGGAGAGCAGGCGGCGCGCTTGCGCCAGATTGCGGTGGCGGAGAGCAAGCTGCAGCAGGTGAACCGCGCCATCGGCTGGATCAAACGCAATTACCGCAGTCCCTTCAGCGTTGAGATCGTCGCGGCGGAGGCGCGGATGAGCCCCTCGGCGCTGCATCTGCATTTCAAGGCGGTGACGGCGATGAGCCCGCTGCAATACCAGAAGCAGTTGCGACTGCAGGAGGCGCGCCGGCTGATCCTGGCCAATGCACGCGACGCGGCATCTGCCGGGTTCGAGGTCGGCTATGAGAGCCCCTCGCAGTTCAGCCGGGAATACAGCCGCCTGTTCGGCGCTCCACCGCTGCGCGATGTCGCGCGTTTCCGCGGCGTCGCAGCAGCGACTGACGCCGCCTAGAATTCCTCCCATCCGGCATCGCTGGCGCGGCCATTGGCGGCCTTGCGCGCCGGCACAGCCTTGCTCTGGGCGAAGGCTGCTTCGGCGAGCTGGCGCAGGCGCTCGGGCTCCGGTGCATGGCCATTACCGCGATCGGCCGGCCCGGCCGTGTGCGGCGGGGCGCTGGCGGGGCGTGTAGGCGCCCGCGGGGCGGTTCTGGCGGCAGGGCCTGTCCGAGGGGCGGCGGAGACCGCTCCTGTCGCCAGGGCGCCGCTGCTGCCGGTCCCGGTGCGGAAGCTCGCCACCAGCGTGTTGAGCTCGCCGATCCGGCCCGACAGCGCCCCGGCCGAGGCGGCGCTCTGTTCGGCCAGCGCCGCATTGGCCTGCGTCATCTCGTCGAGATGGGCGATCGCCTGGCTCATCTCGTCGATGCCATGCGCCTGCTCGGCCGAGGCCGCCGAGATCTCCTGGATCGTGCCGGTGACCTTCTTTGAGGCGGCGAGGATCTTCTCCAGCGACTCGCCGGCCCGGCGCACCAGCCGCACGCCCTGCTCGACCTCGGCATTGGAGGAGGAGATCAGCCCGGAGATGTCCTTGGCCGCCTCGCCCGAGCGCTGGGCGAGCGTGCGCACCTCGCTGGCGACCACGGCGAAGCCCTTGCCGGCATCGCCGGCACGGGCGGCCTCGACCGCGGCATTGAGCGCCAGCAGATTGGTCTGGAAGGCGATGCCGTCGATCACCGAGACGATTTCGGAGATCTTCTTCGAGGCGTCCTCGATCCTGGCCATGGCCGTGACCGCCTCGCCGGCGATGGCGCCGCCATCCTGGGCCGCCTGCATCGCCTCCTCGGCGACCGCAGCCGCCTGGCGGGCGCCCTGCGCGGAGGCTTTCACGGAGGCCGCGAGCTCCTCTGTCGTCGCCGCGGTCTCTTCGAGCGAGGAGGCCTGCTCCTCGGTGCGCTTCGACAGGTCGTCGGCGCCGGTGTTGATCTCGCGGGCGGCGATGCCGACCTCCGAGGCCGTCACCTGGATCGTCGCGACCGTCGCCGAGAGGCGGTCGACGGCTTCGTTGAAGTCGGCGCGCAGCTGCTCGTATTCGGCGGGGAAAGCATCTTCGAGCCGGCAGGTCAGGTCGGCCTGGGCGAGCCGCTCCAGCCCGGCGGCAAGCGCGCGGACGATCGCTTCCTGCTGCCGTGCATGGTCGCGCTGCTGTTCCGCCGAGCGCTCGCGCTCGGCCTGGTTGCTGCGCCGCTCGGCATCGCTGCGCTCGGACTGCTCCATCGCTTCGGTTTGCAGCCGCGCCTTCTCGATCGCCGCCTCGCGCAGGATGCCGACGGCATCGGCCATCGCCGCGACTTCGTCGCCGCTGCGCAGCTTCGGCGGTTCGCTGGCGAGATCGCCGGCCGCCAGCTTCAGCATCGAATCCTTGAGCTGGCCGAGAGGTCTCAACGTCCGGCGCGTCAGCCAGAACAGCAGCGCCCCGCCGATCGCGGCGATGACGAGACCGGCGATGACGTTGTTGCGGATCATCTCGTCGATGACGGTGAGGAACTCCGACTGCTTGATGCCGACATAGAGGATGCCGATCACGGCATTGTCCGACTTCTGGACGATCGGCTCGTAGATGGTGAAATAGGGAACACCGAGGATGTCGGCGGCCCCGGAATAGGTGCGGCGTTCCTTGAAGACGGCGTCATTGGCTGCGCCTTGCGCCAGCTTGGTCCCGACCGCGCGCCCGCCATCCGGCTTCTGGACGTTGGTCGAGACGCGCGTGTCGCCCATGAACACGGTCGCGGTGCCACCGGAGAGTGCCTTGACCTTGTCGACGGCGGCAAAGTTGCCGTTGACCAGCTCAGAGCCGAAATAGAGCTTGTCGCCCTCCAGCCGCGGCTCGCCCTTGGCGGTGAGGATATCCCGCAGCAGGTTGATGTTGACGGTCAGGCTGACCTGAGCCCGCTCGCGCATCGCGCTGTCGGCAGCGCGGATCGAGACGATCACCGACGCCGCGATCGCGACGGCGAAGATGGCGATGCCGACGATCGCGAGCCGGTTGGAGATGGGTAGCCAGAGCGAGGCGAGCTTCTTCACGGGCGGCTCCTTGAGGTGGCCGATGTCGGCCAGCACTCAAGGACCCGGTCAAACTGGTAAATTTCGCTTTAAAAGGGCTCGAAACTGCCTAAAACGGCCGTGTTTTGCCAAGAGTTCGTTCCATTCAGCACGAACTGCACTACGGCATGCGTGTGCCCTGAAAGGCGCTCTTCTACAGGTTGAAGACGCGATGCGGCACGAATTCGCCCTGCGCAATCGAGCCGGTGGCGATCAGCACCCCACCGCTCACGGCGTAGACGGCGTCGGCTTCCACGGGAGCATCGCGACCGCGTAGCAGCACGCTCTGGCCGCGCTTGAGCCGGAGCGCGGCGTCGCGATGCACCACGATCTCCGGGATCAGCGTCAACGCCGCCGAGACCGGCTGCAGCGCCTCAGCAGCGCCATCGCCGTCGCGCAGCGCCTCGACCGTCGCCGCATCCGCCACGGCGAAGGGCCCGACGCGGGTGCGGCGCAGATGTGCGACATGGCCGAGGCAGCCGAGCGCCAGGCCGAGATCCCTGGCGATGGCGCGGACATAGGTGCCCTTGCCGCATTCGGCCTCGAAGGTGGTGGTCGCGCCCTCATGCCGGACGATGCGCAGCGCGGTGATCTCGACCGGGCGGGCCTCCAGCGTCACCTCCTCGCCGTCGCGGGCGAGGTCATAGGCGCGCTCGCCGGCGATCTTGATCGCCGAGAACTTGGGCGGGACCTGCTGGATCGTGCCGGTGAAGCGCGGCAGCAGCGCCGCGATCGCCGCTTCGTCCGGGCGCGCGTCGGAGGTCGCGACGACCTTGCCCTCGGTATCGTCGGTGTCGGTCTGCGAGCCCCAGGCGACGGTGAACTCATAGGCCTTGCGGCCGTCCATCACGAAGGGGACGGTCTTGGTCGCTTCGCCCAATGCGATCGGCAGAAGGCCGGAAGCCAGCGGGTCGAGCGTGCCGGCATGGCCGGCCTTCTTGGCACCATAGGCGCGCTTGACCACGGCGACGGCATGGGTCGAGGTCATGCCGACCGGCTTGTCGAGCACGACCCAGCCATGCACGTCGCGCTTCTTCGGGCGCGGCGGCCGGCCGCCATCCGCCTCTGCCGGGCGGTTCTCGTCAGTCGTCGTCATCGTGCTTGTCTTGCTGGTCAAAGTCTTGGTCGATGCGCAGCGGCTTGCGATCGGTATCGCGGCGGACCGCGTCGGAATCGAGCAAGGCATCGATCCGCGCCGCCTCGTCGAAGCTCTCATCCTGGCGGAAACGCAGATCGGGCGCGTATTTCAGGTTGACCCGATGGGCGACCTCGCCGCGGATATAGCGCTTGTTTGCGTCGAGCGCCTTCAGCACCGGAGCGACATCCTGGCCGCCGAGCGGCATGATGTAGCAGGTCGCGAGCTTGAGATCGGGCGAAAGCCGGACCTCGGGCACGGTGATGACGTGCTTGGCCAGGACATCGTCATGGATGTCGCCGCGCGCCAGCATTTCCGCCAGCGCGTGCCGGATCAGTTCGCCGACGCGCAATTGCCGCTGCGAGGGCCCTGAGCCCTGTGAATTGGGTTTCTTCGCCATGGTTCTCGTTCTCCGGGATCGGACCGGACGGACGGGTTTGAAACGTCATGGCCGGGCGAAAGCCCGGCCATCTGTTGGTATCCGGGAGGAAGCGCGCCGATTACAGGCTGCGCTTGATCTCCTCGACACGGAAGCATTCGATCACATCGCCCTGGCGCATGTCCTGGTAGTTCTCGAAGGACATGCCGCATTCCTGGCCGGCGACCACTTCCTTGGCGTCGTCCTTGAAGCGCTTGAGCTGGGCGAGCTTGCCCTCGTGCACCACGACGCCGTCGCGGATCAGGCGGACATTGGCGCCGCGCTCGATCGTGCCGTCGGTGACGCGGCAGCCGGCGATCTTGCCGACCTTCGAGACGTTGAAGATCTCGAGGATCTGCGCATTGCCGAGCATGGTCTCGCGCAGGGTCGGCGCCAGCAGGCCCGACATCGCATCCTTCACATCATCCATCAGGTTGTAGATGATGCTGTAGTAGCGGATCTCGACGCCGGCCCGCTCGGCCGCCTCGCGCGCTTCCTTGTGGGCGCGCACGTTGAAGCCGATCACCACCGCGCCCGAAGCCTGGGCCAGGGTGACGTCGGATTCGGTGATCGCGCCGACGCCCGACGAGAGCACGCGGGCGCGCACCTCGTCATTGCCGACCTTCTCCAGCGAGCCGACGATGGCCTCGACGGAGCCTTGCACGTCGCCCTTGACGACGAGCGGGAACTCCTTGCGGCCGGCGCCTTCCTTGAGCTCGCGCATCATCTCGGCCAGCGAACGGCCGGCACCCGAGCCGGCGCCGCGGGCGGCGAGACGGTCGCGCTTCTGGCGCTCGCGATAATCGGTGATCTCGCGGGCACGCGCTTCCGACTCGACGACCGCGACGCGGTCGCCGGCTTCCGGCGTGCCGTTGAAGCCGAGCACCTCGACCGGCAGCGACGGCGCCGCTTCCTTGATCTGGGCGCCGGTATCGGAGATCAGCGCGCGGACGCGACCCCATTCGGCGCCGGCGACGACGATGTCGCCGGTGCGCAGGGTGCCGCGCTGGACCAGCACGGTCGCGACCGGGCCGCGGCCGCGATCGAGCTTGGCCTCGATCACCGTACCTTCGGCGGCGCGATCGGGGTTAGCCTTGAGGTCGAGCACCTCGGCCTGCAGCGCGATCGCTTCGAGCAGCGTGTCGAGCCCCTGGCCGGTCTTGGCCGAGACCTCGATCTCCAGCGTCTCGCCGCCGAGCGACTCGACCTGGATCTCGTATTGCAGCAGCTCCGAGCGGACCCGGTCCGGATTGGCGTCCGACTTGTCGATCTTGTTGATCGCCACGATCAGCGGCACCTTGGCCGCCTTGGCGTGGTTGATGGCCTCGACCGTCTGCGGCATCACGCCGTCATCGGCGGCGACCACCAGCACGACCACGTCCGTGACCTTGGCGCCGCGGGCACGCATTGCCGTGAAGGCGGCGTGGCCGGGCGTGTCGATGAAGGTCACCTTGGCACCGGCCGGCGTCGTCACCTGATAGGCGCCGATATGCTGGGTGATGCCACCGGCTTCGCCGGAGACGACATGGGTCTTGCGGATCGCGTCGAGCAGCGAGGTCTTGCCGTGGTCGACATGGCCCATGATGGTCACGACCGGCGGACGCGAGACCAGGGTCTCGTCGGTGTCCGGCGTGTCGAACAGGCCCTCCTCGACGTCGGATTCGGCGACGCGCTTGACGGTGTGGCCCATTTCCTCGGCCACGAGCTGGGCGGTGTCGGCGTCGATCACGTCGGTGATCTTGTGCATCGCGCCCTGCTTCATCAGCAGGCGGATGACGTCGACGCCCCGCTCGGTCATGCGGTTGGCGAGTTCCTGGATGGTGATCGTCTCGGGGATGATCACCTCGCGCATCACGCGTTCCTTGGCGACGTCCGACGCGCGGTGGCCGGTCATGCGCTGCACGCGGCGGCGGAAGGAGGCGAGCGAGCGGGTCCGCTCGTCGTCTCCGCCGGTCGCGGTCGACAGCGTCAGGCGGCCGCGCGGCTTGTCGCCGGCCTTCGGGGTCTTCGGAGCCGGAGCCGGGGCGCCGCGGGGTGCGCTGGGCGCACCACCGGGACGACGGAAGGCGGGCCGCGCCTCGCCATCATCGGGGCGGCTGCGCGGGGCGCCGGCGGACGGTGCCTGCCGGGTAGGACGGGCGACGACCGGCTCGGCCGTGGCGTTCGGATCGGGGCGGGGGCCGCGCGGCGCATCCGAACGGGGCGGCCGGAAATCCAGACGCGGCGGACGGGCGCCGACATCGCGGGCCGGCGGACGCGGCCCGCCGAACTCACGCGTCTCCCGGGGGCCGGACGGAGCGGGGCGCGGCGTCTGCGCGTAGGTCGGGGCGGACGGAGCAGGCGAAGGCGCAGCGTCGCGCACAGGCGCGGGGCGCGGCGGGGCGGCCTCCTCGCTCATGCGCTGGCGGGCCGCGCTCTCGGCCCGGCGCTTGTGCTCGTCCTCCTGGCGGCGACGGTCTTCCTCTTCGCGCTGGCGAGCCTGGGCGGCCTCGCGCTCGGCCCGCTCACGCTGCTCGCGGGCGGCACGCTGGCGTGCCTCGTCCTCGGCGCGGGCGCGAGCCTCGGCCTCGGTGGCGCGGGCATCGGAGAGGGCGCGCTGGCGCGCATCCTTCTCGTCGTCCGAGAGCGTGCGCAGCAGCATGCCGCCGGCCGGCCGGCTGGCCGCCGGAGCGGGCTGGGGCGGCTGTGGCCGCGGAGCCTGAGGCGCTGCCGGAGCTTGCGGCGCCTGGGGGGCGCGGGCGACGGGAGCTGCCGGGGGCTCGTGACCGACGCGGCGCTTGACCTCGACGACGACCTGCTTCGAGCGCCCATGCGAGAAGCTCTGCCGAACCGTGCTCTGTTCGACAGGGCGCTTCAGCGACAACGTCTTGGGAGGCGTCACGCTCAAGGTCTTGTCGCCGGGGGTCTTGGTATCACTCATTCCGCTTTCGGTCCTGCCGGTTCGGTCTTCGTTTGATCTCGCGCGTCGGATTCCGCCGGGTCGATAAACGCCGTTTCGCCAGCATCGTTCGTCCGATAGCGGACGAGCCGACGCCAGCGCGCGAGGAAACCCTCAGTCGCCGGACCCGGAGCAAGCGCTGCATGTATCACATGCTCACGCCCGAGCGCCAGTTCCAGTTCGGCCGCGGCGAAAATCGTCACGACCGGTATGTCTTTCAGCACCGGCGCCCGTCGCAGCGCCTGGCCGATCTTGCGTTTTCCGTCCTCAGCGCCGTCGCTGGCAGCGATCACCGCGGCGGCGCGCCCGGCCTGTGCCAGCGCCTCGACCTTGGCGAAGCCGCTGACGACGAGCCCCGCCTTGTTGGCCATCGCCAGCGCCTGGACCGCGTCCTTCGCCAGCAAGGCGTCGACCTCGGCCGGAAGCTCCGGCGACACCGTGACCTTCGTCTTCAGCGAGCGCTCGAAGGCGCGCCGCTTCACCGCGTCGCCGACAGTGGCGGCGCTGAGGCTGACCCAGACGCCGCGTCCCGGCAATTTACGCCGGATGTCGGGCACCAGCACCTCGCCGGGGCCGACCACGAAGCGGACCAGGTCCTCCGGCGCACGCGCCTGGCGCGTCACCGCGCAGGTCCGCTCCGGACCCTCTCGTTCGGCGCGCCGGCTCAGGCCTGCGACTCCTCAGCCTCGGCCTCGGTCTCGGCTTCCGGCTCCGGCGCCTCGACCCAGCCCGCCTTGATGCGGGCCGCCATCACGATCGCCTCGGCATCCTGCCGCGACAGGTCGAAGCCGTCGAGATAGCCGGCATGGCGGGTGGTCTCGCCATCCTTGCGCTCGGTCCAGCCGACCAGGTCGTCGGTGGCGCAGCCGGCGAGATCCTCGACGCTCTTCACCTCGTTCTCGCCGAGCGCGACCATCATCGCGGTGGTGACGCCCTCGACCTCGCGCAGCTCGTCCTCGACGCCGAGCGCCTTGCGCTTCTCGTCGAACTCGGCCTCGACCGCGGCCAGATACTCCTGGGCACGGTTCTGAATCTCGGCGGCGGTGTCCTCGTCGAAGCCCTCGATCGAGGACAATTCGCTCGGCTCGACATAGGCGACTTCCTCGACCGAACGGAAGCCTTCCGAGGCGAGCAGCTGGCCGACGGTCTCGTCGACGTTGAGGGCGTTCATGAACAGCTCGGTGCGCTGCAGGAACTCCTTCTGGCGGCGCTCGGATTCCTCCTGCTCCGTCAGGATGTCGATGTCCCAGCCGGTGAGCTGCGAAGCGAGGCGGACATTCTGGCCGCGGCGGCCGATGGCGAGCGAGAGCTGCTCGTCCGGCACCACGACCTCGATCTTGTCCGCTTCCTCGTCGAGCACGACCTTGGCGACCTCAGCCGGCTGCAGGGCGTTGACGACGAAGGTCGCGACATCCGGTGACCACGGGATGATGTCGATCTTCTCGCCCTGCAATTCGCCGACCACGGCCTGCACGCGCGAGCCGCGCATGCCGACGCAGGCGCCGACCGGGTCGATCGAGGAATCGCGGCTGATCACCGCGATCTTGGCGCGCGAGCCCGGATCGCGGGCGACGGCCTTGACCTCGACGATCCCGTCGTAGATCTCCGGCACTTCCTGGCCGAACAGCTTGGCCATGAACTGCGGATGGGTGCGCGACAGGAAAATCTGGGGTCCACGCGGCTCGCGGCGCACGTCGTAGACATAGGCGCGGGCGCGGTCGCCGACCTTGAAGGTCTCGCGCGGGATCATCTCGTCGCGGCGGATGATCGCCTCGCCGCGGCCGAGATCGACGAAGACGTTGCCGTATTCAACGCGCTTCACCGCGCCGTTGACGATTTCGCCGATGCGATCCTTGTATTCGTCATATTGCCGGTCGCGCTCGGCCTCGCGCACCTTCTGCACGATGACCTGCTTGGCCGACTGGGCGGCGATGCGGCCGAAATCGAAGGGCGGCAGCGGATCGGCGATGACGTCGCCGACCTGGGCGGCCGGGTTATGGCGCTTGGCCTCATCGACGGTGATCTCGACGGCGCCGTTCTCGACGAGGTCGACGACCTGGAGATGGCGCGCCAGCCGGAGCTCGCCCGATTTCGGATTGATCTCGGCATGGACGTCGGTCTCGGCGCCGTAGCGCGAGCGCGCCGCCTTGGCGATCGCGTCCTGCATCGCGTCGATCACGATCTGCCGGTCGATCGACTTCTCGCGGGCGACGGCGTCGGCGATCTGCAACAGCTCGAGCCGGTTGGCGCTGACGGCCATGGCCTCACTCCTCTTCCTGTGTGTTCTTCACCGGCCCCTTGGCGCCCTTGCCCGGCTTGCGGGCCTTGGGATCGCGGGGACCGAGCGACTTGCCGCGCCCGGGCACGGGCTGGGCGATCTCGTCGGCGGGCGGCATTTCCGGCGGCAGGCCGGACTTGCCGCGCCGGAGGGATTCGGTGACCAGGGCGTCGGTCAGCACCAGCCGTGCCTCGCCGATCAGGCGCATCGGGATCGCGACGTCGCGCTCCTCATCTGACTTGGCGTCGTCGCGGCTCAGCAAGGCGTCCGTTCCGCTTGCGCCCCGCAGGATGCCGCGGAAGCGCTTGCGCCCGGCGAAGGGCTCGCTGGTCTCGATCTTGGTCAGGTGACCGGCCCAGCGCGCGAAATCGCCCGGCCGGACCAGCGGGCGGTCGATGCCCGGCGACGACACTTCCAGATGATACGCCGCCTGGATCGGATCGTCGACATCGAGCGCCGGCGACACAGCCTGGCTCACCGCCTCGCAGCCCTCGACGGTCATGGTGCCGTCCGGGAGCTCGGCCATGATCTGGACCGTGCAGCCGTTCTGGCTGGTGACACGCACGCGCACCAGGCGATAGCCGAGATCCACGATCGCGGGCTCGATGATCGCGGCGACGCGGGCGGCGACGCCGCTCTCGACGACGATGCGGTCTTCCTGATCCTGGCTGTTCTGCTCGACCATCCGTGTGGCTCGCCCGTCTCCCGCAGATTGCAAGGGCTCATGGACGTTTCGGCCAATAAAAAAGAGCGGGCCGGTGGGCCCGCTCTTGATCGCCGGCTTACACCGAAACCAGAGCTGTTGGCCGCTATCTAGTCCCGTTTCCATGATCTTGCAAGCCTCTCCGCGATTTGGACGATCGCGCTAACCCGCTGGTCATTCTTCATTGCTAGGACAGGCGGATGGTATGTTGCGGGGTTGCGTAATGAGTCCTGTCGGTGCGCTGTTGCGCGATCTCGAGACGACGATGGCGCGTGGCTCGACCGATGAGCGTGCCGTCATCCTGTCGCGGCTGACCGACCTCTTCCTCAGCACGGCCAAGGACATGGGCGAGGACCAGGTCGGCGTCTTCGACGTGGTGATCGGCCGCCTGGCCCGCGCGATCGAGATCAGGGCCCGGATCGAGCTGGCCGAGCGGCTGGCGCCCATTCCCAATGCGCCGAGCGGCGTCGTCCGCCAGCTCGCCCTCGACGAGATCGCGGTCGCCCGGCCGGTCCTCGTCGCCTCGCCCCGTCTCAGCGACCATGACCTCGTCGCCATCGCGGCCGCCAAGGGGCGCGATCACATGCTCGCCATCACCGAGCGTCCGGATCTCGGCGAGCCGGTCACCGATTTCCTGATCCTGCGCGGTGGGCGTGTCGTGACCCATGCCGTCGCCGCCAATCAGAGCGCCCGCTTCTCCCGCCACGGCATGGGCGTCCTCGTCATGCGCGCGGCCCAGGATGACGCCCTGCAGGCGACGCTCGGCACCCGCGCCGACATTCCCGGCGATCTCGCCGAACAATTGCTGACTGCGGCCAAGACCTCGGCCCGCCGCCGGCTCGAAGCCTCGCTCGAGCCGTCCCTGGTCGGCGCCGTCGCCGGCGCGGTCGAACGCGGCGCCGACGCCGTCTCGGTCCAGGTGACCATCGGCGACGAGCTTGGCCGGTTCGGCAAGGCGCTGGCGGACGTCAGGGCCCTCGACGAGGCCGCCAAGCTCGATGAATCCGTGGTCGCGCAATATGCGACCTCCGGGGCGGTGGAACATGCGATCTGCGGTGTCGCCACCCTGGCGCGCCTGACCTTGCCGGCGACCGAGCAGATCGTCTTCGGCCCCGATCGCGACGCCGTCCTTCTGGTGGCGCGCGGCATGGGCTGGTCCTGGGAGACGACGCGGTCGCTGATCGGCCTGCGCAAGGGCGACGGCAAGTCCGCTCCTGTGCTGGAGCGGGCGAAACAGAGCTTCCGCAACCTGACGCCGACGACGGCGCAGCGCGTGCTGGGCTTCCTCAGGATGCGCGACGGCGCGCAGTCAGATAGCTCGGCACCCGCCCGGCCTTGATCGCCTTGGCCTCGTAGCGCGTGCGTACCCAGCCCGGATAGGGCCTGCGCCACTCGTCCGCACTCTCGTCGGTCCAGTCGAAATCGGGCGAGGCGGCGAGCCGCGCCAGCGTCCAGCCGACATAATCGTCGATATCGCTGGCGAAGCGGAAGCGCCCGCCCGGCCGCAGCACTCTGGCGAGCAGGGACAGCGTCCGCTCCGAGACGAAGCGGCGCTTGCGCTGGCGGCGCTTCGGCCAGGGATCCGGGTAGAGCAGGTCGGCCGCGTCGATGCTGCCCGCGGGAAGCTGCGGCAGGAGCAGCGCGGCATCGCCGTCCCAGAGCCGGATGTTGCGCAGGCCCTCCTGCTCGATCACGGCCAGGAACTTGGCCATGCCGTTGACGAAGGGCTCGACGCCGATGAAGCCGATCTGCGGGCTCTCGCGCATGCGCGCCAGCAGGTGCTCGCCGCCGCCGAAGCCGATCTCCAGCCTGACGGCGTCGACCTGGAGCGGGAAGAGCGCCTTCAGATCGGGGATCGGTCCTTGCGGCAGGCGAAGCGCCGGCAAGGTCTCGGCGATGCGCTCGGCCTGGCCCTGGCGCAGGCCCTTGCCCTTACGCCGGCCGAAAAAGGCCCGGTCTGGATCGTGCTGCTCTGTCATCAGGATGCCTTTACGGCGAGCGGCCGGAAAGAAAAAGGCCGGGGCGTCGCCCCGGCCTTCATATTCGCGCGGACGGCGTGGATCAGGCGACGGCCTTCTTCAGCGCGTCGACCAGGTCGGTCTTCTCCCAGGAGAAGCTGCCGTCGCGGCCGGCCTTGCGGCCGAAATGGCCATAGGCCGCCGACTTGGCGTAGATCGGCTTGTTGAGGCCCAGATGCGTGCGGATGCCGCGCGGCGTCAGGTCCATGACCTCGCCGAGCACGCCCTCGAGCTTGGCCTCGTCGATCTTGCCGGTGCCGTGCAGGTCGACATAGATCGACAGCGGCTTGGCGACGCCGATGGCGTAGGAGAGCTGGATGGTGCAGCGGTCGGCGAGCTTGGCCGCGACGACGTTCTTGGCGAGATAGCGCGCCGCATAGGCCGCCGAACGGTCGACCTTGGTCGGATCCTTGCCCGAGAAGGCGCCGCCGCCATGGGGCGCCGCGCCGCCATAGGTGTCGACGATGATCTTGCGGCCGGTCAGGCCGGCGTCGCCGTCGGGGCCGCCGATCACGAACTTGCCGGTCGGGTTGACGTGCCAGGCCGTATCCTTCGAGATCCAGCCATCGGGCAGGGTCTGACGGATATAGGGCTCGACGATCTTGCGGACATCGGCCGATGTGAGCTTCTCGTCGAGATGCTGGGTCGAGAGCACGATCTGGGTGACGCCGACCGGCTTGCCGTTCTCGTACTTGACCGTGACCTGGCTCTTGGCGTCGGGGCCGAGCTTGGCGGCGGCGCCTTCGCCGGCATGGCGGGCCTTGGCGAGGACCTCGAGGATCTTGTGGGCGTAGTAGATCGGGGCCGCCATCAGCTCCGGCGTCTCGCGGCAGGCATAGCCGAACATGATGCCCTGGTCGCCGGCGCCGACGTCCTTGTTGCTGCCTTCGTCGACGCCCTGGGCGATATCGGCCGACTGCGGGTGCAGCAGCACGTCGATCTTGGCCTTCTTCCAGTGGAAGCCGTCCTGCTCGTAGCCGATCGCACGGACCGCCTTGCGCGCAGCCGACTTCACCTTCGACTTGATCTGCTTCTCGTCGAGATGGGTGCGGACCTCGCCGGCGACGACGATGCGGTTGGTGGTCGCGAGCGTCTCGGCGGCGACGCGTACCTGCGCCGGGTCATGGCCCGCCTTGATCGCTTCCTTGAAGAACAGATCGACGATCTCGTCCGAGATCCGGTCGCAGACCTTGTCCGGGTGGCCTTCGGAGACGGATTCGCTGGTGAAGAGGTAATTCTGGCGGGACACGGTCGGGGATCCTTCCCAGGCTGCGGAACGGCGCCGGTGGGGACCTGCGCACGGATGAAAAAAGCGCAGCGTCTTTTGCAGCGGAAAGGTTCGCCGTCAAGGCCGGAAATTCTTTTGACAGATAATTCGTTCGTTAAGCCGAACGAATAGGACGCGGAATCAGGCCGTTTCCCCGGATTCATCCGCCAGGGCTTCGACGAGGTCGATGACCCGCCGGCGCACGCGCGGGTTCTTGATGCGCACGAATGCTTTGGACAGCTGCACGCCCTCGCTCGTCGTCAGGAAGTCGGCGACATAGGTCGAGGCCGTCGCCTCGGCGAAGCCGCCGCTGGTAGCCTCGCCCCCGGGAGCGCCTTCGAAGAAGAAAGAGACGGGCACGCCCAGCATCTTGGCGATCTGCTGCAGGCGGCTGGCGCTGATTCGATTGGTGCCCTTTTCGTATTTCTGGACCTGCTGGAAGGTCAGGCCGAGTGCCTCGCCGAGTTTCTCCTGACTGATACCCGCCAACATGCGCTGCATCCGGACGCGGCTGCCGACATGGCGGTCGATCGGGTTCGGGAGTTTCTTCAGCATGGGCCGCTCACCTTTTTCCTCACTCAACCGCAGTTCCGGCCGCGCGTCTACAGCCGGTCGCGGACGGCTCCGGGGGGTATGCCTTGGTATGCGTTGATTCTTGGCGGTTCTGCGGTGAAACTGCTAAGGTCGGAAAAGACGGGACATGTCGGGACGGCATTTCAACGCGGGACGAGACGCGCTCGACTTTATCGATCGGCTGAGCACCCTCACCGATCCGATGATGGTCGTCGCTGCTTTGCGCGACAAACTCGCCAGCTACGGCTTCCATGCCTTCCTGATCACCGGCCTGCCGGAGATCGGCGACCGGATCGATCCGCTCGTCCTCCTCAATGGCTGGCCGCCGGGCTGGTTCGAGCTCTATCTGGAGAAATCCTTCTCGGATTGGGACCCGATCGCGGCTCATTGCAAGACGACGATCGACCCCTTCGCCTGGGGCGACGTTTATCAGGATGACGGGGCTTCAGCGCGCCAACGCGAGGTGATGCACCGGGCCCGTGACTTCAACATGATCGAGGGCTTCTGCGTGCCGATCCATGGCGAGGCGGGCTTCCAGGCCGTGGTCACCATGGCGGGCGACCGGCCCGACCTGTCGCGCCAGGCTCGCTCGGCCATCCATCTGATGTCGATCTACGCTCATGGCAAGGCCGCCGACTGCCTGCGGCCGGCGCGGATGGAGCACGTCCTGACCGTTCGCGAGCGCGAGGTCCTGACCTGGTTTGCGATCGGCAAGACCACCGAGGGCGTCGCCGAGCGTCTCGGCGTTTCCGCCGGAACGGCCGAAGCGCATTTCGAGAACGCCGCCAGGAAGCTCGGCGTGCGTGGGCGCACGCGCACGGTCATCGAGGCCTATCGCCGGGGCGAGATCAGCATCTAGGGCGTGTTCCGTAGAGGCGGGACCACTTTTGCGATAGGCACAACCGTTCGAATCCGGCTGAATTCGGCCGCATCTTCCGGAATTCCGGAATACCCATGAAACCTGAATGGAGCCAGCCTGCGTCTCTCTGGGAAGGGGGATGCGGCGATGATTCATGTTGTCGATGCCGGTAATCGGCATCTTTACGGTGCCGAACTCGAGCAGCACTTCAGAATTCGGCACCAGATCTATGTCGGCGAGCGCAAATGGATGGCGCTCGAACGGCCCGATGGCCGGGAGGTCGACCAGTTCGACACCGCGGACGCGACCTATCTGCTGGCGCTCGAGAACGGGCGCGTGATCGGCGGCACCAGGCTGGTGCCGACGCTGGGACCGCATCTGATGGCGGATGTGTTTCCGTTCCTGGCCGATGTGCGTGGGCTTCAGCGCGGCAGCGACATCGTCGAGTGGACCCGCATCTTCGTGGTGCCGGAACGGCGCGGCAGCGACAGCAAGGTGCTGCACACGGTCCTGGCCGGCATGTTCGAGCATTGCCTGGCCAACGACATCGCCGCGATCACGGTGGTGATGGAAACCTGGTGGATGCCGCGTTTCCTGGAGCTCGGCTGGGAGGTCAGGCCGCTCGGCCTGCCGACGATGATCGACGGGATGAACTGCGTCGGCACGATCATCACGGTGAGCGAGGCAGCGTACCGTCGCACACTCGCCTTCAAGGGTATTGGCGGGCCGGTCATCCAGCCGCGCCGCCAGGCGAAGCGGGCTCCGGGCGAACGGAGGATTCCGCATGGCTAGTCAGCACGATGCCGGCAACAGCCGCGCCAAGATCGAATATGCGCTGGGATTGCTCACCACCCTCCTGCGCAACCAGCCGGTGCATCAGGAGCTGGTCGATGTCGCCTATCGCATGGACCTGCCGGACGAGCTCTGGCTCGCCGTCCAGATCCTCTCCATGTCGGAGCCGGATCAGTCGAAGCTCAGGGATTTCCTGCTGGTGAATCCGAACCCGCAGCTGCAGCGGCTCAACCGGAACACCCTGGTCCTGACGCAGGAAGCCGCGCCGGTCCTGCATTGAAGCCCGGTCCGATCAGGTTGAAAGGCAACCTGATCGGACCTTTTCCGGAGACGGCCGCAAGAGCGATCCGGCGGGCGCGTGAGCAGCAGACCGTGTGCTCAGCCTGACGGAGCGAGCCTTATTGCTCGATCGTCTCGGCCGGGAAGTCGCCGAGCGATTCGACGAGGTCGACGATGCGCCGGCGCACGCGCGGGCTCTTGATGCGCACGAAGGCCTTGGTCAGCTGCACGCCCTCGCTGGTGGCGAGGAAGTCGGCGACATAGGTCGTGGCCGGAGCGTCGGCGAAGCCGCTTCCGATGGTGTCGTCGGCGGGTGCGCCGTCGAAGAAGAAAGCGACGGGCACGCCCAGCATCTTGGAAATCTGCTGCAGCCGGCTCGCACTGATCCGGTTGGTGCCCTTCTCGTATTTCTGGACCTGCTGGAAGGTCAGGCCGAGGGCCTCGCCCAGCTTTTCCTGGCTCACGCCGGCGAGCATCCGGCGCATCCGGACGCGGCTGCCGACATGGCGGTCGATCGGGTTTGGTACTTTCTTCAACATGGCTGCCGGTCCCCTTGTTTTCTCCGTTCAGACCCGTCAGCGGCCCGGTGAAGGGCCAGGAACGGGCGACCGTTCGGCGGTCTTCCCGTAAGAAAGTTCCAAATGGGATCACCGTCGCCGTATTAATACTCCAGCGAGCATTAAGCTGGCAACTACACCTGCAAAGAAAAGGTCGCCGAAGCGTGAATAGGGTGTCGCGGCACCGGCGCGGGGCAGGCTCGTGTCGAGCACCCCGGTCTCGCCGAGCGGCAGCGCCGCGCGGATGCGGCCGTAGTGATCGGCCACCGCGGAGATGCCGGTATTGGCGACGCGCACCAGCGGCAGGCCTTCCTCGATGGCGCGCAGGCGCGCCTGGGCGAGGTGCTGATAGGGCCCGCTGGTCTGCCCGAACCAGCCATCATTGGTCAGGTTGAGGATGAAGCCCGGCCGCGGGCCGCTCGGCATCGCCTCGCCCGGGAAGATCACCTCGTAGCAGATCAGCGTCGCCGCCGGCGGCAGGCCGCGGATCGACAGCGGCGTGCGCCGGCTGCCGGAAGCGAAACCGCCGGGCACCGAGACGAACTCCGACAGTCCCACCGCGCGAATCAGCCGCTCGAGAAAGGCCGGCAGGTATTCGCCGAAGGGGACGAGATGGACCTTGTCGTAGCTGCCGGTGATTACGCCTTCGTCGTTTACCACCTGGACCGAATTGTAGATCGGCGGCCTGCTCTCGCCCGGCAGCGCCTCGCCGGCCCGGGCGGCACCGGTGATCAGCGTGGCGTTCGGCGGCAGCAAGGCGGCGATCCGCGCCAGTGCCTGCGGCGTGCGCCCGAGCAGGAAGGGGAAGGCCGATTCGGGCCAGATCAGATGCGTCACATCCTGCACGCCCGTGGTCGCCGGGCCGGTGGCGCGGTCGCTCAGCGCGAGGTAGTGCGACAGGATCATCTCGCTGTTGCGCGGGCTGAACTTGGCGTCCTGCGGCAAATTCGGCTGCATCAGCCTCAATTTGACGCCGCTGACGGCTGGAACCGGTGCGGCCGGGATGCGCCAGGCGCCGAAGCCGGCCATGACTGCCAGCAGGAGAGCCGCAAGCGCAGGAGCGCGCCAGCGCTCGGCATCGGTCTCGCCGGTGCAGAGCACGGCCGGCGCGGCGCCGATCGCGACGGCGAGCGCCGTCAGCCCGTAGAGGCCGATCAGGCTGGCGCTCTGGGCGAGCCAGGCCGGCCCGGCCAGCATCATGCCGTAGACATTCCAGGGGAAGCCGGTGAGAACATGGCCGCGCAGCCATTCGCTCAGTGCCAGCGTTGCCGCCAGCACCAGGATGCGGCCGGCTCCGGTCGGCCAGAGCGCCCGGGCGGCGGCAAAGCCGGCGGCCGGAAAGATCGCCAGGAAAGCCGGCAGCGCGACGACGCCGAGCGGCATCGCCCAGGCGAATTTATCAGCCTCGACCAGGAAGGCGGCGCCGAGCCACCACAAACCGGCGAGGTGATAACCGAAGCCCCACCACCAGCCGACGCTCGCGGCGGCCCAGAGACGCCCCCGCCGGGTTTGCGCGACAGAGCCGTCGATCAGCCAGACCGCGGCGGTCATCGGCACGGCCATCAGCGGCCAGAGGTCGAGCGGGGCGAGCGCCAACGCTCCGCTCGCGCCGCAGATGAGCGCGATCAGCCGGCGCGGCCAGCCCCAGGCGAGGATGACGCGGTCGGCCAGCACTGACAACTTGATCATGCGGCGTCCGGCGCGGCTGGTGCCTCGGTCGCGATCGAATCGCGGCGATGGATGCGCAGGCGCTTGACCCGGCGTGGATCGGCGTCGAGCACCTCGAATTCGAGGTCCTCCGGCCCCCTGATCAATTCGCCGCGCACCGGCACGCGGCCGGCCAGCGTCACGATCAGCCCGCCGAGCGTATCGACCTCCTCGGCGACCTCGGCGCTCGACAGGTCGATCCCGGTCGCCTCCTTCAACTCGTCGAGCGTGGCGCGGGCATCGGCGATGAAGCGGTTCTCGCCGGCGGGCGCGATCGCCGGCGCCTCGTCGAGATCGTGCTCGTCCTCGATGTCGCCGACGACGATCTCGACCAGGTCCTCGATCGAGATCAGACCGTCGGTGCCGCCATATTCGTCGATCACCAGGGCGATATGAGTGCGCGTCGCCTGCATCCGGACGAGAAGATCGACGGCCGGCATGGATGGCGGCACATAGAGCACAGGCCGCAGGATCTTGGCCTGGGCCAGCGTCATCGAGAGGTCGATGGCGCCCAGACTGGGTCCGGCGCCGGCTTCCGCCTCGCCGCGCAGCTTCCGGCCCGGCTTGGCCCGGGCGGCGATGAAGTCGAGGAAGTCGCGGATGTGGATCATGCCGCGGGGGTCGTCGAGCGACTCGCCATAGACAGGCAGGCGCGAATGGCCGGCGGTGCGGAACAGCGCGAGCAGGTCGCCGAGCGTCGCCTCGGAGGAAACCGCGATGACGTCGGCGCGCGGCACCATCACGTCGGCGACGCGGCGCTCGCGCAGGCTCAGCACGTTCGACAACATCGCCCGCTCTTGCGGCGAGAGATCGGTCACCCCGCCGCTGTCCTGCGCCAGCGCCTCGGTGATGTCCTCGCGGATCGAGCCACCCTGGCGCAGGCCGAGCCGGTCGAGGAACTGGCCGAGCCAATGCGACAGACCGCGGCTTGTCGGTTCCGGCGAAGGGGAAGATCGGGTGTCGTCGCTCATGACGCTGGCTGGGGCTTCTTGGTCTTGGCCGCTGGGCGGGGCTGCATGGGTTCCGGCTCGGAGCCGGCATAGGGGTCGGCGATGCCGAGCCGGGCAAGGGCGGCGGTTTCCAGCGCTTCCATGCGCTGCGCCTCCGCTTCCGTCTCGTGGTCCTCGCCGAGCAGATGCAGCAGCCCATGGATCACGAGATGGCTGAGATGGTCGCCGAAGGGTTTCTCCTCGGCTTCAGCCTCGCGGGCGACCGTCTCCAGCGCGATCACGATGTCGCCGATCACCGGGCTCGAGGCGATTCGCTCGGGCGGCGCGGCCGGGAAGGAGAGGACGTTGGTCGCCTTGTCGAAGCCGCGCCAGTCGCGGTTGACGATGCGGATGCGCTTG